>JFJP01034922.1_pt1 | contig 14966 bp, 14 predicted proteins | sample 431651 | NCBI WGS metagenome assembly JFJP01 (sample SAMN02602958, study PRJNA72255) | Microbial mat metagenome, whole genome shotgun sequencing project. | biome: fresh water; feature: sink hole; material: water; isolation source: purple microbial (photo- and chemosynthetic) mats found in...
GACCGCGACGACCTGGCCGACCGCGGCGCCGGGCACTTCGCGGCGTGCGTGAAAGCGATCAAGGACACCGTACCCGGCGTCACCGTCGAGGTGCTGATACCCGACTACCGCGGTGCAGAGATGGATGCGGTTATCGCCTCGGGGGTGGACGTCATAGCCCACAATGTCGAGACTATCCGCCGTCTGCAAGGTATCAGGGACGCCCGGGCCACGTTCGACCTTTCCCTGCAGACCCTCAGGGAAGCCAGGGAACGCTCGAAAGCCAGGACCAAGTCAAGCCTCCTTCTGGGGCTTGGTGAGACCGCTGACGAGGTCGCCGCGGCGATGGACGAACTCCGCTCCGTTGGCTGCGATATCCTGGTGATGGGGCAGTACCTGCAACCGACGCCAAAACAGCTGCCCGTGGTGGAGTATGTCGAGCCAGCGCAATTCGAGCGCTACGCAGCGATCGCGCGTGAAAAAGGTTTCCTCTCAGTCGTATCGTCTCCGCTCGCGCGCACGAGTTACCATGCGATGGAAGCGGTAACAAGCCTGTGAAGGGCTCGTATATCGGCAAGCCGGCAGGTGCCAAGCTGCTTCGGCTCGACCTGGAATGGGATGGCAATCTGGTCATCCGCGCTTCCATCCGGGGTGACTTTTTTGCGCACCCCGAAGACGGTTTCGACGAGGCCGAAGCTGCACTGGCCGGGGTGCCTGTTGCGGATTTGGGGCAAGCACTGGCGCGGGAACTTGAAACCCGAAACGTGACCGTATATGGCTTTTCGCCAGGGGATGTCGGTATGGCGGCGGCGCTCATTGTGGCCTCCGGTGATGGAGCAAACGCGTGAATCAGTGGAGATACCTGGAGACCGGCGCCAATGACGCATTTTTCAATATGGGACTCGACGAAGCGATTCTGGAATCGGTAGCCTCCGGCTCAGAACCGCCGACCCTGCGCCTGTACCGCTGGAGCCCTTCCGCTGTAAGCGTGGGGTATTTCCAGGGCGTTCGCGACGAGGTGAACCTGAATTCGTGTGCTTCGCTGGGCATCGACGTCGTGCGGCGGCTTACCGGCGGCGGGGCGGTCTTCCATGCCGACGAACTTACGTACAGCCTTGTGGTGCCGGAAACACACCCGCTGGCGGCAGGCGGCATACTCGATTCGTACAAGGCCATCTGCGCCGGCGTTGTAGCCGGTTTCAAGGTGCTCGGCATCCAGGCGGAGTTTGCGCCCCTCAACGATATCGTAGCCGGCGGCAAAAAATTGTCGGGCAATGCCCAGACACGCAAGCGCGGCTGCCTGCTTCAGCACGGTACTATCCTGCTGGGCGTCGACCTCGAGGCCATGTTCACGGTGCTGCAGGTGCCCAGCGAAAAACTGAAGGGCAAGCTGATCGAGGACGTGAAGGCGAGGGTGTCCTCGGTGTCCGCGATGCTTGGGCACCGGGTTTCCTACGAGGAAGCCCTGCCCGCTTTCGAACGGGGTTTTACCGATGTACTTGGCAGCCTCGGGCCGCGCTCGCTCCCCGGGGAAAAAGAAACCCGGCGGGCCAGGATAAATGCCCGGGACCGGTTTGCCAGCGAAGCATGGACCTTCAAGCGCTGAGTCCGCCTTTGCTTAGTCGGCCCGGCTATCTTCGTGACCGGCGAGGGCCAGGGGTTTTGCCAGCGAGTGCCGTGCAACGACCTGGGCTTCGAACAGGGCTTCGAGCCGATCCCTGTATCCGGTTATCCGGTAGATGTAGTCGAGCGGCGTTGTACACGGCGAGCGCCGCGACTTCATTGCCTCCCTGTTCGAGGCAAAACGCAAGATGGGCGATTCCGTACCGGACATTGGTCGGTACATCATAGAACTCATCCAGTTCCAGGTTCGGAAAGGACAACGAGTTCAACTGGAATATCCCCCGGTCGATCGAGGTCGGATTTTTATTGAATGCCTTGGGATCGAATCCGCTCTCTTCCTGGGCGACGGCAAAAGCAAGCGCAGGGGATACATTTCTGGCTTGCGATTCTTCAAGGATAGCACTGGCAATCCGGAGATCCCCCGTCAGGGATTCAAAAAAAGCAAGCACGGCCGACCTGGTTTCCGGGGCGCCATAATACGAAGAGATATGGTCTGCACGGTATGAGTGCTTGATGGCTGTCTCGAACTCCTGCGAGTTGACACCGCTCATCAGCTTGAACTCCGAAGGGATATATCCGTCGTAGCCGTTTCCAGCGCGTACGGTGTCTTTGAAAGTCCCGTAGATGCTCAGCGCAAGTACCATGCTGGTCATAAGCAGCAGCGAAAAAGACAGACTTGGACTGTGTCTGGATTCCATGAATGCGGAAGTCTCCTGTTCTTGTGTAGTGGATGATACTGTCGGGAAGCAGCATCCTGGCACCGGTTCCGTCAAGGAATCGATAGTAGCGACGATATTCATAGCAGAATTTGAATTAAACCTCAAGTAGTAGACAGAATTGGATGAAGAAGCGGGTTATCGGGCTTTCCCCGCGTCAGTCTGGGTCGATTCCAGGGCCGCCGCGATAGCGCACCGGGTAAGCTCTTCAACCCTCCGTGCCGCGACTTCGGCGTCAATCCTGCGTTTCTCCTCTTCAAGCCGCGAACGTTCCTCTATGTCACGTCTCAGTGTCGCGTTTGCAGTGCTGAGTGCTTCATTCTCTTCGCGCAATGTGGTTACGGTTTTTTCCAGATCCATGCGCTCTGCATCCATCATGAAGCGGATTCTTTGCCTCGCCATGCGCACCAGGATCAATATGGCCGAAGCAATGACGACAAGAAGTGCTATCCTGAGGGTGACCGAGCGTATGAACGTTCCAGTTGCTTTGTCGCTGGCGAGGGATAAGCCTGTCCATTTTTTATAGATTGTTTCCAGGGTTCCTGTATCGCGGGCTCGCTGGATGCCTGCATCGAGGATCGATAGCAGTATAGAATCTCCTTTTGCGACCACAAGATGGTTTTGTCCAATATACAGGGGTTCAGATACCTTTTGTATCTGGGTTTCGAGCCGCTTTTCTGCGATGTACTGAACGACTATCTGCTCGTCACTGATCATCGCATCCACTTTTCCTGCGAGCACCAGCGACATCGCGGAACGAAAATCGTCGGTGTAGACTATATCGACGCCAATGCCGGTACTCTTCAGATACTCGATGGCATGATCGTCGCGGGGGAGGGCCAGTCGCTTGCCTTCCAGATCGCTCGACGAGGCAATATCGTTCCGGTCCTTGCGTGTAAATATTGATACCGGGAGCGGGAACATCTCCGTGCTAAGATCGAATCTGGCCGCGCGCTCGGGATTCTTGAAGACGCCGGTGATGACATCGACTCGTCCATCGAGCAAGGCGTCCCTGGCTTCGGCGGATGACAAAGGTATGAACGTTGCGGTAAATCCGAGTTCGGTCGCTATCCACCGTATCAGTTCCACGTTCAATCCCGAATATTCACGGGTATCCGGGTCGATGAACTCGAATGGTTGATGGGCATCCAGCACCGAGAACACGAGTACCTTGTGTTCCGAAAGCCAGGCTTCTGCCACCCCGGAGAGCCCGCTCTGGGCATGCAGGCGAGCCGGTTGCGCCGCGATGGAGAAAATCAAAACAACCGCCGCGAGCATCTTGTTTTTCACAGCAGGCAGTATATTATAGCCGTTACCATTACGCTACGGGTGTCTCCGCGAGGTCACTTGCGATATATCCCGAACAAGGAGTACCTGATGCACGATAGACAAGCCGCGCTCGCGCTGTGGCATGAAAACAACACAGAGGATTCATTGCTTCGCCATGCGCTGTCCGTAGAGGCCGCGATGAAGCATTTCGCCGTGAAATATGGCGAGGATCCCGACTACTGGGGCATCGTCGGCCTTCTCCACGATGTCGATTACCAGCGCCATCCCGATGAGCACCTCAAGCACGCGCGCCCTATCCTGGAAGGCGCCGCGTACCCGGAAGATTTCATCCGCGCGGTCGAAAGCCACGGCTGGGGTCTATGTTCGGAAGTCGAACCGAAACTCCGCATGGAGAAGGTCCTGTTCGCAGTTGACGAACTTACAGGATTCATCGCCGCCTGCGCGTACGTGAGGCCTTCGAAGAGCGTGCTCGACATGGAAGTAAAATCGGTAAAAAAGAAGTGGAAGACCGTTGCCTTTGCCGCGGGGGTGAACCGCGAGGTGATAGAAAAGGGTTCGGCGATGATGGGCATGGAACTCGACGAGCTTATCCAGGAGACTATACTCGCCCTCAGGGCCGTTGCCGGCGAAGTCGGGCTCAAAGGCGAGCTCTGATGCTGGAAAGGCTCACCCAGACCTTTGGGGATATCGTCAGGACAATCGGCGGCAAGGCGACCATCAGCGAGAAGAACATCGAGGAAGCGGTCGAAGGCATCAAAATGGCCCTGCTCGAGGCCGATGTCAACCTTCGGGTCGTCAGGCGTTTTGTCAACGCGACGATAGAAGAGGCCAAGGGCGAGAAGGTCCTCCGTGCGGTTGATCCTGGCCAGCAGTTCATCAAGATAGTCCATGACAGGATGGTCGCGCTGCTTGGCGACAGCAGGCAGGATCTGGTCCTGAAGGGGCCCGATGTCGTCAGCGTCGTGCTCCTCCTCGGTCTGCAGGGCTCCGGCAAGACGACGAGCGCCGCCAAGCTGGCTCTGCACCTCAAAGGCAAGGGTCGCCGTGTGCTCCTGGCGGCGTGCGACCTGGTCAGACCGGCCGCGGTCGACCAGCTGGTCGCCCTTGGTGCCCAGATAGGCGTCGAGGTCTTCAGGGGGGACGGAACCGACCCGCTGGCAATAGCCAGGATGGCCCTGGCCAAAGCCAAAAAGGAGCTCTATGACACCGTAATCGTCGACACGACCGGCCGCATGCAGGTCGACGAAGCGATGATGGACGAGCTGGTACGCATGCGTGATCTCGTGAAGCCCGACGAGGCCCTGCTCGTCGCCGATGCGATGACCGGCCAGAGCGCTGTCGACATCGCCAAGGCTTTTGACGAGAAAGTCGGCATCACCGGGGTAATCCTGTCCAAGTTCGATTCCGATGCCCGCGGCGGCGCCGCCCTGTCACTCAAATCGATCACCGGCAAGCCAGTCAAATTCGTCGGTGTTTCCGAGCGCCCCGAAGGTCTGGAACCGTTCTACCCGGAGCGTGTCGCGAGCCGCATCCTTGGCATGGGCGACGTCGTCTCGCTGGTCGAAAAGGCGCAGGCAGTCATCGAGAAGGACGAAGCGGAAGCCCTCGAGAAGAAGATGGCCAACGAGTCCTTCACGCTGCAGGACTATCTCGACCAGATCCGCCGGGTCCGCAAGATGGGGTCGCTTAAAAGCCTGGTCGACATGATGCCAGGTCTTGCCGGGCAGATCAGCGAGGAGCAGTTTGACGAGGTAGACATGAAGCACGAAGAGGCAATCCTGCTCTCCATGACAAGAAAGGAACGCCTCAACCATCTTATCATTGGCCCCACGAGACGCTCCAGAATTGCCCGTGGTTCGGGTACTGGAGTGGCGGAAGTAGCCAGATTGCTCAAGAAGTTTGAAAAATCCCGGCTTATGATGAAGAAGGTCGTCAAAAACAAAAAAATGGCCGAACGCTTCATGGGCGGAGCACGATAGCGGAGCCCTTTACACGTTGCGGCTGTGCGGGCTATAATCCGACCGCTTCCGTGGACAGAATGTTCCGTGGGGGCCCCAACGGGAAACACCCAATGAAACGGAGATACATTATATGTCCCGACAATGTGATATTTGCGGCAAGGGCACCATCTTTGGCAATACCGTCAGCCATTCCAAAAACCGGGTTCGCCGCACATGGCGTCCCAATATCCAGAGCATCAAGACGATGATCAACGGTACGGTCATCACGGTCAAGATCTGCGCCAGGTGCCTCAAGTCCGACAAAGTCGTCAAGTACGTCTGAACCGGGCATCCCGCGAACGTGTCGAGCCGCCCGCCGGGCGGCTCGAATTGTTTTAAATCCTGTCTTGCCGCTTTGCCCCTTGTGGAATTCCCGGCCATGAATTATAAATTCATCGGGTTCGCTTGCGTCGGCCGATGAACAGGCTCGGACGTAGTCCAGGATCCAAGGAGCGTAGACGACCATGATCGCCAAAAGTGACATGCCCAACATCAACGACAAAAAGCCGGAAGGACTCAAGCCCGAGGGCGTCCCCTACCGTGTGATGATTGTCGATGATTCCATGTTCATCGCAAAGCAGCTTGGACAGATTCTTACCTCGGAAGGCTTCGATGTCATCGCGACAGCTGGTGACGGTCTGGCCGGGCTGGAGAAATACAAGGAATTGTCTCCAGGCATCGATCTGGTCACGATGGATATCACGATGCCCAAGATGGATGGTGTTACAGCCCTTGAAAAGGTGCTTGAGTATGACAAGAACGCCGTCGTGGTTATGGTGAGCGCGCTGGGCAAGGAAGATGTAGTCAAGAAATGCCTTCTTTTAGGCGCCAAGAGTTACATCGTAAAGCCCCTGGACAGGAAAAAGGTGCTTGAGCGCATCCTGAGCATTCTCAAGCACTGAGCCTCGCCGACTGTTTTTTAGTCGCCCTTGACGATGATGGTCTGCCCATGCATAATGGGCAGAAGTTCTTCAGAAAGCAAAGCGTGCCTATCGGGTCGTCACAACGCTCCGGAAGGTCATAAGGAGATCAAACGTGCCCTGCGGAAGAAAACGCAAGCTAAAGAAGATAGCTACACACAAGCGGAAGAAGAAGAAGAGAAAGAATCGTCATAAGACCCGCAAGTGATAGTACGCTATCGCACCGGAAACGACCGTAGCCTGATGGTATCGGTCGTTTTTTTATTGCCCTTACTACCGCTTGACCGTACAATAGGGCATGGCGCTTGAAATTGATGTCTATCAACTTCTTAAATCCTTTGCAGTCAGGAATAAAAAGACCAGCATCGACTATCAGTCGTTTGCGCAGGCCATACAGCGGCAGGCCAAGACCTACGACCAGGCTCAGCCGCTGTACCGCGACCTTGCCCTGCATCCTGACTCGATACTCATTCCGAAGCTGTTCCAGCTCTCGGTCGACAAAAGGATATCGCTGCAATCGGTAGGCAACCGTATCGACCTCATTCACCTGCCTGAATCGTTCACCGAACTCGTGTACGCCGAATACAGGCGGATGGAAGAAAACCCCGATATACCCTTCCCCGAAGAGAGCTCCCTGCGCCTGTCGGTGCCCCCGGAATGGATACAGGCGGTCTCGGTAGAGTCCGACCTCCCTTCTCTGCTGGAGTTCGAGGGCGACAGGCCGGTACCGCTGTACAGAATCATGTTCCCCGAGGGAATCAAGCCCATCCTCATCCTGTCCGTCGCTGTCGGCGACAAGCTTCTCGAGTACGCTGTGCTCAAGATCAGGAATTACCTGAGAAAGGGCAGCAACAAGGATTTCATGCACCAGAGACTTGCCGGCGTGTTCACCGGCAAGGAGAGCCAGCTCAAGGAAAGCTTCAACACGATCGTGATCCGGCCATTCGACATCGTCACTGAAATGCGTCAGGGTACAAGCGACTTCATGTTCTCGTTCTGGGCGTATCTGACATCTTCGATCCGGAAAGACCTGGAAGGCAAGACCGATCCGACACCCGACGACACCGCGACCTGGCAGGCTTCGTACCTTGTCGACGTGTACAACAACCATTTCAGGGGCAAGAGCCAGCGTGACCAGGAACGTGAATCAGCGTTCAAATCGTTGCTGGTTCAACTGCGCAAGCCGCCGTATGTGTTCACCATGGACGACATCATCGAGTTCCGCGATGGACAGGGCCATCCGCTGCTCGGGAAATATTCGCGCGAGGAACTGGAAGAGTGGATGAAGCAGAAGACGACCGAAGCGGTCGCTGGCATGATGCCAGAAATCCTTGCGATTGGCTCAATCCAGGGTGCGGGGCGCCTGATTGCAAAGGATAAATTGCTGCCGTATCTCGTAAAAGCCTTGAAGGACGCGCGGGCGCTCGTCAAAACGGCTGTCATAAAGGATTGGCGCGAAGTTCTCGAGGAGTTCAACTCGATGCTTGCCATGGAGGACAATGCGGCCTTTGCCACCGATCTTGAACGCCGGATGGCCGTCCATGCCCCTCTTATATCTGCGATCCTTTCCACCGCCCTCGCACCGCTTGTCTATCAGGAATTCCGGGGAGAATCCATCGAGGATCTCGACCGCTGCTTTGGCGACAACAAGGTGGCCAGCTATCCAGTCCTTCTCGATCTCGACAGAAAACGCCTGCTTTCCGATGTCCGCATGCTTCTGCCATTCTGGTACACCGTGCCTATCATTTCATGGATCATTGCCTTGTTCAAAAAACGCTCGAAGAGCAGAGCCGCCGTCCGTGCGACGAAGATATCTCCTCCAAGGCTTGACTCCTCCGGGGGCCGCGGGGGGCAGCCGGTGAATTCGCGGGCGATCGAGTTTAGCCAGGCGGCACGGGAAGCGGAAAAGCGGCTGCTGCCCAAGGGTATGACGCTTGAAGAATCCCTGGTGTCCCTCAACTCGCGGTGGAACACCTTGCTTGATCCGGTATCCAAGGCGAATCTGACTGAAGACATCAATTCCCTTGTACGCGATTTCCTCCGGAGTGCCCTTCGTTCCATGCGTCCGTCGAGCTTCACCAAGGAGCGGATCGAGACGATGGCCGCCACCCTCGCCGACCGTCCCAATCTTCTGCAGATAAGAAACCACACCGCGCTGGAGGAATACATCAAGCTGTATATGATCAAGGTGCTCAAACGATGACGCCGGCCCCGACCCAGACTGCCCCGACGGCAGCGGCACAAGTCCTGGAAGTCAGGATCGACCGGATCGTGCCCGGTGGAGACGGCATGGGCCGGCATGAGGGGCGCCCCGTGTTCGTGCCCCTGGCCGCGCCTGGTGATGAATTGTCGGTCCGCATACTGGAAGACAAACCTGATTACCTGCGCGGCGCCATCGTAGACATATTCAAGCCGGGGCCCGGGCGCGTCGAACCCGTCTGCAAGTATTACGGGGAATGCGGCGGGTGCAATATGATGCATCTGTCGTACGAAGCCCAGCTCGAGGCTAAACTGGGAATATTGCGCGATGCGTGGCGACGTTCCGGAGGGCTGCCGGACCCGTCGGCTTTTGGCGCAAACGGCCTTGGCATAGTCGGCTCGCAGGCGCTGGGCTACCGCAACAGGGCTCAGTTCCATTTTGACCAGGACAGGGAGGCCGGCTACGCACGCGCCTCGTCCTCATCGATCCTGGCTGTGGAAAGTTGTCCAATACTGGTACCGCCTCTTGCGGCGTGGCTCGAGAACGCTGGCAGGGGAGCGGCCTGGTCGCGCATGGCGCCTTATATGCCTGGCAAGGATCGCTTCCTGGCCTTTGGCTACCGTGATTCCGTGTATCTGGAGGGGCAGGACAGCGAACTGACGGTGAATGTGCTCGACAAGAGCCTGCGCTTCCATCTGGGAGGTTTTTTCCAGAGCAACCTGGGTATGCTCGAGTCGCTGGTGCCTGCTGTATGCGAGGGGCTGTCCGGTTCGAGGGCGGCAGACCTGTATTGCGGTGTCGGCCTGTTCGGGGTATTCCTCAGGGATACTTTTGGCCGGCTTTCGTGCGTGGAGCAGGACCAGCGCGCGGTGGCGTATGCGTATTCGAATGTCGGCAAGCACGCGGATTTCACGGCGATGAGCGTCGAGGAATGGACAAAGTCCAGCCAGGCGCGCATCCACTTCGACCACGTGGTAGTCGATCCTCCGCGGGCGGGCCTGGCCAAGGATGTCCGCCTGTGGATCGCCAACGCGCGTCCGGCTTCCCTGGGCTATGTCTCGTGCGATCCTGTATCTCTGGCGCGTGACGCGGGCCATCTTGTCCGCGCCGGCTACAAGGTCGAGAACGCTACCATTTTTGACTTCTATCCCCAGACCGCGCATGTGGAAACCTATGTCAGGTTTACGCTTGATTGAGAGACTGATTCCCGCCGCCCGCCTGAGTGCGGGAATGGCGGTGTTTGCGCTAGTCGCATCCGTGATTCCGCTGTACGCCCAGGAACAGCGTCCTCCTTCAGCGGGTAGCTTCGTGCAGGCCGAAGCTTTGTTCCGCTTCCCTGTCGGGGGCGTCGTGACCGCAGGACCTGTCGTGGCCGACGGCAGGGTCTGGGTGCTGTCTGACGCGAAAACACTGTACGTGCTCACCGTCGACGGGGTCGCCATAGGCAAGCGGGGTACCGAGGAGCGACGGTCTGCCTTCATCGTGTGCGACGATTTTGGCCGCGCGGCGCTCTCACAGGGGCCATACGGTCTCATGCTGGTCAACCAGGCCGGCCGCGAAGTCTGGCGTGTCGACCTCGGTGCAGCGCCTGCCGGCGCACCGGTGTTTGCCCCGGATGGCCGTTTGTACCTTGCCACCGCCGATGCTGTCTTTGCCTGGGCTCCAAACGGCAGATTGCTCTGGAAGGAAGCGCTCGCATCACGTCTCAGTGCTCCGATAGCGCTAGGACCTGGAGGGGGACCCGCGCTCGCCTTCACCGATGGTTCGCTGCGCCTGTATCCTCCCGACGGAGGCGATGCAAGGGTCGAAGCTCTGGGTTCGGCAGCCGTAGCTGTGGTGTCAGGACCGGATAGTCTGGCTGTCGCGCTTGTGGATGGCCGCATACTCGTGCCTGGTCAGGCGAGCGCGGGAGTGAATGCGGCAACGCTGGGTTCCAGCCCGGTATCGCTCGCCGCGGCGCCCGAGGGGTTTTACGCATTGGGATCCGACGGCACGCTGCTTGCCGTCGATACACGGGGAACCGAACGCTGGAGGATCAAAGCGGGGCTCGATGGCGGGCGGAGCAGCCTGGCTGCATTCGCTGGCCGTGTCGTCGTTCTTTCCGGGGCTTCTGCACGCAGTTTCGGCCCGGACGGTTCTGCCTACCGCACTCTGCGTCTGGAACACTCGGCAAGTCAGAGCTCCATGTCGCCCGGCGGAACCGTGTTTGTGGGAGGCCAGGACTGGATACTGTACGCATACCGCTTCGAGCGAGCCCTTGAACCGACTGCTTCGCCTTCGATCCGGAGTCTCGCTTTGGAGGAAGTAGACGAGGCATCGGCGAAATGGGCGCTCTATACACCCTCGTCCAATGACGAGAGTGTTGTCATGCAAAGCCTCTTCGATATTGAAAAATCCCTGAAATCCGCTACTATACGAGGTGAGGAACGCTGGACCATCGCGTATCTGTCGTCTGTCGCTCCTTCACCGCGCGGAGCCGTTCCCAGAGCCTACGCGTGCGGGCTTCTGGGGGCTTTGGGGCTGGCCCAGTCGGTGCCAATCCTGGTAGAGGTGTTCAAGGGCGACGCGGATCCTGTGGTCCGATCGGCCGCGGCTTCGGCTGTGGCGTCGATAGGGCTCGACCCGGAGGGAAAGGCTTTGCAGGCGTTTGCGGGGGCGATAGGCGCATCCACCGACGCGCGGACGGCATCGGCGATTGTCGATGCGGTCGAGGAATTGTACAGGGCCAGCGGAGCCCTTGACGACAGGGCGGGCATACTTGCCCTGGTGCGGATAGCCGGGGGGAATTATCCCAGGGATCTGCGTTCGAAGGCAGAGAAGGCGCTCCGACGCGTCTCCTCGGTGCGCTGAGCGTATTACTCGGTTTGGCCGGCGCTGTGCCGGAAGGAGAAAAACGTGATGACGAAACGGATCGCGCTCGCGGCTTTGGCCGCCATTGTCCTGTGCACGGTTGTACCGGCGCTCGATGTCGACGAATCTGAAATCTCCAGCGCCAGAGGCGCGGCGATTGAGTTCATCAATTATGAAGGTCCCCACGCCGTCATCCAGACCGCAGCGGAGATCCGGGGCATTGGGCAAAGCCTTGGCACGGTGATCGCCGGGGGCGGTGGCAGGGCGGGGGAAATCGGCCGCTATTTCGTCATCCACGCGGTCGATCCGGCGGTGAAAACTGGTCTGGATGCGGACATCATCGTACTCGGGGAAGGCGCACGGGTCGACCACGTGAAGAACCTGCGCAGGATAGTCGCCGGTTACCTCGAGAAGGCCTATGGCTACTCGACAAAGGATGCCGATACCCTCGCGATCTTCATAACGATATACAACGCCGTCCACCGGGGCGACGTGGGCTACTTCGCAAGCAAATACAAACCAGTGGTGACGAAGGAACTGAGCCCGGCAAATGCCGGCCTCTCGGTCCGGTGGGACGAGTGGGCAGGGCGTTCGCGCATAGTCATACCATTGACTACGAAAGCCGGGAGCGGAGTCCTCGGTTCGGTCGATACGACGCCGATAACCGACAAATCCACAGTCCAGGGTCTCAAAGCCGAGTCTCCCGCCACGGCCGGCGTGCCTGAGCGCATGGATGTCGTCGACCTCAAGGAGCGTGGCCAGGCCGAGGAAAAAGCAGCGATTGACGCCGAACGTGACCGTATCGCGAAGGAAGAAGCCGCGATAGCCGCGGAAAAGGCCAGGATTGAAGACACCAAAGCCGCTGGTACTGCGGGTACCGCGGAAACCGGCACAAAACCCTCTGGCGATGCAGCTGCGGGAACCGACGCCGGCACGGCAGCACCCAAGGGTGCGGACCAGGAAGCGGGTATTGCGGTCTCCGACAAGGCACGTGATGAAGAAGCCGCTGCCGCCCGCGCTGCGGCCGAGAAAGATGTTGCCGCAAGGGAGGCCAAGGTCCAGGAAGATAAAGCCGCGCTTGCCGCGCGCGAGGATGCCGCCGCTGCCAAGGATACCGAGATTGCAGGCGACAGGGCCGCGATTGCCGGGGACCAGAAGGACGTGATCAAGGGAGAAGTTGCCGGGGCAGCCAGCAAAGAGGCAGGGGGCGTGACCCTGTTCGAGCTCGTCGATGCCAACCTGCCGCTCTCGAGGATTGCCCGCGTCGACCTCTCGACAGGGGAGACGATACGGCGCAGCACCTTGAACACGATCAAGGCCGCCACCATCGTCGACGCAGGCGACGCGTACATAGCGATTGCGGGACAGGTGACCGGTACTGGCGGCGCCGTCAGGCTGGTGCGTGTGGCCAAGGCCGACTTCGCGAGCGTCGTGCAGGGCACTGACGACGTATTCGCCGACGGCATCGTATGGAAGATCGGCGCATCGGTCTACACCGTGGTAAAAAAAGGCGACGGGTGGGCGATAGGGCGCTTCGACCCCGCGACCCTCGAACTCAAGGCGAGTTCCGCGCCGGTCAGCCGATGGACCTTCCTGACCCCCGTGGACGGGAAGCTGGTGGCCCAGTCGCCCGTTGGCGGTTTCCTGGTACTGGAAGCGGAGGCGTTGACCACCGCTTCGGAAGTGAAACGGTAAATCCGAAGCCCTTGAACCACAACAGGCAGACTGCATCGGCACTGGTGCCTCGCGTCTACAGGGGCAAGTCCGATCGGTCCAGTTTTGAGGACTTGGAGATATGAGCTGGAAGGATTGTATGGACGATACCGTTCAAAAGGATTTGCACACGATTCTGGAAACAATAAAGAGCCGGGTTCGGCTGGAGCGCTTGTACCTTTTTGGATCGTTTGCCTATGGACACCCAAGCCGGGACAGCGATCTTGATTTGTGTATCGTCGGTCAAACCGACAAATCAAAGATTGAGGCTTTGCGGGATATTCGGACTGCGCTGTTTGCCAAATCCGAACATCCATTGGATTTTGTGTTTTTTACACCAGCAGAATTCAATGCGCGTTCCCAAATTCGTAACAGTTTTGAATGGCAGATAGACCACAGTGGTCAGATGATTTATGGACAACATTGATTCGTCAAAGGAGTGGCTGCACTTCGCCCTGATGGATCTGGATTCGGCCAGATACCTTCTAGGCATGCGCCCTGTTCCCTTTGAAATCATTTGTTACCACTGTCAGCAAAGTGCCGAGAAAAGTCTGAAAGCCGTATTGATCCATCACCAGCTTGAAATAAGAAAGATACATGATCTGGTCAAACTGATAGAGGAAGTGCTGGAGGTAGAGCCAGGTCTTCAATCCCTTATTCCCATTGTTGCCGGACTTTCAGATTATGCCACCATTACCCGCTATCCACCCGCAATGCAGATTGGCAGCCCGGAAGCTGTCAGGGCTATAAAGGATGCGGAACAGGTCCTTGGCCTCTGTCAAAATATAAATATTCTTGTTTAGCGGGCAATCAAAGAAGCTTTCTTTGTGGCATGAATCTTAGGAGTACACATGAAAAGGAACGGGCGGTTCAAAGGGAGGTCTATCGGGGTGGTCGGGGACCTGTCGGTCGACGAGCAGAGGTACCTGTACCGGAAGGCGCGGGAACTGAAGGCGGAGCTGGCGGCCGGGGGGGATGCAGGGCGGTTCAGGATATCCGATTCTGACTACTCGGCGTACCTGGTGTTCCTTGAGAACTCGACGAGGACGCGGGAGAGTTTCCGGAACGCGGCCCTGTTCCACCGCGTGCGCGCGAGCATGTTCGACGCGGCTACCTCGAGCTTCGCCAAGAACGAGAGCATGACCGACGCGATCAAGATGCTCGTCGGCTACGCGCCCGAGTCGTGCTTCATAGTACGCTCGAAACTCGAGGGCACCTGTGCCTGGCTGGCCGACTACCTCGGACCGTGGGCCGAGCGCTCCGGGTACGCGAGGCCGGTGTTCATCAACGCCGGCGACGGCAAGCACGAGCACCCGACGCAGGAGTTCCTCGACGAGTTCAGTTTCCTCGAGCAGCTCGGCTGGGACGACAGCCGCATCCACCTGGCCCTGCTCGGCGACCTCCACCATGGCCGCACGGTCCACTCGAAGGCTGACGGCCTGCGCGTTTTCAAAGACGTCGTGGTCGATCTGGTCGCCCCGCCAGAGTTGTCGATGCCCGAAGTGTACGTCGACAAGATGAGGCGCAACGGCTTCGAGGTCCGCTCCTGGGCTTCGATAGACGAGTACCTGGCCTCGGGGAAAACCGCGCCGATCTGGTACTTTACCCGCCTTCAGCTGGAGCGGATGGGCGAGTCGGTGCTCGAGAAGGCGCCCGCCCTGCGCAAGGCCGTCAC
>JFJP01006096.1_pt1 | contig 14963 bp, 10 predicted proteins | sample 431651 | NCBI WGS metagenome assembly JFJP01 (sample SAMN02602958, study PRJNA72255) | Microbial mat metagenome, whole genome shotgun sequencing project. | biome: fresh water; feature: sink hole; material: water; isolation source: purple microbial (photo- and chemosynthetic) mats found in...
AGCGCGATCAGCGAGGGCTCGGTGTAGGGCTCCAGCCACTTGGCTTTGCCAAAGCGCGACTGGAAGGTGACCTTGTAACGGTCCTTGGCCAGGCCCAGCTGCTCGGCCAGCAGGCGGCCGGTCTTGTGGCATTCGCAGTGATAAGGGTCGCCCAGATCGAGCGTGCGCTCGGGCACGCCGTGAAAACTCATCACCAGCTGTTCGCTCTGGCCGTGGTGCAGCCAGTGGGTGCGGATTTTCTTGGCCAGGGCTTCGATGTAGCCGCGGTCGTCGTGGTAGCGGTTGATGAAGCGCAGTTCGGGCAGCTGGCGGGTGTTGAGTGCCCAGAGCGCTACCGCGTCGAACACGCTGGCGGTGGTGGTGCCGCTGTATTGCGGGTAGGCCGAGGCGATCAGCACCCGGTTCACCCCTTGCGCCTTCAGTTCATCGAGCACGGAGGCGATGGACGGGTTGCCGTAGCGCATGGCGTAGCGCACCGTCACCTGGTGACCGCGCTCGCCCAGGTAGCCCCGCAGCAGCGTGGCCTGCTTCTCGGTCCAGACCTTGAGCGGCGAGCCCTCGGGCGTCCAGATGCTGGCGTACTTGGCTGCGGACTTGCTGGGCCGCACCCGCAGGATGATGCCGTGCAGGATCAGCCACCACAGCGCCCTGGGAATCTCGACCACGCGGTGGTCGCCGAGAAACTCGGCCAGGTAGCGGCGCAGCGCGGGCGCGGTGGGCTCGTCGGGCGTGCCGAGGTTGCAATACACCACGGCGGTGCGCGCGGGCTGACCGTGGGAATAGGGCGGTTCTTTTTGGAAAGGCATGCGCTATTCTCCCGCAGACATGAATACCCTCCACGCCGACGCACCGCTCAGCCACGCCGATGGCGGATCGAAGGCCGTCACCTTTGATCCACAGCGCATCCGCGTCGTCACCCTCGATCTGGACGACACGCTGTGGCCGATCTGGCCCACGATTGCTCGCGCAGAGGGCGTGTTGCAGCAATGGCTGGATGCCAACGCGCCAGCCACCGCCGCACTCGGTCGCGACAAGGACACCCTGCGCGAGGTGCGCAACCAGATGCAGACCCTGCGGCCCGATCTGTCGCATGACATGAGTGCGCTGCGCCGCGAGTCGATCCGGCTGTTGCTGCAGCGTGCGGGCGACGACCCATCGCTGGCCGAGCCGGCGTTCGAGGCTTTTTTTGCCGAGCGTCAGCGGGTGGACCTGTTTGAAGACGCGTTGCCCGCGCTCGAATTTCTGGCCAGCCGCTTCCCGCTGGTGGCGCTGTCCAATGGCAATGCCGATGTCAAGCGGGTTGGCCTGGGCGCGTACTTTCACGCGAGTATCAGCGCACGCGAGTTCGGTGTGGCCAAGCCCGATGCGCGCATTTTTCACGCGGGTGCGGCCGCCGCGGGTGTGAGCACGGCCGAGGTGCTGCACATCGGAGACGATGCGCACCTGGACGGCGTGGGCGCACTCAACGCCGGCATGCAACTGGCCTGGCTCAACCGCACCGAGGCGCTTTGGGCGCATGCCCCGCTGCAACCCCATCTCACCGTGACCGACTTGCTGGCACTGTGCCGCGCGTTGGCCTGAACTGCTTCACAGTCAATCATGAGCCTCACCATCTACGGCATTGCCGCCTCCCGCGCCGTGCGCCCACTGTGGGCTGCCACCGAGCTGGGTGTGACCTTCGAGCACGTTCCGCTGAATTACCAGACCGGTGCCACGCGCACGCCCGAGTTTCTGGCGATCAATCCCAATGGCCACATTCCGGTGGTGGTGGACCGGCGCGGTGGCGACGATGGTGGCGACATTGTGGTTTGGGAAAGCATGGCCGGGGCGCTGTACATCGCCCGCCACCACGGCCAGCCCGATGGCCTGGGCATCACCCCGGCCAGCCCGCGCGAAGACGCTGAGGCTCTGCGTTGGAGTTTCTGGACGGTGAACGAATGTGAGAGCGACGCGCTTACCTTGCTGATGCACCGCCTGGTGATGCCACCCGAGCGCCGCAAGCCCGAGCTGGCCGAGGCGGCCGAGCGGCGTCTGGCGGTGCCGCTGCGGGTGATCGAACAACATCTGGCGGCCCAGCAGGCGCGCGGCCAAAGTCATCTGGCCGCGGCGCGATTCACCGTGGCCGATTTGTGTGTGGCGAGCGTTCTGAACTGGGCCCGCCCAGCCCGCGCGCTCATGCAGGCGCACCCGCTCACCCTTGACTGGCTTGCGCGCTGCATCGAACGGCCGGCTCACCAGGCGGTGAAGGCTACGGGCTGAGGCGCTGCACCGCGGCCAGCCCGCTGCGCACCGCGCCCTCCAGCGTGGCGGGGTAGGGCCCTGCCACATAGTCGCCCGCTGCCCAGAGGCCGGGGGCGATCGCGGCAGCGGGGCGCCGCAGGCCTGGCGTGCAGGCGAAGGTGGCGCGCTTTTCCACCACGGTCTGCAGGGGTTGCAGGTGGTGCAGGTTCAGTTGGTCGCGCGCCTGCTGCAGTACCGCACGCTCCAGCGACTCGCGCTCGCCGCGGCTGTCGCTGACCACAAACGCCAGCACGCCGCTGGCGCTGTGATCGGCGGGGTTCAGCTGCCCGCGGTCGAACACGAACTGGGCTGGGGCTTCGGGCTGGCTGCGCAGCGCGAGCATGGGCTGCGACAGCCGCACGCCAGGCGCCCAGGCATACACGGTGGTGATGGCGGCGAAATCGAGGTCTGCGGTGGTATCGGCCCAGGCTCGCAGCGCTGTCGCGCTGGCGGGCACTGCGCGATCGGCGGCGTCGTGCATGGCCTGCGCCGCGGGCGAGGCGCCGGTGGCCCAGATCACGGCGTCAAACGGCAGGTCGAAGGCCTCGCCGTCGTGCCGACCCGCCAGCCGCCAGCCGCAGTCCGCTGGTTGCAGTCGGGTCACCCGGGCGCCGAGGTGCACCCGGCTGGTGGCTGGATGCATGGCGGTCAGCCAGCGGGCCGCGGCGTCGGGAAGCAGCGCGCCCAGGTCCACGCGCGGCAACAGCAGGCTGGAGGGCGGCCAGGGCCCCGCGCGCGAACCAAACAGAGCGTCGCGCATCACCCGCAGAAACACCGACGCGCTGGCCTGGCTGGCCGGCAGGTTCAGCGCCGAGACACAGAGCGGCTCCACCAGTTCGTCCATCACCCGCTGGGGCAGGCCAGCGCAAAGGTCACCCACGGTGAGCGACTCAGCGCAGACAAAGCCCGAGCGCTGCCAGCCCAGCGACAGGCGCACCAGCGCCAGCCGCTCGCCACAGGTCCAGCCCCTGGCGGTAGCGATGGCGGCCAGGGCATCCAGCGGCGCGGGCAGGCGAGTGGCCCAGCCGGGTGTCTGCAAGCCCTGGCCGTCCGGGTAGGGCAGCGCGAGCGGCAGCGCCTTGAGAAGCTGGGTGGGATCGAGGCCCACGCGCCGCATCAGTTCCAGGCACTGGCTGTAGGCGCCGATCAGGATGTGCTGACCATTGTCCAGTCGCACCGTCACACCATCGGGGCGGGTGGCCGGCATGGCGCGCGCACGCCCGCCCAGCAGGCGGGTGGCTTCGAACACGGTCACGTCGATGCCTGCATCAGCCGCTGCCAGGGCCGCCGCGATGCCGGCCCAGCCGCCACCCACCACGGCCAGTTTCATGGCGGGTGCTTTGCGGATCACAGGCGCAGCCAAGCCACTACAGTCGTCCCAGCGCCTGAACCTTCCAGGCCAGCCAGAATTTTCGCAACGGCGTGAGGCTGACGCGCTGCGTGAGCACCAGCGCCGGGTCGGCATGAATTTCCTGCAGCAAGGTGCGGTAGATGCTGGCCATCATGAGGCCCGGCTTCTGGCGACGGCGGTCGGCCTCGGGCAGCATGGCCAGCGCCTCGCTGTAGGTTCGCAGGGCGCGCTCGCACTGGAAGCGCATGAGTTCGACGAACCGACGCTGGAAGTCGGTTGGGTCCATGCCGGGCGCCTGGCCCCGTTTGATGAGTTCGTGGGCCTTGACGTCGAATTGCTGCGCGCACCGCGTCTTCGCCCACATCGCGCACGATGTTGGTGAGCTGAAAGGCGAGTCCGAGTCGGTGCGCGTAGTCGGTGGTCTCGGGCTGCGTCTGGCCAAAGATGCGCGCCGCCACCTCGCCCACCACGCCAGCCACCAGGTGGCAGTACTGCTGCAGGTTGGCGAAATCGAAATAGCGGTTTTGTTCCAGGTCCATCTGGCAACCGTCGATCACGGCGAGCAGGTGCCGGGCTTCAATGCCGAATGTGTTCGTGTGCGGCATCAGGGCCTGCATGACCGGGTGATTTTTCTGCCCCGCGTAGGCTTGAGCCACCTCACTGCGCCACCAGGCGAGCTTGGTCTGGGCCACGCCGACATCGCTCACCTCGTCCACCACGTCGTCCACCTCGCGGCAAAAGGCGTAAAACGCGGTGATGGCAGCGCGCCGCTCGGGCGGCAGGAAGAGGAATGCGTAATAAAAACTGCTGCCTGAGGCGGCGGCTTTCTGTTGAACGTAGTCTTGTGGCGTCATGGGCTCGGGGGAGTGTAATCAGCGCGGCCTGCTGCCTGTGCGACGGTGGGTTTGCCCGGGCGCATCGAACAATAGATGAGTGCGCTCCTCAGACGTTTTGTAAAGTCAGTCACGCTTAAGTCTGGCAGCGCAACAATTGCCGAGCAATCTCGCAACATCAAACATCAATCCTCACGAGGTCTTCCATGTCCCAATCCAATCGCCGTGTTTTCATGCTCCAGGTTGCCGCTGGCAGCTCGGCTCTGGTGCTGGCCAATGCCCACGCCCAGGCCGCGCCCCTGGTCAACGAGAAAGACGCTCAGGCCATGGCGCTGGGCTACGCCGCCGACACCACCAAGGTGGACGCCAAGAAGTTCCCCAAGCACGCGGCCACGCAGCTGTGTAACAACTGCGCGCTCTACACCGGCAAGGCATCTTCCCCGGCAAGCAGGTGGCCGCCAAGGGCTGGTGCTCGGCCTGGGCCAAGAAGGCCTGAGTGTCCCGAGGCGGGAGGCGCTCCTTCCTTTCGCCTGCATTCCGACGGGTGTCCCGGTGGCCATCGGCCGCTGTGGCACCCGGATTTTTTTGGTGAAGTCGCATTGCCTGTTGTTCGTACGCCAAACAGTTTTCCTGAAGATGGCGCCCTGCGTGAACGCCTATGGCGGGAACTTCACAGGGCGGCGGCCGACCGCCGCCATGCATGGCACACGATGGTGCTCGCCACGACTTGCGCGGATGGATTGGCCCAAGCGCGCACCGTGGTGCTGCGAGAGGTGCGCGCTGCCACAGAGCAACTGTTGATCTACACCGATGCGCGCAGCCCCAAGGTTGCTGAGTTGCGGGCGCAGCCTTTGGCCAGTGTCGTTTTGTGGAGTTCACACCTGAACTGGCAGTTGCGTCTGCAACTGCGTTTCGATCTGGTGCTGGATGGTGCCGAGGTCCGCACGGCCTGGGAGTGTGTGCGCCAGTCTTCCTCCGCCAGCGATTACCTGGCTTCCCGCGGGCCTGGCGCACCGTTGCCCGACCAGAGCGAGCCGAGTCTGCGCGAGCCGCGGCTGGCTGTCTTGGTGGGGCGCGTGTTGTCCATGGACTGGTTGGAGCTGCGGCGCGAAGGTCACCGTCGTGCCAGGCTGGATGGGCGGGGGGTTGAGTGGCTCGTGCCCTGAACTGGCAGCCTGCTGGCTTGGAAAGCGGCATTGGCAAGGCCTTGACCCGCGAGCCCGGTTTTCACCCCATCCACAGCGTACGCCACAACAACACAGGCCCATCCCAGGCGCGCAATCGCGGGCGTACCTGCCAACTGCGATGGCCATGTCGGGCGGTTTTTTCCAGGATGCGCAGTCCACCCTGCACCACCAGCCGCAGCTCCCAGCCCGCGCGCCCTGGCACGCGGCGCGCCAGCGGCGCACCGGCCAGCATGAGGGCGCGCGCCTGTGTGCAGAGTTCTTCCACCGCCCGGGCCATGCGGACCTGGGTGGCAGCGTCCGGCGTGGCCTCGCGGCCAAAGTCGGCCAGTTGCACGCCTTGGCGTGCCAGCGCATCAACCGGCAGGTAGTGACGGCCCCGTGCGTGATCCACGCGGATGTCTTGCCAGAAGTTGATGAGCTGCAGCGCGCTGCAGATCTGGTCGCTTTGCGCGAGCGATTCCGCATCGCGCACGTCATACAGGTGAAGCAACAGCCGCCCGATCGGGTTGGCCGACAGCGCGCAGTAGGCCAGCAGCTCGTTGCTGCTGGCGTAACGGTGCCCATTGGCGGTGTGGCGCACGTCCTGTTCAAAGGCGCTGAGCAGGTCGTGCAGCAGCGGGCCGGGCAGGGCGTGTTGGGCAGCGGTGTGCCGCAGCGGTTGAAACACCTCTGGCCAGCGGCCCGGCGTGTCAAGCTGGCCGGTCAGCGCGGCGTTGAGTTGGGCGCGGTAGTCGGCCAGGTCGCGCAGACGCTGTTCTGCAGGCGCTTCGCCCTCGTCGGCGATGTCGTCTGCGGTCCGGGCAAAGTGGTAGAGCGCGCGCACCGCCGGGCGCAGCGCCGGCGGACACAGCCAGGAGGCCACCGGAAAATTTTCATAGTGGTTCACGCCGCCTGGGGCTTGCGGGTGGTGTGCGTCGGGGTTGTTGGCGGGCGGTGAGGGCATCGGTTTGGGGCAATCTGTGGTGCTGTGTGGGGGCTGTGGCTGGCGCGAGGCGCGGCGGGGAGTTTTGGGGTGTCTGGCTGGTGCGTGGCCGGCGGGTTCCCCCTGATGCTGGTGGCACTCACTCAAATTTGCCCTACAATTTTTGCTAATAACCAATCAGTCATTAGCGATCCGCTGCGTTCTTGGCGCTGCGCGAGAGCCGCAACCGTCAGCCCATCACCACCTCGACATCCCATGAACATGCATTCGATCGTACTGGCCTGTGCGGCTGTGCTCGCCCTGAGCGCCTGCTCCAAGCCCGCGCCGCCGCAAGAGCCGATCCGCGCCGTCAAGCTGATGACCGCGGGCGCTGTGAGCCTGAACTTGAGCGGTGAGTTTGCGGGCGATGTGCGTGCCCGCAGCGAATCCCGGCTGGCGTTCCGTGTTGGCGGCAAGCTGGTGCAGCGGCCCGCCGAGGTGGGTCAGCGGGTGGTTGCGGGAACCTTGCTGGCGCAACTTGATGCCAACGATCTCATGCTGGCCAGCCAGGCGGCGCAGGCTCAGGTGAGCGCAGCGCAGACCCAGCGCGATCTGGCTGCGGCCGATCTGAAGCGCTTCACTGACCTGAAATCGCAAGGTTTCGTCAGCGGGGCCGAAATCGAGCGTCGTCAGGCCAGTCTGCAGGCAGCCGAGGCCAGCCTGCGTCAGGCGCTGGCGCAGGGTTCGGTGCAGGGCAACCAGGCCAGCTATGCCCGCCTGCTGGCCGATGGCCCGGGGGTGGTGGTGGCGGTGGAGGCCGAGGCGGGTCAGGTGGTGAGCGCGGGCGCGCCGGTGGTGCGAATCGCCCGCGATGGCGCGCGCGATGTGGTGTTTGCGGTGCCCGAAGACCGCCTGGGCGCGTTGCGCATCGGGCTGGTGGCCCAGGTGCGGCTGTGGACCACTGCGCCTACCACCGCTGACGCTGCTGCGCCGGCGCTGCAGGGTGTTGTGCGTGAAATCGCCGCCGCGGCAGACCCCGCGACCCGTACCTTCCAGGTGCGGCTGGCCCTGCCCGACGCGGCCCGCGCGCCCCTGGGCGCCACCGCGTATGTGACGCTGCCCACGCCCGAGGGCGCGGTGGCGCAGGCGATCAAGCTGCCCACCAGTGCCCTCATGCACGACACGGCGCAAGGCCCATCGGGCAGCGCGGTCTGGGTGTTCGATGCGGCCAGCAGCACCGTGCAGCAGCGCGCGGTGGTGGTGGCCGGTGCCGATGGCAACGAGGTGTTTATTGCCAGCGGTCTGAAGCCGGGTGAAGAGGTGGTGGTCGCGGGCGCGCATGTGCTCTCGACCGGGCAGAAGGTGACCCGTTTCGCCGCCGTGGCGCAGTGAGGCTGGCATGAGTCACCCAACACCCGAAGGCGCGGATTCGTCCTGGTCGTCGCGCTTCAACCTGTCGCAGTGGGCGCTTGATCACCAGGCCTTCACCCGGTACCTGATGATCGTGCTGCTGTTCCTGGGCGTGGCCGCGTATTTTCAGCTGGGTCAGGACGAAGATCCCCCGTTCACCTTCCGCGCCATGGTGGTTCGCGCCTACTGGCCGGGCGCTGACGCGCAGCAGATGGCCGAGCAGGTGGCCGACCGGATCGAGAAGACGCTGCAGGAAGTGCCCTACGCCGACACCATCCGCAGCTACTCAAAGCCCGGCGAGTCGCTCATCATTTTTCAGCTCAAAGACTCGTCGCCGGCCGACGAGGTGCCGCAAAGCTGGTACAGCGCGCGCAAGAAGATCGGCGACATGCGCGGCACGCTGCCCCAGGGCGTGGTCGGGCCGTTTTTCAACGACGAGTTCGGGGATGTGTTCGGCGTCATTTACGCGCTGCAGGGTGAGGGCTTTTCGCCGTCGGAGAAGGAGCAGGTGGCCGATGGCGTGCGCCAGGCTTTGCTGCGGGTCAAAGACGTGAGCAAGGTCGAGCTGTTTGGCGTGCAGGCGCAAAAGCTCTACGTCGAGATCTCGCAAAAACGCCTCGCGGTGCTGGGGCTCGATCTGCAGCAGGTGCTGGCCTCGCTGGGTCAGCAAAACGCGATTGAGTCCGCTGGCACGGTGCAGACGCCGCTGGATGCGGTGCAGGTTCGGGTGAGCGGCGCGTTCAACTCGGTGGAGGAGTTGCGTGCGCTGCCGATCCGGGCCGCCAATGGCCGGCAGCTGCGGCTTGGCGATATCGCCGAGATTGGTCTGGGTTATGTGGATCCGCCACAGGTGCAGGTGCGCCACAACGGCCAGAGCAGCATTGCGCTGGGCATTTCCATGGCCAAGGGCGGCGACATCATTGCGCTGGGCAAGGCGCTCAACACCGCGGTGGTAGACATCGAGCGCACGCTGCCAGCGGGCATGCAGCTGGTGCAGGTTCAGGACCAGCCGAGCGCGGTGACGAAGTCGGTCAATGAATTCGTGAAGGTGCTGATCGAGGCGGTGCTGATCGTGCTGGCGGTGAGTTTCCTTGCGCTGGGGCTGCACCGGCGCGAGGGCGGGCGCGGCCTGCGGCGCTACGAGCTGGACATGCGGCCCGGTCTGGTGGTGTTCATCACCATTCCGCTGGTGCTGGCGATCACGTTTCTGGCCATGCAGTACTGGGGCATTGGCCTGCACAAAATATCGCTCGGTTCGCTGATCATCGCGCTGGGCCTGCTGGTGGACGACGCCATCATTGCGGTGGAGATGATGGTGCGCAAGCTCGAAGAGGGCTTCACCATGATGCGTGCGGCCACCTTCACCTGGGAAGCCACCGCCATGCCCATGCTCACCGGCACGCTGATCACCGCGGCCGGCTTTCTGCCGATTGGCCTGGCCAACTCGACCGTGGGCGAATACACCTTTGCCATTTTTGCGGTGACCGTGATCGCGTTGGTGGTTTCATGGATCGTGGCGGTGATGTTTGTGCCCTATCTCGGCGTGAAGCTGCTCAAGATCAAACCGCATGTGGGACAGACCGCCGAGGTGTTCGACGGACCCTTTTACGTGCGTTTTCGCGCGCTGGTGAACTGGTGCGTGCTCCACCGCTGGATCACCATTGGCCTCACGATTGCCACCTTTGTGCTCGGCGTGGTGGGCATGGGCAAGGTGCAGCAGCAGTTCTTCCCCGATTCCAGCCGGCCGGAAATCATGGTTGACATCTGGCTGCCTGAGGGCGCGAGTTTCGCCGCCACCGACGCTGTGACGCGCCGGGTGGAGGCGCGACTGGCGCAGGAAGCGGGCGTGAGCAGCGTCACCACCTGGGTGGGCTCGGGCGTGCCGCGGTTTTATTTGCCGTTGGACCAGATTTTTCCGCAGACCAACGTGTCGCAGTTCATTGTGTTGCCACAGGACCTGAAGACGCGGGAGGCGTTGCGAAAGCGCCTGCCTAACCTGCTGGCGACCGAGTTCCCCGAGGTGCGCGGGCGCGTCAAGCTGCTGCCCAACGGCCCACCGGTTCCTTACCCGGTGCAGTTCCGGGTGGTCGGATCCGATCCCGCGGTGCTGCGTGGCCTGGCCGATGAGGTCAAAACAGCGATGCGCCAGAGTGCCAACACGCGCGGTGTGAACGACAACTGGAACGAGTCGGTCAAGGTGCTGCGGCTTGAGGTTGACCAGGCCAAGGCGCGTGCGCTGGGCGTGTCGAGCCAGTCGATCGCGCAGGCGGCGCGCACCATGCTGATCGGCAGCACGGTGGGCCAGTACCGCGACGGCGACAAGTTGATCGACATCGTGTTGCGTCAGCCCTTGGAAGAGCGCGATGCCCTCAGCCGCCTGGCCAACGCCTACCTCCCCACCGCCAGCGGCCAGAGCATTCCGCTGACACAGATTGCTCAGCCGACATTTGGCTGGGAGCCGGGCGTGATCTGGCGCGAAAACCGCAACTATGCGATCACGGTCCAGGCCGACGTGGCCGAGGGCCTGCAGGGCGCCACCGTCACCGCCGAGCTGTTGCCGGCCATGAACGCCATCAGCGCTGGGTGGGCCGAGCGCGGCCTGGCGGGTTACCGGGTGGAGGTGGCCGGGGCGGTGGCGGAGAGCAGCAAGGGTTCGTCGTCGATCGCCGCCGGTGTGCCGCTGATGCTGTTCATCGTTTTCACCCTGTTGATGATCCAGCTCCAGAGCTTCAGCCGCTCGCTGCTGGTGTTTCTGACCGGGCCGCTGGGCCTGGCTGGTGTGGCGGGTGCGCTGCTGCTGCTCAACCGGCCGTTCGGCTTCGTGGCCTTGCTGGGCGTGATCGCCCTCATGGGGATGATCCAGCGCAACTCGGTGATCCTGATCGACCAGATCGAGCAGGACCGCCGCCGTGGCGTGCCCGCCTGGGACGCGATCGTGGAGGCCGCGGTGCGCCGCATGCGCCCCATCGTACTGACCGCGGCGGCTGCGGTGCTGGCCATGATTCCGCTGTCGCGCAGCGTCTTCTGGGGTCCGATGGCGGTGGCCATCATGGGCGGTTTGATTGTGGCCACCGTGCTCACCCTGCTGGCATTGCCGGCCATGTACGCGGCGTGGTTCCGGGTGCAGCGCGAGCCGGCTGCTGCCTGAAATTCCGGGGCAGGGTGTGATTCAGGTGTTTCTGTCGCGTGGCGGTGACTCGGTTGCGTCGCACCAGCACCGTCTGCCCCACCGAAGCCCTGCGGCCTGTCCTTTGTAGGCGGCGCAGCGTCACTGGGTCAAACCCACCCGCCGGGTTGGCGCTGCATCATCCTTTTCCCCTCTATCCGAATGCCACCATGAACGCCAGCCCTTCCGAAGCTACCGTGTCTGTGGATGCCACCCGCGTCTTTCACCGCCAGTTGCACCAGCGGCTGCCGGTGGCTGTCAGCGGTCGGGGCATCACGCTCACCGACGCCGCCGGCAACACCTACCTCGACGCTTCGGGCGGCGCTGCGGTGTCCTGCCTGGGTCACGGCCATCCCGACGTGATCGCTGCCATGCACGAACAGATCGACCGTCTGGCCTATGCCCACACCAGCTTCTTCACCACCGCGGTGGCCGAAGAGCTTGCTGACCTGTTGATCGAAACCGCGCCCGCGGGCATGAGCCACGTCTATTTCGTCAGCGGCGGCTCGGAGGCGGTGGAGGCGGCTCTGAAGATGGCGCGACAGTATTTCGTCGAAATCGGTCAGCCGCAGCGCCGGCATTTCATCGCCCGGCGCCAGAGCTATCACGGCAACACGCTGGGTGCGCTCGCGGTGGGCGGCAACGAATGGAGGCGGGCACAGTTCAAGCCGCTGCTGATCGACGTCACCCACGTATCCCCCTGCTACGAATACCGCGACCGACGCGACGACGAGACCGCCGAGCAATACGGCCAGCGCCTGGTGGCCGAGTTGTCGGCGGCGATCGACCAGCTGGGCGGGGAAAACGTGATGGCGTTCGTGGCCGAAACCATCGGCGGCGCCACCGCTGGCGTGCTCACGCCTGTGCCCGGCTATTTCAAGGGCGTGCGAGAACTGTGCGATCGCCATGGCATCCTGCTGATTCTGGACGAGGTGATGTGCGGCATGGGCCGCAGTGGCAGCCTGCACGCCTGCGAACAGGAGGGCGTTGCGCCCGACCTGCTCACCATCGCCAAGGGTCTGGGCGGCGGCTATCAGCCCATTGGCGCGGTGCTGGCACACCGCAAGCTGGTGGAGGTGTTCCGTCAGGGCAGCGGGCTGTTCCAGCACGGGCACACCTATTTGGGGCATGCGGTGGCCTGTGCGGCCGCGCTGGCGGTGCAACGGGTGATCCAGCGCGACGGCTTGCTGGCCCAGGTGCGCCAGCGCGGCCTGGCGTTGCAAGGGCTGCTGAAGCAGGCGTTGGGCGAGCACCCGCACGTGGGCGATATTCGCGGCCGCGGGCTCTTCTGGGGCATCGAGCTGGTGGCCGAGCGCGCCAGCAAACAATGGTTCGACCCGGCGCGCAAGCTTCACGCGCAACTCAAACGCGCCGCGATGGCCGAGGGGCTGATGGTCTACCCCATGGGTGGCACGGTCGACGGGCGCTGCGGCGACCATGTGTTGCTTGCGCCCCCCTTTGTTGCCACTGAGGATGAGCTGACGCAGGTCGTCGACCGGCTGCGCCGCGCGATCGACGTCGTCATCGCCGGGTGAGCGGAGGTCATGCGCAATTCGCATAACTTCGGTGGGTTACCACTTAGCCGTTGCTCGCAGGCGGGCACTCGTCTTCGTTTACGATCCACGCGCTTTGCACCGGCCATCAAGGCCACTTTTGTTAAACACCCAACGTAGTACCCCTACAGGAGATTCACTGCATGAAGAAGTTGTCCGCTTGCATTTCGGCCGTTGCCGCTGCTGCCGCCCTGATGGCGCCGGTGTCCAGCGTCCAGGCTCAGCAGAAGTTCATGACCATCGGCACCGGTGGCGTGACGGGCGTGTACTACGCGGCCGGTGGCGCCATCTGCCGACTGGTGAACAAGGACCGTGCGCAGCACGGTTTCCGCTGCACGGTGGAATCCACAGGCGGCTCGGTGGCCAACATCAACACCATCAACGCCGGTGACATGGACTTCGGCGTTGCCCAGTCCGATGCCCAGTTCAACGCGTTCAAGGGCGTCAAAGCGTTTGACGGCAAGGCCGTGTCCGATCTGCGGTCGGTTTTCTCGCTTCACGCAGAGCCGCTGAACTTGATGGTGCGAAAAGAGTCAGGCATCAAGAGCCTGGCAGACCTCAAGGGCAAGCGCGTCAACATCGGCAACCCTGGTTCGGGTACCCGCTCCTCGGTGGACGAGATGTTGGCCGCCGCTGGCATCAAGAACAGCGACTTTTCCGCTGCTGCCGAGCTCAAGGCTGACGAGCATGGCGCCGCGCTGTGCGACAACAAGATCGACGCCTTCTTCTTCGTGGTGGGCCACCCCAACGCCAGCCTCCAGGACCCCGCCACCACCTGCGGCGCCCAGCTGGTGAGCATCACCGGCCCGGCGATTGACAAGCTGGTGTCCGCCAATGCGTACTACGCCAAGGCCACTATCCCGGCCAACATGTACAAGGGCAACACTCAGGCCACCCAGACCTACGGCGTTCTGGGCACCTTCGTGACCTCGGCCAAGCAGTCCGACGAGATGGTCTACACCCTGGTCAAGGCGGTGTTTGAAAACTTCGAAGAGTTCAAGAAGCTGCACCCCGCGCTGGCGAACCTGAGCACCGCGAACATGATCTCCAACGGTCTGTCGGCGCCGCTGCACCCCGGTGCGGTCAAGTACTACAAGGAAAAGGGCTGGATCAAGTAATCCACCACGCCCTTGGTCACCACCCCATGCGCGGTCTCCGCCCATGGGGTGGTTTGTTTTCAGCTGCCCCTGTGTGGGGCGCAGCAAAATCCGCATCCCAGGCCGCTGAAGGCCGTGGAGCCCTTTCATGACAAAAAAATCCGCAAATCCCGCCGAGGTTGACGTCAACCAGTTGGTGCAAGACAACGACGCTGGTGGCCGACAACCCGGCGCATTCGTGCGCCGGCTGCTGTTGGTGGTGGCGGTGGCCTGGTCGCTGTTCCAGCTCTGGATCGCCTCGCCGCTGCCGTTCACCTTCGGTGTGTTCATCCTCAACGACACCGAAAGCCGCGCCATTCACCTCGCTTTCGCGGTTTTTCTGGGTTTCATGGCCTATCCGGCCACCAAGCGCTCGCCGCGCGACCGTGTTCCGGTGCTGGACTGGGTGTTTGCGCTGGTCGGTGCTTTCTGTGCCGCCTACCTATTCCTTTTCTACCGCGAGCTGGCCACGCGGCCGGGCATGCCGACACCGTTTGACGTCTGGACCAGCGTGATCGGCATTGCGCTGCTGCTGGAAGCCACTCGGCGCGTACTCGGCCTGCCGATGGTGATCGTGGCGCTGGTCTTTCTGGGCTACACCTTCGGCGGCGCCTACATGCCCGACATGATTGCCCACCGCGGTGCGTCGCTGGACCGCGCCATGAGCCACCAGTGGCTGACCACCGAAGGCGTTTTTGGCATCGCGCTGGGCGTCTCCAGCGGCTTCATTTTTCTGTTTGTGCTCTTCGGCTCGCTGCTGGATAAAGCGGGCGCGGGCAACTATTTCATCAAGTCGGCGTTTGCGCTGCTGGGCCACCTGCGCGGCGGCCCGGCCAAGGCTGCGGTGGTGTCGTCTGCCGCCACCGGCCTCATCTCCGGCTCGTCCATTGCCAACGTGGTCACCACCGGCACCTTCACCATTCCCTTGATGAAGCGGGTTGGCTACCGCGGGGATCAGGCCGGTGCGGTCGAGGTGTCTTCGTCGGTGAACGGTCAGCTGATGCCACCCGTGATGGGCGCCGCCGCGTTCCTGATGGTGGAGTACGTGGGCATTCCCTATGTGGAGGTGATGAAGCACGCGATTTTGCCTGCCATCATTTCGTACATCGCGCTGTTTTACATCGTGCACCTGGAGGCGCTCAAGGC
>JFJP01027673.1_pt1 | contig 14963 bp, 18 predicted proteins | sample 431651 | NCBI WGS metagenome assembly JFJP01 (sample SAMN02602958, study PRJNA72255) | Microbial mat metagenome, whole genome shotgun sequencing project. | biome: fresh water; feature: sink hole; material: water; isolation source: purple microbial (photo- and chemosynthetic) mats found in...
AAAAAAAATTATTTATTTATTTATTTTTTTAAAAAAAAAATTAAAAAAATATCTGAAAATGAAAAAGAAGGAAGCTAAATATCTTGTATATTTTTATATTTTACACCTTATAATTTGACCTTTCTCTCTAAATAGCAAAAGAAAAAAAAACTAGAGGAACATAAATTAGTTCTTGAGTCTCTTTCTAAGAATATCCTTTCTAGCGAAGTGATGAATACTTTAATTTCATTCAAAGATTCTCGTCGAAGAAACCTAACAAATCGTAAAAACCAACCAAAAAGAAGTAAAAACACCTCCATATTTTCAAATTTTTTATTTCCACAAAAAAAAAGATTTGGATCAAGAAGAAAAATCCGAAGATGAACTTTCTGATAAAGTGTCAAAACAAATTTGTGTTATAGAATCTGGCTCCAAAAACCAAGAAAAAATCAAAATAAATATTTTCGAGACAAATTTATATGAAAATCCTAACGTTTCAATTCCAGAAGAAAAAGCCCAAAGCAAAAAAAATGCTTTGAAAGAAAGTATTGAGCTTGAAAATCGGACAAAACAATTGATTCCCGATTATAATTTCGACACGTTTGGCACAAAAGAATTTAAAAACGCCCAAAAGAATATAGATGAAACGAAGGGAAAAAATAATACAGATTTGAATGATGATTCAGATTCCAACGAAAATGAAGAAAAAATTATTGATGTACAATGTCGGAGCTTTTCATTAGAAATTACTCATGAAACAAGGAATTTCGTGAGAAGAGAAAAAGATCAAGAAGAAAATAGAAGAAAGCTTCCTATTTATCTGAAAGAGAGTGAAATCATTGATTCAATCAATAATAATTTTATCACCATTGTTTGTGGAGAAACAGGATCTGGTTTATCAATGATTATTTTCTCAATAAATTTATAAATTTTAATAAAGGAAAAAGTACTCAGGTTCCACAGTACATTTTTGAAACAGGATATTCTAATATAAATGGTCCCAATCCTGGAAAAATAGGAGTACTATTCAACATTATTAAATAATTTTTCAAATCATTAAAATGGTAAAATTAAAAAAAAAGATTACTCAACCAAGAAGAATAGCTGCTATTGCTTTAGCGAAACGAGTTGCTGATGAAATGAATATGCAGATTGGAAAAGAAATCGCTTATCAGGTCAGACACGAAACAAGTTCTTTTGACGAAAACACTAAAATAAAGGTATTATTATTAATAAAAAATATTCTTTAGTAAAATTTGAAAAAAGTTTATGACTGATGGAATTTTGCTGAATGAAATGACTTCAAATCATTTGTTGTCTGAATATTCTGTGATTATAATTGATGAAGCTCATGAAAGGAAAATTAATACTGATTTATTATTAGGTCTCTTATCAAGGATAGTGAATTTTAGAGCCAAGTCTTCTGAAGAAGAAAGGAAAAATTTCCCTCATAAAAAACAATTTATTAATAATCCATTGAGAGTGATTATAATGTCTGCAACTTTAAGAATAGAAGATTTTACCAAAAATCAACTATTATTCCCAAAAAAAGTTAATGTTATCAATGTAGAATCACGACAATTTCCAGTTTCTATCTATTTTAATAAAATAACTCCTGAAAATTATATGGAAGAAGCCCTAAAAAAATGCAAGAAAATTCATAAAACATTGCCAGCTGGAGATGTTTTAATTTTTTTAACAGGAGAAAGGGAAATAAAGGAGTTTTGTTTACAATTGGAGGCAAATTTATCAAAAGATGATAGTGATGAAGAAATAGAAGATTATGACAATCAAAATGCAAATAAAAATTTAAACACAAAAGAACAAATTAAAAAAACGAATAAGGAAAAAAGAGATGTATTCGATCCAGATTCAGAAGAAGAGTTGCTTTGCAACGAAGATGAAGTGTCCAAAGAAAAAAATACGATTATGGCTAAGGAGAGCATTCAAAATATTAAAGAACTTCCTTCACATGTTTTAATCTATCCTTTATTTTCAAAACTTTCTTTTGCTGATCAAGAAAAGATTTTCAAATCTCATCCAGAAAATACAAGGTTTTATAGTTTAAAAAATTTTAGTATTTTCAAATTTTTTTTTCTTTCAAAATTTTCAAATATTTGTTTATAAAATAAATTTAAAGAATGTTTGTTGTTTCAACAAATGTGGCTGAAACTTCCTTAACAATTCCCAATATAAAGTATGTTGTGGATTCAGGCAAAGAGAAAAAAAAAGTTAAAAATCTTTTCAGAAAAAACATTATTAATCATTTATTGAATAGCTTTACAATGACAGTTTATCAATCTCATATTATTCAATCAATTGGATATCTCAAGCATCAGCTGATCAAAGATCTGGAAGAGCAGGTCGAACTGGTCCTGGTTTTTGTTACAGATTATATTCTACTCCTGTTTATGGGAATTTATTCCAGAAATTCAGCGATCCTGAAATTTTAAATACTCCGATAGAAAGTGTTATTCTCCACTTGAAATCAATAGGAATTATGAATATTTTAAAATTCCCATTTCCAACACCTCCAAACTTGAATCACATAAGAGATGCTATAGTTTCATTGGTTAAATTAAAGGCACTTCAACTAAATATTTTAGAGGAAAACGAAGATCAAAGCATTTTTGAAACTGTGCAGAGAAGTGTGAAAGATAATAAGGATGAAACAGTTTTGACTGAATTGGGCAAAATTTTGGTTTATATTCCTCTTCACCCTAAATTTGCGAAAATGTTGTTGGAAGCCCGAAAAGTTAATTGTCTTGGATACATGCTTTTAATTGTTTGCGCATTGAGTGTTGATGAATTATGCAGAAATGAAAAAATTATTGAAGAGAATGAAGAAAAAACCACAAAACCTCAAAGAGATGAAGAAGATGATGAAGAAATAGTATTTTTTAATTTAAAAAAAATTAAAAAACGTTTTATGTATAGGATACTTTCAAAAGTCGCATTGAATTGCTTAAAGAGCAAAAGGAAATAATGCAACAAAAGAAAAAACTATATTTCCAACAAATTAAGGAGTTTAAGCAGAGGTACAATAGGTTTATGATCGGAAAAAGTGATTTATTTTATCTGATGAATATTTTGGGAAGTTTTATTGAATTCATGAATATAACAAAGGTTATTATTTTTACAAAAAAAAATTCTTTTAAATTAAATATAATTAAAGACTTCCCCAGACGTTGCAATTTCAGATTTTGGCAATCAATTAAATCTGCAAGTCAAAAGTCTTAAGGAAATTTATTATAATTTTCATCAAATACTAGATATTCTTTCTGACATAATCGAATCGAACCAAGAGAAAGAAGTATTAATTTGAAGATTTTAATTTGTTTATTAATCTTTTTCTTTTTTAGTCGTTGAAAATATTTTACAACAAATACAATTTCCCAAACAACTCCCAACAAGATCTTTTGGTGGAAATTATATTAGAAAACTTTATTGAAAAGATTGCGAGAAAAATAAGTTATTTTGATGAACTTAACAAAAAAAAATTTGCCTATGAACTATTGGATTCAGACGAAAAGGCTTATATACATCCGAATTCTTATCTAGCAAAATCTATGCCAGATTTTTTGGCTTATAGTGAATTGTTCTTTACTAAAAAGTTCATTTATAAATTATAATATTTTTAAATAATTAATTTCATTTACGAATAGATGCTATATGAAAAATATCACAATATGTCAAGATCTATCAATATTATTCAAATATGATCCGATAAAAAGCAAAAAAAAGATCAATTTTCTCAGAAGTCCAGATCCTTTTTATTCAGAACAAAAGGACCAGATAATTGTTTGGGCTTCATCTGATTTCGGAAAGAAAAAATGGGAATTAAGTCTTTTTGAGGTTATTTTTATTTGGAAAATGTTAATTTAAAAAAAAAATTAATATAGTATCGGTATGATGAAGAAATGCTTGAACAATATTATTGGTTCGCCACTTATTTATTGGAAGGAAGTGTTTTCAAATATTTTCAAGTTGGTTCTTTCTTTCCTTTTAAATAAAATAAAAAAATAATTCATTTATGAATTATTGAAATTTTAGGCTTTGAAAAAACTTTATTCTTCGAACATTAAAGCAATTAAAATAAATAATTTAGCTTTAAATGTACAAAGATTGATAAACAAACTTAAAAACAACAAAATTTCCAACAAGAAAACACTAACTGAAAAATGGAAAAATGAAAAGAAGTTTTTTTTTTTTAATTTTTCGATTTTTTTTAATTTATTATTTAAGGTTTTTGCTGGATGAAATTTTGTTGTGGGTAAAACCAGAATATCATAATAAAATCAAAGAAAAATGGCCACCAAGCATTTAAGTTATCAAACAAGTTTTAAATTTAAAAATTTGTATATTAAAAAAATTTGAAATAAATAAACGTAAAATTAATAAGTTATTTTTTAAATTTAATTTAAAAAAAAAAAAAATTATATCAATTTATAAATTAAAACGCAGTTCTGATTATCAAATTATAATATGAAGTTTAATTTTTTAAAAAAAATATGAGTGAGAGAGTCATTTAAAAATTTATTAAAAAATTTTTTTTTTAAGAAAAATAAATTTTATTTTATTTTTTAGCTTTTTTTTTAACTAATGTAAAACCATCTTCATCAACTGTTGGTTCTTCTATTTTTTTTTCTTCTTTAGTTTCTTCAAATTCCATATTTTTCACAGCATATTCAAGTTGATTGATTGCTTCATGATTTTCACCTAATTTTTTATCTTTATGACCTTCTATTTTATATTTCTTTGAATCCAATAATAACTTGGCAAGCTATCAAATCTAAATCAAATCTATCATATATTGAATAAATTTTTACATCTTTTTCAGAATTATCTTCAATTATAACATAGAAATTTTCTTCCATCTTGTCTAAAAGAAAATCTTCAAGATCAAATTGACTGACATCAAATTCTTTGAAAAAAAAGATAATTTTTCAGAAAAGAAAAACAAATTTTTATAAAAACCAAGAATGTATTTCGACAATTCCTCACTAAAATTATTAATAATTTCTTCATCTGTTTGAAACCAATTTTTTTTCTTTTTATTTTCTGCAATTTCATTTGAATTAATTAGTTTTTTATTATTTTCATTTATCCAGCCATTCTCAATTGAAAGGAGCAGAACTGGCCATGAATTTATCAGATAGAAAACTCCTTTTTTAAATTTTTCTTCATTAAAAATTGGTTCTTCAGCTTCCATTTGAACAATTTTTGTGTTTAGATATCTATTATTTTGATTAAATTTTTCTTTTAAAATTTCCAAAGAAAAAAAAAATAATTAATTCAATAATAGATAATAAACCATCTCAAATGAAAATATTTATTTTTTTCCTTGTATTTTTTTTCATTTATTCACTAAAAAGCCTGCCAATAAATGATACTTCCATATTGCAAGAAATCGTTCTCGTCACCGAAAACACAATCGATGAAAGTGTTCAACAACATCCATACATTTTAATGCTTTATTATGATAAAAGAGATGAAATCTGCAAAAATTTCTATTATGAATTTTTGAAACTCCGACCGCATGTCAAAAACATTCATCCAGAGCTCAAACTTGGTGTATATGAGATGGCTCCATCCCTTAACACAGCCAATATCTTGAGGATTCATAAACATCCTCACATAAAATTATTCATCCATGGTGTTGAAAATGAGCATTTTGCCCATCATTACAAGCCTTTTGAGAACTATCAAGAAATTTTCCAATGGGCGAACTCCGAAATTCATAGAATAAACCCCAACCCATCAAACAAATATAAAATACATCAAAATCTTAAAATCACTCGTCTCACAAAAAATGCAAACTTTTCTTTGATATTAAACTCTTCGAATTCGAAAATAATTTATTGTGCTCTAGAAGCACATGAAGTGGAATTGGAGAAGATTTTTCATACAGAAAAATACAATATTAGTGAAATATTGCAAAAATTAAAACATGCTTTTAGTCGTGATGATGTAAAGTTTTATATTGCTAATATGGATTTAGATTTATGCCAAAACAATTCAGGCAAGCTATTAATTTATGGAAATCATAAAAAACACCCAGCAGAAATTTTACATCCTAAAATAATCAGCCTGAGAGAAATCGGTCAAATTATTAGACAGAAGGTGAATCATCATGTTTTTTTCTCCAAAAATCATGATTTCCTTGATAAATTGTGGAAAACTCATAAACCTTTGCTTTTGCTTTTTATGAATAAAGCTGCTTTGTTTGAGGATTTAATCAAAAATATTGAGACTATTTTTGAAAATCCTCATGTTGGTAAACATTTACAATTTGCAATAGTTGATTTTCATGATTCTCATGGTAAAACCTTGTTTGAGAAATTCAGATTAAGTTTCGAGGAAATTCCTTCAATAATGATTACTCACGACATTAGTCATAAATCCAAAAAATTTTTAAAAAAGATTGAAAGTGACAATTATTTAGAACATATTCAATCTTTTATTGAAAAATATTTTGATAATACTTTACATAAATATCGATATCATAAATCCAAAAGAACAGTTGTTTCAGAAAACCATCCATTTGCTCAATTCAAACATTTTCTTCATCTCCACACAGAAGATTTCAATCAAACAGTCAACACAAAATCTCCAATGATTGTTTTGTTTTATTATAAACAAATGAATTTTGAAAGAATTATGCATATGTATGAACAAATTTTAAATCATATAAAGGAAGAATATAGCTTTAATTTTGGGTTAGCAACATTTGATTTATATCATAATGAGATTGATAATATTGGATATTATAATATTGATAGGATGCCTGCTGTTTTCTTGTATCTGAACTCTGAATTCTTCATTGATTTAACAAATATATCTATGAATCATGATATTCAAAATATTCTTTATGTGTTAGAGAAACATATGAAGGATAAAATTATCAAATATCACAGTGCTAAGAAAATTCGAACTTCCATTAAAGACACAGAGAAAAATCATTTCAATTATGATAAAAAATTTATAAACAATTTAAATTTTAAAAATGAATTATAAAAAAAAATTTTAAAAACGATAAACCATATATATCTCCACAAATTTCCATTATTTAAACAAAAATCAACTCCAAAAGACCATCCATAAATTAAATAAATATATTTTATTATATTTTTATTAATTTTTAATTTGATTCAAATATTAAAATGGGTTCTCTTTGTTCAGCTTCTAAAAGCAAGCTCATTTTTAATTATTAAGTCACTCATTGATTTTGTTTATTGTTTTTTTTATTAGAAGATAAAAAAGACCAGAACACTACACAGCAACAGCCAAAAAAAGAAGATTCTCACGCTGTTGCGAATTTACCAGATAACACCAATTCAATTAAAATAGATCCCTCAATCTTTATAAGTTTAAAAAAGGGAAATATAACAAATACTTACAAAGTCGGAAATATATTGGGTGAAGGTATAATATTGCTTTTTTTAAATTTTTTTGTTTTTAAAGAGGAAAAATAATTAATATAATTAAAGGGGCGTATGGAAAAGTATGTGTCGTTATTCACAGAACGACTGGGATAATGAGAGCGATGAAATCAATAAAAAAGTGCGCTATAATAAAAGAAGATGAAGAGAGAATGTTTTCTGAGATGAATATTTTAAAAAATTTAGATCATCCCAACATTTTGAAATTATACGAATTATATCAAGATGAACAGCACTATTTTTTGATTACAGAGTTTTTTTAATTTTAAAAAAAAAAAAAAAATTAATGAAGGTATTGCACTGGAGGAGAATTGTTTGAGAAGATTAAAAGTATGAGTTTTTTTTCTGAAAAAATGGCTGCTGACAGCATGAAACAGATTTTATCTGCAATAGTCTATTGCCATTCGAATTCAATCGTTCATCGGTTTGCATTTAACAAAAAAATGAGAGAGAAAAAAATTAAATTTTTTTTAGAGATTTAAAACCAGAAAATCTTTTGTTGGAATCAAAAAAAGCCAATGCTTCCCTCAAAGTGATAGACTTTGGAACATCCAGAAAATTAATCCCCAACAAAAAAATGTCCAAAAGATTAGGAACAGTAAATTCAAAAATAAAACTTCAAATCTTTAACACAAAAAAAAACTTTAAAATATAGCCATATTACATTGCTCCTGAAGTTTTAGACCAAAACTATGATGAAAAATGCGATGTTTGGTCATGTGGCGTTATATTATATATCCTTTTATGCGGATACCCTCCTTTCAGTGGAAGTTCTGAAACAGAAATTTTAAATAAAGTGAGAATTGGAAAATTTTCATTTGATCGTAAATATTTTTTTGTGGATAAGCTAAATTTAAAATTTTCTTTAAGCTGCTGATTGGGATAAAGTTTCTGAGGAAGCCAAAAATTTGATTAAAAAAATGTTAACATATAATCCTCTGCATAGAATTTCTGCTCATGAAGCATTAAATGACCCTTGGATTCAAAGGAATGCACCAAACATTGCTTTAAATCCACAAGTTTTAAAAAATATTGTTGGATTCTATGTAATTTAGAAAGTTTTTAGTTCATAATTAAAAAAAATATTATAAGGCAAAAAGCAAATTTAAACAAGCAGTTTTATCTTTTATTGCGACCCAAATAGTTTCAGCTCAGGATAAAGAAGACCTTAAGAATACTTTCAAAGCCTTAGACAGAGATGGCGACGGAAAATTAACAAGAGATGAATTAATAGAGGGTTATAAATAAAATATATTGAAATTTAACATTTTTTTGAAGGCTATATGAAGCTGTATAATAATCGTAATTTAGCTGAAGAAGAAGTTGATAAAATAATTAAGGAATGCGATCAAAATTTATCTGGAAATATCGATTTTACTGGTTTTAATTTTTTTTTTTTTTATTTTATTTAAAATTTTAACTTAGAATTCATTATTGCCTCAATGAACAAAGAAAAAATGTTATCAAAAATAAGGATTGAACAAGCTTTTAAAATGTTTGATCAAGTAAAAAAATTGTTTGTCTTCTGCAATAATTTTTGATTGTTTGTTTATGAAGGATGGAAACGGTTTTATTTCGAAAAATGAATTAGAAAGCATTATGGGAGGCATAGAACTTGAAGAAAGTCAATTGAAAGATATCATGAAGGAATGCGATACCAACGGAGATGGAATGGTTTGTGAAAAAATTAATAAATAAAAAAATCCTCTTTTTTTTTAGATTTCACAATCAGAATTTTTGGAAATGCTTTTAAAGAAAATTGTTTAATTTTAAATTTAAATAAAAATCAAAGAATTTCAAAAAAATCCTGAAAAATTAGCTAAAATTTATCACATTATTAGAAAAAACTAAGAAAAGAACATCAATTTTTTTTATATTGTTGTGTTTTTTCAAATTTAGAAAATTTTTTGTCTTGCTTCTTTACGATAATAACTTAATTTTTCCACTTCAGGATTTTCGCTAAGCCAAAAATAGCTGATATTTTTTTTCTTTCTTTCATTAAAATATTTCAAAGCTTTCGATAAAATTTGAGTCATTCTAAATAAAATAATTCTTTAAAATCAATTTTTATGAATTTTGTTTACTCCTTTACATAATAAAAGCTTTGTATAAACAGCCCCACGCTAACAAATTTCACATAAAAACACACATTTGTGGATTGCATAGTATTATAACAAACAATAGGAATAAAAACTCCTCGAGCAATAATATAGGAAACTAATTGAAAAAAAGTTTATTTAAACAATTTATTTTTAAAAAAATACGATACCGAAATAAAAATATTCAAGTGTGTCATGTGCCTTAGTATATCTCAACCCCAAATTTCTTAAAATTTTTCTCACATGCATTGGACTATTAGAGATTTCAGCTAAAAATAGGCCCACTATTTTTTATAAATTAGTATTAAATAATTAAAAGTTTTTTTAATTACTCAAAGTTTCAGTTCCTCCAAATCCATAAAATTCATCCATAAAATATCCTGAAGCAACCAATAAATGATGAACATAAAGCCCAACATCAGTTAAGTTATAAAACATGCAAGCTATTAAATCATATGAGAAATATGCCACAGACATTATGATCAAAAAATGTTGAAAATCAGTGATTTGTTCATTATATTGAGGGTTATGCCTTATTAAATGATATGTTGTCATAAAAAAAGAAAATAATCCATGAGTTATTGAAACGACTCTATTTCTGATATCATTTGAATGTTTTTTGGAGAGGAATTTAAAATGGTTTTCAGGTTTTATTATGATATTGATGATAAGAAAATAAGCAGTCCATATAAAAAGCCAAATGAAAAAAAAATACACTTTGTCGATGAATGTCGGAACCTGAAACCTGAAAAAAAGATTTATAAAATTTTCGAGCATTTTCTCTCCTCTCAAAAAATTTTAATGTTTTTTTATTAAAAATTAAAGTAAGATTTTCATAATTTATAAACAAATTATTATTAAAAAAAAAAAAAAAAAATATCTAAAATCCAGTGAGTTATCCGAAATTTTGATTTTTCTTTAAATGGAACCAAAAGATTTTTTTCATATAAAAAAAATAAAACTATTTTTTAGGTTTAAATGCAGTCAAATTTAATTTTTATAATAACTAAATAAAACTTTGAAAAAGATTGATCTCAAAAAACCAAAAACAACAGTTTAATTTTCGTCTTTAAACTTAGATTTTATCCTCAGCATTGCATCATTTTCATCGAAAATCTTGCTTAAAATCTGATTATCATCTCAAAAAGCTCTTAAAATGCTAAAAATCCTCAATATTTTCAATAATTTCAATCAAAATATTGCAGAATATTCATTAACACCATCCTTTACCAAAAAACTCAGGAAAAACAAATTCAAATATGGTATTTGTTCAATCCCTCATCCAGACAAAGTCCAAAAAGGTGGTGAAGATGCTCATTATGCAAATGATTCTTTATTGGCAATAGCTGATGGTGTAGGTGGCTGGGCTTCAATGAATATAGACCCTGCTCTATATTCCAAAGAGTTGTGCAGAAACATTGAGCAATTGCATCTTTCAAATCCCAAGAAATATGAGAAGAATCCTAAGAAATTACTTGAAGATTCAGCTGATATTACAATGAGCACAGGTTCCAGTACATGTTGCATTCTATCAATCAATGAAATTTTTCCAATTTTATATTCCTCTTATATTGGGGATTCCGGCTTCTTGATTTTGAGAAAGCAATCTAAGCATTATCAAATAGTCTATAGGTTTGCTGAACATTGCAGAAGTTTTAATTTCCCTTATCAAATCGGAAGCAGTGGAGATGAACCAAATATGGCTTTATTTCATGAGCATCATATAGAAAATAATGATATCATCATAGCTGGTAGTGATGGTCTTTTTGACAATTTAGATGATGAGAAAATTGTTAATTGCATTTTGCCATTTGTGGTTAATGGAGATAAAATTGCTGATGTCAATCTAATTGCAGAAGCTTTGGCTGAATCAGCTTTTCAAATATCAGTTGATCCAAAAACTGACTCCAAATTTGCTTTAAATGCAAAAAAAAACAATATTAAGTTCAGAGGAGGAAAAAGAGACGATATTACAGTAATTGTTGCCCAAATAGAGTTGATAAATTAAGTTAAATCCTGTAAAGGCTATAATGAGGAGAAAATTCTTCTGCTTTTATTTTATAAAACCAAATATTTTCATTAGAGACTTATTTATACTATAATTAAGAGAAATTAAGCATAAATCTAATTTTTTTTTATTATTTTTTTTCCTTAATTTTCGTTAAAATTTAAATTTCCAAATAAAATTCATTTAATATAATATTATTTATTTTTTTCTCTTTTATAAAGTACGAATTAAACCAAATTCTTAAAAACTTCATGGAGAGTCCTAAATTTTTGGACTTAACAACTAAAAAAAAAAAATATCATCATCTTCACATTCCTTTGCATTATGTGCCATTATGTCAAAACATCCACCCAGAAAATGATTTTCGTCGAAATCGAATGAAAAATAAAACTATTGACCATTCAGCTCTACTTTTTTTCTCTAAACCTGAAGTAAAAGTCATCATTCCGAACAACCGATCAAAACCTTTTTCATTAGATATCATTAACAAGAAAAAAACTCGTGAAATCATTTTATTTTATAATTTAAACGCCAAATTAAAGCTTCAGCGCCAAAGAAAAAACGAACAGGATGAATGGACGAAAAAACAGCATGCAAAAAACAGCTTTTCTTTGATACCAACCAATTTTCAACAAGAGCTTTTAAAAGAACAAAACCATAAAAGACTAAAAACGATGGCAGAAAATGAAATGTTAAAAATTTCATCAAATAAAAAGGTTTTAACTGAAACATTAGAATTAGAAAATCTGACCAAAAATCCTACACTTTTGACTAATAATGGATATGTGTCATATTTCAAAACAGAAGAAGAAGAGTTGGCAAATAAACTTCAGGTTCAACAAAAAGAGAGAAAGATCATCGAAAGAACAGGGATAAAAATATATGGTCAAGATAAACATAACCAGGATATCATAAAGCATCTGCTTCAAATTACCACAAAAAAAAAACTTGAGAAAAAAAATTCAAAAAAGAACAAAAAAAAAATTAATCAAACAATTCTTTCGAAAGTGAATGAAAACAACAAAATACCTCTCAAAATAAATTCAAATGAAACTCTACTTAAAGAGAATGAGAAAGTTATAACTAATGTCATGAAGTTGTGGAAATATAACAAACTTACAGATGATTTTGAATTTAATGAGGGTGAAGAGGATGTAGAAAAAAATACAAAGTTTTTTGATAAAAAATTTTTAGAAAATTATTTAAATATCGAGAAAAAAGGTTCTTATGAGACAGCTCTTCGAAATTTGGAATTTTATCGGCAATCATTTAAAGAAAATCAAAAACAACTACGAGAAAACGATGCAATCAGCCATTTATATTATAAACAAGCGATTAAAACAGATTCTGAAATTGAAATTTTTTATGAAAATGATAAGAAGTTCTCAAAATTTAATGAAAATTTCAAATTGAATAAAGAAATTTCAGGTTTTGAATTGGATGAAGAAATAGGAAGTTTACAAATGTTGACTGTCAATAGAAAAAATTCTGAAAAAAATAATAGAGTTCTAAAATCAGTTCATGATTCATTGCATAATGTCAAACAATTTGATGAAAAAAAGGATAAATGCTATTTTATGAGATTAGCAGAAACTATTAAAGGAATATGCAAAAAAGAGCATTCAAATCATAGAAAACTTTTAAAAACCCTAAAAACTAATTATCGAATTATTGAAAATACACAAAAAACTTAAAACTTTGAAAGTTTGACTTAATTTTAATTAAAAAATTGAAATAAATTGCTCAATTTTATTTTATTTTTAAACTAAATCAAAAGAAATAAAACTTTAAGATTAATGAGATTTACAAGAGTTTTTTCCAATTCAAGACGAATTTTAGGGTCAACATTTTCATTAACAGCAGTCAGTGGCATCATCGCCTATAACTATTTCTATCATTTCAATTCTGAATTAACTGAAGAACAGAGAATAAAACTATGTCTCGACAAACTTCGCACATTTAATGAGCAACTCAAGCTCAAAGCTGATATTGATGAAAATCCTATTATGACTGCTGAAAATTCTGACCCTGAATCCATAGCCCAATATTCTCAAGCCAATCATTCATATCATAAAGGCGTCACACCAATCGCAATATTCTATCCCACTAGCACTGAAGAGGTTGTTCAAATGGTGAAAATTTGCAATGAATTAAGCATTCCAATCACTGCTTTTGGCACAGGAACAAACCTTGAAGGCAGTGTTGTTCCGTTAAAGCGATGTGTCATTATAGATTTTGAAAAAATGAACAATGTGAAGAAATTATACAAAGATGATTTCCAAATAACCGTTGAACCAGGAGTTCAATGGATGCAATTGAATGAAGAATTACAAAAGGTTGGTTTATTTTTTCCAATGGATCCTGGTCCTGGTGCTTCACTGGGAGGCATGATTAACACGAATTGCAGTGGAACCAATGCTGTGAAATATGGCACGATGAAAGATTGGATAGTCAATTTAACAGTGGTTTTGTCAGATGGGAGAGTGATAAAAACTGCAAATAGAGCAAAAAAAAGCTCAGCTGGATATAATTTGAATAGCTTGTTTTGTGGTAGTGAAGGTACTTTGGGAATTGTAACTGAAGCTACTCTTAAATTAGCTCCATATGAAAAGGATTATGCCGTTTTCAATATTGCTTTTGATGATATTTCAGATGCAATCACTTCTTGCACACAAATTATTCAAGCTGGAATTCAAACATCTGCATTGGAGTTTTTAGATGATGAGCAAATCAAAGCAAATAATGCTTGTTCCAAAGTGAAATTTCTTGAAAAACAAAATTTATTGATAAAAGTAACAGGAAGTTATATTCATAGAAAAGAAGTTATTGATCAAATTTTAGAAATAACGAAAAAAAATCATGGAATGGAGCCAAATTACGCATTGAACACTAAAGAAGCTGAACAAATTTGGCTGGTTAGAAGACGTTCCTTATGGGCCACTCAAAAATTAAGACCTGGCTCGAAAATCTATATCACTGATGTTTGTGTGCCAATTTCTTATTTACCAATCAGCTTAAAAGAAGTCAAAGAAGATATAAAAAAGACTGGGATAGTGGCTACGATTGTAGGTCATGTGGGAGATGGAAATTATCATTTATTTATTTGTATTGATCATGAAAATAAAGAAGAATTTAAAAAGGTTGAGGATTTGCATAAAAGATTAGTTAAGAGAGCATTGGAGTTAGAAGGGACTTGTACTGGGGAACATGGGATTGGAATTGGGAAAAGAAAATTCTTGCTTGAAGAGAAAAGCGAAGAAACAATAAAATTTATGAAGCAGTTAAAACATTTAATTGATCCCAAAGGAATATATAATCCAGGGAAGATATTTTTTTTAGATGAATAAAACAAAACAAAAAATAATTAAAAAAATCTAAAAACTATGTAATTTCTTTATAAAATAACTGGAAATTTGTGGTTATTGTTTTCTCAAA
>JFJP01039941.1_pt1 | contig 14963 bp, 12 predicted proteins | sample 431651 | NCBI WGS metagenome assembly JFJP01 (sample SAMN02602958, study PRJNA72255) | Microbial mat metagenome, whole genome shotgun sequencing project. | biome: fresh water; feature: sink hole; material: water; isolation source: purple microbial (photo- and chemosynthetic) mats found in...
GTATCTACTACATCGGTTTTTGCTAACTTCGATTGTCCAAAATTCTGGATATTAAATGTAGCAATTTCGAAGGATTGGGCGTGGAGAAATAAGATTACGAACAGTACGTTGATAAAACAGAATTGGATTTTACGCATTATTTATATAAGAATTATTAAATCATTTATTTTTGATTAAATTCATATCGAAAAAATCGTTTATTTTAGAACTTATCAGTTGAGCTGATGGTAATAGCTCTTTATATGCTGGCGGTAAATTGCCAGATGTATTATAAGTAGCTACACCAATGGGTAATGTAGCTGTTTTGAGCGAATACTCCACAATGGTACGATTCTTACTTTTGCAAATAATTATTCCAATAGCCTCGTTTTCGTGTGGCAATTTTACTTTATCATTCAACACCGACAAATAAAATTCCATTTTTCCTTTGTGTTCGGGCTCAAATTCTCCAACCTTGAGGTCGATAGCTATTAAACTTTGTAACCGACGGTGGTACAACAATAAATCTACCCTATACTCTTTTTCGGCTACTAATAAGCGATACTGACTGCCTACAAACGTAAAGTCCGTTCCCATTTCCAACAAAAATGCTCGTATATTTTTTAATAATGCTTGCTCCAATTCACTTTCGGCATGTTCATCGGCAAGGTTTGTAAATCCAAAAGTGTATTCATCTTTAACAGCCAGAAATGCTTGCTTTGCAATAGCTTCGGGCAATACCTTATCAAAATTTGTTTGGTTAAGCAAGTATTTTTCGTAAGTCTTATTCTCAACTTGATGAATCAGCACATCCTTTGTCCACCCAAACTTCCGAGTGGCAAGCGTATAAAATTGACGTTCCAAACTGTCTTTACATTTGGACATGATTATGAGATGTTTGCTCCAACTAATTTCTCCAACCAATGGTTGGAGATTTTCATCTCCTTGATATTCAGTGTAAAACTGAACCATATACCAAAGATTTGATGTGGAAAACCCATTCATGCTTGGAAACTCTATTTGCAGCTCTTTCGACAATGTAGGCACAATTGCTTTTCCCCATCCAAGCGCTTGCTTTTCGGAAATCGATTTTCCCAATTCCCAATACAAACCCACCAAATGGGTATTTACCGCCTTTAATGCCTCATATTGCGCTGCACGTACTTTTTGTTTTATATCTGCAATAAACTGCTTTTCAGATTGTTCTAAATTCATAGTGATCTATTTATTTATGTTTCATTATCTCCTTGTTACAATATAAAACTGCCAAGTGTAATTCTGATTACTTTGAATAGTTTCAGTACCAAAATTTGGAAAAACACCAGGTGCAGAGGCTCTATAACTAATAGTACCAGGCGACACTGTCAATGTCCTTTTTTCTTGTGGATAAAATGAATACATTTCAGAATTTAATTTCAGGGTGAGATTTAGTTTTGTATTGTTGTATATCTCTAATTCAGGATTATAGGAAGAAGATTGACCATTTGGCGTAAATATACCCTCTTCATTTTCTTTCAATAACTTACCAATTTTTACAAACTTTTTACTGACATAACCCTCGGTATTTGTTTTTATGTCGATAATGTTATAAAACTCATCCTCTGTATCCAATGAAACTATAAATATCTGCGTACCCGGATTTAATGAACCAATAATTGAAGCATCGGTGCTTGGTTCTTCGCGAAAAATTACCTTCGAAGTTATCCAACCTAAGTAAGATTGGCTAAAACCTATTAAAGAAAATGTAAGAAAGATTGATAGTAAGATTGATTTTTTCATAAAGTGTTAGTTTTAATGCCATATTGGTTGATTTATCTACTCCAACTAAATTTATCTCAAATCCTAAAATACAACCTCATACACCAACCAATTTGTTTGCTTTGCAGTGGAGTTCATACCTTCGCCAATAATAACTTGTTGTCCTTTAGCATTTTTATACCAACCCTCACTCCATCCACCCATATCCAAATACATCGCATTAGTAACTCCTAATTGCACTAAAGCAGTTTGAAAATCTTTAATTGTTAATGCCTCATTACTTTGACAAACAGAAAATGAATTATTAAATTGGATCAAAGCCCTACGCATAAATTTCGAAGAGCCAAACAGCTCACAATCAACTATTTTTGAATCATACACCAATAGTACTTGCTGAAATAAACTAGATTTTTCATTTACAATTTCGGACATTAATGATTCAGTTAATGAAGAAGATTTTAGAATTTTCAAACTATCATTTTTTAAAACACAAGTTCCATTAAGGATATCCAATTTACTAGTAGCTACCTTCTTTCCTCGTTCAATAAACAATCCATCAATTGTAGTGGTTTTGGACGTAAACGCCGCAGCTACACAAAAATAATTATGCTCACAAACTGATGGACGTTTACTTGCCAAACGTATATTTAATCCATTTGGCTTAAATATAGTCAACGAATAGTTATTGTTTTTAAAGTTTTGAACATCTACATAGCATGAATCAGAGTAAATTAGGGATGAGTTTGATTTATTATCAACAATCGCTTCATTAATAAGTGCTTTTCTCTTATTACACGAAGCTGATATCAAAACTGCAATAATGAAATAGAAGATTTTTTTCATATTTATAATTTGGGGGCGTTTTATTCAAGAGTTACCTCAACTCTACTATTTTCAATGGATATTGTGAATTTAATTTTGAATTCTTGTTTCATCTATAACAATTATTCCAAGATATTTGTATGATTGAACAATATTTTCGAATGATTTATAGTAAGTGTTAGTGCTATTCAATTCGACAGACGATGTCTGGCGAATTGAAGTTTAATGCTTTTCAACATTATTCAATTTACTAGACGGTGTCTCGTAAATTGAATAAACACTATAAAAACGTCTCATATTCTGTAAATTATCAACTTGCCATAAGCTGCACGCTCTTTGCCTTGCTGCTCTTCATCAATAATCATGCGCCCCACTTCATAGTAAGTATGCACCATAGTGAGATTCACTACTGTAGCAACGTTCGCCCGAGCCTGCTCTATTAACTCCGAAATACGGCCAAAAAGCTGATTATCTTTTGATTAATCCTTAGTTTTTAAGCTCATAATTAATATTTATTTTTTTGTGTTGACACTCCAAAACTGTCTGTATTTTCTATTTTTTGGGTTCAACGCCCTCTTGTTACAGTATAAAACTGCCACGTATAATTCTGATTGCTTTGAATAGTTTCAGTACCAAAATTTGGAATAACGCCAGGTGCCGAAGCTCTATAGCTTATTAAAACAGCCGATAATGGTTTCATACCCTTCACTTTTTAGGCTTCTTTTCAACCGTAATAATATCAGTCAACGCTACTGCACGATTTTCATTATCGTCATTATTAATCCATTCGTAGAGATAAATTTTAGCTTTCTTAGGAGCTGAAACATCAACTGCACTATTCCAATATGAACATTTGGGAGCCGGATAGCCTGGGTCAAGGCAAAGGATTTTCGAAATATCATCTCCAATACTCTCATATCCAACAGCAAGTAAAGCGTGAGCACCATTTTTAGAATATCCAACTGAAATAATTACAGGATTATCTTTGTCAATTTCATCACGAATTAATTCAATACTATCTTCATTTTTTGTTTCATGCCACATTGCAGAAACTTTGCTAGCATAGCTGTGACGTAACATAGTTACAATTTCGTCAAAGTCTTTACCTCCACGATGCAATCCATGACTTTCACAAAAATCACGTATCAATCTACCTTTAGAAAACGCTTTGTTGTGCTTTTTGTAAATGTCTAAATCGCCATTGTCTAATGCCCCAATTATAAGCAAACACATCATAACCGAATAAGTGGCACACGCACCATCAATATCTCCCTGACGTTTATGAATCAAATGCTTCCTTACCTTTACTCCTTCGGAATCAAGTTTTAATTTATCTATGATTTTGATTGATGGCATAATATTCAATTAGTTTTTAAGGAGTTATATCTTAATTAAAAAATCAATAATTAGTAAACACATTTGTAGTTCCATATAACTTTTTGTACAACATTATTGCATAATCATCTGTCATTCCTGCAATAAAGTTAACACTCAAATTAACAGAAAAGTCTATATAAGAGTTTTAATTATGCCATTAGAGTTTTTATTTTGTTAAATTTGCGCCTGCGTAGCCAAATTTAAATTCTAAGTATTTAGAATAATATCAAAATATCCTTAACGAATTAGTATTCATTCAATTTTATATCCAAACCGTTTAGGAATTACAAAGTGCTCAAATTCCTTATTGAAAAAATTATCTGTCATTCCTGCAATATAGTCACTGACAATCCTATATGTTTGAGAAGCATCCAAATAATCTATGCTTCTTTGTTCAAGGTAGAATTTTGATATGGAAGTTTCTTTTTTATTTGACTCTATATCTTCATAATATCTATCAAAAAGCACATCAAACATATTTCTTATTTTCGTATCTTGAGTAGTTTTTTTTGGATTTTTATAAATGGCATTATAACTAAAATCATAAAAGCATTGGATTGCTTGAAAAATGTCACTTGAAAGTTGAATATAATTTTGTCCGAAACTGTTGTTTATAATATCAAGAATTATATTGTTAACAATTGATGAGTTTGTGTCGCCAATCACATTTCTTACTTGTATAGGGATATCAGTACGTTTAATTAATCCAATTGTTATTGCATCTTCCAAATCTCGTCCAATATATGCAATTACATCAGAAATTCGCATAACACAACCTTCCAAAGTCATTGAAATTATTTCTTTACTTGAGCCTTTAATTGTCCAACAATTATCGTATTGTTGTAGAAATTCTTTTGGCGTTTTCTTGTAATTTGGTTCATATTTTGGTAGCATTAATTCTCCATTGTGACATAAAATGCCATCTAAAACCTGTAATGTTAGATTAAGACCTTTCCCATTGTTTTCAATATGACTCAATGCGCGAACACTCTGAGCGTTATGACAAAAATACTCATTACCTGCTTTTAAAGTTAGCTCGTTTAATTTGCCTTCTCCATCATGACCATACGGAACATGACCCAAATCATGAGCTAAAGATATTGCATCAATTAAATCTTCATTCAACATCAACGCTCTACCAATTACCCTAGCAATTTTTGACACTAATTGAACATGCAATACACGATGAGTTATGTGGTCATTCTCAAACAGATAAAACACTTGAGTTTTATCTATATAACGTGTATAAGTCAAAGAATGAATGATTTTATCTGTATCGTGAAAGAACGAAGGTCGGATATTAACCTTATCAGCAATTTTCTCATTACCAAATCGATAAGCAGAATTACTGAAACACGCATATTTTGAAAAGGTTTTATATTCCCTTTTTAAATTGTTTTCTAGAATCTGGCGGGCAATATCTTTTTCTAAGTGGATTTCTTTCATTTTACAGGTATTGAATTTATGGACGTTTTCCTAAAACATAATACTCAAATGGAGATAATTTATCTACTAAAATATCTGTAAAGTTAAGTATATCGAATAATTCGACTATTTTATCAACAACCTTATTTGCATAATCCAATGTTGGTTCATCTTGTCCAGATGGTATTAGCCCTGCCAATACAGTGCCATCTTCTTTAAGAAACATTATTGGTATGGAAATAATCATATAACCACCAGATGACAACACTCTAAATGCTTCTGACATAGCAGCTCTCTTGTCAAATAGTGATGATTGAAAAACCCGGAATGCAAATACCAAATCAATAGAGCTATTTGAAATGTCTTTTAAATGTTCTGCTTGATTTTTAAAATAGGTAATAGCTGGTAATTTCTTCTTAGCAAAACTGATAGCCTCTTCTGAAATGTCAATTCCACATACGCTACTACAATTTTTATACAAATTTTCGACGGCATATCCATTTCCAATCCCAATATCTAATATTTTATACCCAAGAATGCTGGCAATACTTTTCTTGTTTAAAAAGTCAAATAAATATTCCTCCCAAGGTTTTATGTTGGATAATTTGATTTTTTCTAAACTTGTTATTTTTTCATCCTCCTTAGGTTTGGAGTATTTTAATGTGTATGCTTTTTCTCTTGCTGAATCAATTATGTTATCTATCTTTTCCTTTTGATAATTGGGATAATAAATAGCTTTGGTGTAATGCTTTAAATCTAAAATTGAAAAGTCGGTTTTGAATTTCAAACTATCAATATTCAGTTCATTATGCCTAAGTTCATTTTTGATGATTTCCGATATTGAACAAATCGCATATTTAGAGTTATTATCAATTTTATTATCATCCTTTACTTTGAAAAGAGCTTTTTGCATTTTTGCTTTATCTGAAGATTTTGATGCTATTAAAGAGAAAATACCAGTAATAATTGCTGCAATTATTACAAAAGCTCCTGTTATCAATGCTATTGTCATTTCCATACTCATGGTAATCTTTTTTTACAACTTTTTTTTTTAATAATTTTCTATTTTGCATACCTCCAATCAATTGCCTCCTGCTTTAGCTGGAGGGAAAAAGGATAATATTTCTTCATTGGCTTTAGCCAAAATGCTATACAAGCATCTTTTGGCTAAAGCCAATACCATTTTTTACATTTAAAGAATGGGCTAAAGCCCAATCCTATTGAACCAAGTTTGCTTCAAATTCTATTTTTCATCAATTGAATATATATCGAATTCCATTTCTACCTCTTAATTATCAGCACAATACCGAATTAATTGCCTCCTGCTTTAGCTTCCTATTTTTTCAATTGCCTCCTGCTTTAGCTAGAGGAAAAAAGGATAATATGTCTTCATTGGCTTTAGCCAAAATGCTATACATGAATGTTTCGGCTAAAGCCCTAATTCTATTTTTATCATTTAATGAATGGCCTAAAGGCCAATCCTATTGAAATCATTTCTCTTCAACCTCAAACGCCCCATGCAGCAACGCTTTAAGCAATTGCTCAGTGGCAAGCTGATTGGCAATGATATGTGCCTTGAGCTGTTTGGTTTTTTCTAACTGCCTTTCTATTTCTGCTACTATGCGCTTTTGCTCGGATAGTGGGGGAAGGGGAATTGGCAAGAGTCTCATCGATTTTAATGAAACATTTTTTATTGTTGTTTCAGATGCAACTTCAACAGCATACTTTAAAAAGTACGTACTTTTAATATATTTACCGATATAATATTTATCAATTAAATCATTCAAATTGAAGTAACAAGCACTCTTACCGAGTATTATTTTCTCATTTTCATAAAACGCTAAGTTACCTAAAGTCCCATTTATAGAAACCAATATTGTATTTTCTGTCAAAGATTTTTTGTGTTTATTATATTCTTCCTCTGATACTCTTTTTGTAGTATCTTTCATTTCAATTTTACCATTAATCAAATTGTTTCCATTGATAAAATAGTATTCACCATTTGCAGTATAATTTGGTGTTCCATGTAAACCGTCTCCTAAAACACTTACAATTTCACCTAACCTACACCACACCCAGTTTTCAGGAATTTCAAACGGAATTTCCTCAGCTTTAATAGCAGGTAATGGCTTTTCTTTTTTACTCGATGCGGCTTTTTCTGCTTTAATCCTTTTCAGCAGTTTACTAGCTGGCTCATCTGCTGCATCTTGTGCCACCAACTTGCCTTGCACCGCTTCTTGTAAAATGGCTTGGTTCAGGTTTTCTAGCTGGGTGAGTTGGTCGGAATAAAGCTTATCGGCTTCCAACTCTTTTATTATCAAGGTTTTTTCTAACTCAACAATTTCTTTTTGCTTCTCAATACTTGGTACAATTACTTCAACATCAGCAATTTTGTTTAATGACAAACTTACATTTGCCATTCCTTTCATTTGCGAAACGAGCAATTCTTCTCTATTCCAATGCAAATAAATGTGTAGGTATTTAGCCAAAACAAAGTTTTCATCTTTAGGAATAACTGCACAAAGTATATTCCCCAATGCAAATTTTCCTTCCTGATATTTCACTCGTTTCATGCTCGCATGTCCATGTCCTGTGGATGAAACCAGCGGAATAATAGCTGCTTTTGCATCAAATTGATATTCATCATGCGTTTTATTCGCCTCGCCCAATGCCACCATTGTAAAAGGGCCTGGAATGGCTTTCATTATTCCAGTTCCACCTTTTGTTATAGTACAAATATCTCCTAATCTGTATCTCATCTTTATGCTAAGGCTTTTAGTTCTTCCAATATCTGAGAAATTTTGGATTGGTTGGTTTCAATTTTCTTAATTATGGCTTTTCTATCATACACCACTTCTTCCACCACCTTATTCGGATTTTTAATATCCAAATCGTAACCTCGTTCAATAATGGAATCGATGGAAACTTTCCAGCACACTTCGCTTTCCTTGCGGTTGTTCCACCATGCTTTTATACCGTCGAATTCTTCTAACCGTATGGGTTTGGTTTTGTTATATGCTTTTTGTCCTTCGGGCAAAATATGTTCGTAATACCAAATTTCTTTGGTTTGTTTTCCTTTTTCAAAGAATATCAGGTTGGTATTTACCGTGGCATAAGGTGCAAAAACCGATTGGGGTAATCGGATAATGGTATGCACATTGCAGTCTTCGAGGAGTTTTTGGCGTACACGTTGTTTCACACCTTCACCCGTCAGCGAGCCATCGGGCAATACTATTCCAGCACGTCCGCCACTGTTGAGCAGTTGTATAAACAGAATCAGAAACAAGTCGGCACTTTCCTTGGTGCGGAAATTGAGCGGGAAATTGGTTTCCATACCGTCGCCCACCACACCACCAAATGGTGGATTGGCTACAATTATATCCACACGGTCTTTGTGCTTAATGGAAGTGAGCTCACGGCTCAGTGCATCGCCATTTTCAATCAGCGGCACTTCTATGTCGTGGGTAATGAGGTTGATTACACTCAGCATATAGGGCAGCGGTTTCAGCTCGCCACCCGAAATGGTTTCTTGCAGTATTTTGAGGTCTGCCACATTTTTCACTTGTTTGCGCAAGTGTTCAATACCGCATACCAAAAATCCAGCTGTTCCACAGGCAGGGTCACGCATTTTTTCGCCCAATTGCGGATTCACCATGTCGATGATAAACTGCGTTAAAGCTCGTGGCGTGTAAAATTCACCTGTATCTTTTTTGGTGGCAAGTCCTTGCAATATATCTTCGTAAATGGCATTGAACACATGATGTTCTTTGCTGCTGTTGAAGTCAATCTCGTTTAGTTTGTTGATGGCTTGGCGGAAAGTGGTGCCGCTTTTCATGTAGTTGTTAGTGCCGTCAAATATGTTACGGATAATAAAACCCAACCTATCGTCCATTGCCACCGGTAAATCTTTGAGCGAAGCAAACAGCTTGTTATTTACAAAGTTGATAAGCACATCTCCTGTCATTCCCTCATCGTTTTCCGCCCAAGCACGCCATTGCAGTTCGGCAGGAATTGGTGATTTATAGTTGGGGTCTAAAAGTTCCTTTTCTTTATCTTTATCATCAAATAATTTCAGAAAAATCATCCACCCCAATTGCTCAATGCGTTGTGCATCGCCACTCAAACCTGGGTCTTTCCTGAAAATATCCCTGATTGATTTAATTACTCCTCCAATGTTGCTCATTAATATTTTTGTTTGATATTATTTTTATTTCGGCTAAAGCCAGTTCCTTATTTTCCTTTTAGAAGAATGGGCTGAAGCCCAATCTATTGAACCAAGAATCAATGCTAAATCAAATTTTCACCCATTCATTATTTGCAAAATGCCAATCAATTGCCTCCTGCTTTAGCTTCTTATTTATTCAATTGCCTCCTGCTTTAGCTGGAGGGGAAAGGATAATATGTCTTCATTGGCTTTAGCCAAAATGCTATATATGAATGTTTTGGCTAAAGCCCAAATGTCATTATTCCTATTTCAGAATGGGCTAAAGCCCAATCCTATTGATTCAAAAAAAGCCCAATCCTATTGAAAAAAATTGATTTGATTTATTTATCTTTAAATTTTTCAAACCCATGCTTTGCAATCAAATCATCAATTTCATCATCATAAGAATGTGAGCCATGATGAACTTCTTGATTAAGAATGTAATTTCTTACTTTTTCAATCATTGATTCGGAAACCGATACGCCATAATACTCATCTTGCCATTCAAATTTTTCCTTTGTAAGTCCTTCTTTATTAATCCAAAATGACGATTCACCTTTTATCAATTGCATAGTTTTTGAAATAGTTTGGTCAACACCCAATGAAATCATACAATGGCAATGTTGTTTGTAGCCATTTACTACATCAACAAAAATGCCTTTTTTCTTTGCATTTTCTTTGATATGAAACCATACTTTTTCCCTTATTTCCTTTGTTTCAAGAGATGGAACTCTGTTTTTTGTACTCCATACGAAATGGATGTAAACTTTTATAAATGGCATTCGGTTCGATTTTTTTATTTTGAATTATATGTTTTTGGCTAAAGCCAATTCTATTTATTATTTTGTGAATGGGCTAAAGCCCAATCCTATTGAAATAATCACATGAATGGGCTAAAGCCCAATCCTATTGAAATAAATTCTATCACTATGCTATTTTATACAATTCAACTTCCAATTCTTTTATCGCCTCCAAATACTTATCCCTACTTCCAAACTCTTTTATAATTTCGGTCAACGAACCAAATTCATTCATTGGTGGAACACTAAGTACCGACATGCTTTCAATATTTTCTATTCCTTCATCGGCATATTTATCCAGCAATGCTTCGAGTACTTTACGGGCTTGGTCGCCATATTTCGTAAAGTAGTTTCGTTTCTTCACATTATTGGCACGTTCTTTACGAGTCAAAGGAGGCTGGTTGTAAGCAAGATAACATATTAAATCAAATAAATCTACTTCTTTGTCAACTGCTTCATACAAAGCATCCACCAAAACACCTTGCATAGTAAGTTCATGAATAATGGCTTCCTTTTTATCGGCATCCGACCATGTTGTAAAGAATTCATTCAAAGTACCATATTTACCTGTAATAATTTCGCGGGTATGGTCTCTCAGGCTCACTGTTATGGGTCTGCCGTGTTGGTCGAAATACAATTCGCGACTTATTAGAATTGCCACATTTACACCATTTACAAACACTTTTTCACGAGGTGAGTGAACTACAGTTTCAGGCGTTCGTGGCTCAACATAAGGCTTTGCAGGTTCTACGAGTTCAAGTTCATCGCCGGTTTCATTATCAATAACAGGCTCATCTATATTTTTTTCTTCATCAATTACATCGCTCAAATCTACATCTTCGGTAATTGGTTTTATCCGTATTGGTTCTCCGTCAAAAGCAGTATCGGCAAACAAATCGGTTGCATTTCTAAAATCCAATATGGTAAAGTATAGTTTTCCATATTCTTCATTGATACGTGTACCACGCCCAATAATTTGTTTGAACTTGGTCATCGAATTGATATTGGCATCCAGAACTATTACTTTACAAGTTTGGGCATCAACACCAGTTGTCATTAATTCGGAAGTGGTGGCAATTACAGGATACCTTTCGGCAGGATTAATAAAATTATCAAGTTCGCGCTTGCCCTCATCGTTATCTCCCGTTATTTGCATGATGTATTTATAATTCTCTGCCACCAAATCAGGATTGTGTCTTGCCAAAGCAGTTCGCATCCGTTCTGCATGGTCAATGTCCACACAAAACACAATGGTTTTTGCAAAACGGTCATAACCTTTCAGAAACTCAGTGAGTTTATGAGCCACAATATCCGTACGTTCTTCAATAACAAGGTTCTTATCAAAATCTTTTCGGTTATAAATGCGGTCTTCAACCTCATTTCCATCTTTGTCAATTTTGCCTTGTTCTGGTCGCCAACCTTCAGCATCTACGTTCAGCGCCACCCGAATAACCCTATAGGGTGCAAGAAATCCATCATCAATGCCTTGCTTCAAAGAATAAGTATAAATGGGGTCACCAAAATACTCCGAATTGCTGGCAGTATCTGTTTCCTTTGGTGTAGCCGTCATACCAATATGGGTTGCTTTTTTAAAATAAGTCAATATCTCACGCCAGCTGCTATCATCCTTTGCACTACCACGGTGGCACTCGTCAATCACTATTAAATCAAAGAAATCTTTAGAGAATTGTTTATAGACATTGGCGGCATCGTCAGTTCCCGAAAGTCCCTGATACAATGCCAAATACACTTCAAAGCTTTTATCAATTTGCCTGTGTTTTACCACCGTCATTTTATCTTTGAAATGTCGGAAGTCACCACGTCTTGTTTGGTCGATCAGTGAATTGCGGTCAGCCAAAAAGAGTATTCGTTTTTTGGCTCCACTTTTCCATAACCTATGAATAATCTGAAAAGCAGTGTATGTTTTTCCTGTTCCAGTGGCCATTACCAACAGAATCCTATTCTGTCCACTTGCAATGGCTTCCACTGTACGGTTTACGGCAATTTGTTGGTAATATCTTGGGTTTCGACCCGAACCGTCGAAGAAGTAATCTTGCGAGGCTACTTTTTCGGCTTCTGGCGATTCAATTCCTTTGTAGATTTTATATTTCTCCCAAAGTTTTTCGGGTGAAGGAAAGTCTTCAATATTTATCTCTGTTTCAATGTTTCCATCAGTGGCTGTGCGGTCATGAAACAAAAAACCATCGCCATTGCTACTAAAAACACATGGGATATCTAATATTTTGGCATAATCCAACGCTTGTTGAATTCCCGACCTCACAGAATGTTTATTGTCTTTTGCCTCGATAATGGCAATAGGGATATTGGGCTTGTAATAAAGTATGTAATCGGCTCGCTTTCGTTTACCACGGGCGGTAAGTTTACCTCGAACATAAATTCTACCATCAGTAAATGAAACTTCTTCCAATAATTGTGTATGTAAATTCCAACCAGCCTTTTTTATTGCTGGGGTAATAAACTTTGAACAGATATCACGTTCCGATAAAGATTTTTTGTCCATTTTACAAAGATTATTAGCTTGTTTTTTTCAAAGTCCAAAACTACAAAAAACAATTCACATTTACTGCTTATTTGTTAAAATTATTTTGGTTTGTTTTGAGTTAAATTTTTTGGCATAAAAAATCCCATATCAGAACTTTTGCGCATTTATTCAACACGCTCAATTCTTTATGGGAGACATCCAATTGCTGAGAAATATTTTAATCTCTAAAGCTATGTTATTAAGATGATAATCAAACAATTAAAGTTATACGTTCACACGTAATTTCCGGTCAAGAACTTGGCAGGGTCAAAAGTAGAAATAAATAGTTAGAAATGCAATAGATTGTGAAAAATTAATGCATGAAAACAATCAAGTGACAAATATTTGTTTATCACTGGTGAGTATTATCATGGCTTATATATTGATTTTGAGCTTTATTGTTTCTCCAGTTCTTGAGTGATATATTCTTTCAATTCCTTTTCGGAAGGGAGTTCTACGAGGTATTTCTGTACAAATATATTTTGATCCAGCCCACCAGTAGCATATTTCACCTGTGTATTCCCTTTTTCGGTACAAAGCAACAGGCCGATGGGCGGATTGTCATCTTGCGTCATTACTTCGTGTTTAAAGTAATTCAGATACATATTGAGTTGCGATGCATTTTCGTGTTTGAACTTATCCATTTTCAGGTCAACCACAATATGACATTTCAGAATGCGGTGGTAGAAAAGCAAATCGACAAAGAAATAATCATTGTCAATAAGTATTCGTTTCTGTCGGGCTTCGAAACAAAATCCATGTCCCATTTCCAATAAAAACAATTGCAGGTGGTCCAGAATAGCTTGTTCCAAATCGGTTTCGGTAACTAATGCCCGGTCGTTAAGTCCCAAAAACTCCAGCGCAATGGGTGTGTTTATTATATCGCGTGGTTGCAGTTGCACCGCTTTTTGATTTGCCAAATCCGAAAGAGCTGCTTTGTTTTGCGACAGACCGCTACGCTCAAAGTAGAGCGAGTTGATTTGTCGTTCGAGTTCTGAAACTGACCAATTGCCTTTTATACATTCCATTTCGTAAAATGCACGCTTGACAGGGTTCTCAAATTTAGAGATAGTCATCAAGTTCGAATAAGGTAAACGCTTAATTAATAGTGAGGAAGATACACCTTTGAATTTGGCGGACGGCATCCGCCATTTTTCAGTTTCCAATTTGGCGGACGGTGTCTGCCGAATTGACTCCAAGGTTTCGGCACTCGGCAAGTGCCGTTTTTCATCCTCCAATTCGGCGGTCGATAACTGCCAAATTGATACATCTTCATCAATATTTGGAATCTGTTTGATTGTATCTAAAGGCAGTAGATTTGTAATTTCAAGACCTAATTGTGGATAGGCAATATAAAATTGACGAAACTCACGAAACCGACGACTTGTAAGTCCTTTAGTATTGAGCCTTTTTTCTAAGTTTATCAAGAGTTTTTCTCCATATTGAGCACGGTCATTTCCATTTTGTTCGAATTCAACAATGTAATAACCAAACAGCCAGTTGCGAATAGTTAAGCCCGTGTTTATGGCATGGGCGGTGGATTGTTGCAATGCCGTTTGAACGGATTGTATTTGCCGGATAAGAGATTCAAAATTAACAGACATGGTATTTGGGGTTAAATCATTTATATCTTTCTATACGACAAAATTACAAAAAAAACTAATCACATTTTAGACTAATCTATAAAAATGTATTGAGTTGATTGTATTTACGAATAAAAAAAAGCAGATATCTGTCTGACAAATACCTGCTTTCTATTAATTTCAATTTTAGCGATTATTTCAACCCTCTTTTCTTGAGTAATGCATCCGGATTGGGGTCTTTGCCACGGAAAGTGCGGTAAAGTGTCATTGGGTCTTCCGAATCGCCTTTTTCTAATATGTTTTTGCGGAATGCTGTAGCTCGTTCTTGATTGTAGATATCGCCAGTTTCTACAAACGATTGGTAAGCATCGGCATCCAATACTTCGGCCCATGTATAGCTGTAATAGCCAGCCGAATATCCACCACCCATTACGTGATTAAAATAGGTACTGCGATAACGTACAATAATTTCG
>JFJP01012255.1_pt1 | contig 14960 bp, 16 predicted proteins | sample 431651 | NCBI WGS metagenome assembly JFJP01 (sample SAMN02602958, study PRJNA72255) | Microbial mat metagenome, whole genome shotgun sequencing project. | biome: fresh water; feature: sink hole; material: water; isolation source: purple microbial (photo- and chemosynthetic) mats found in...
GCCAGCGACTCGCCAAAGTGCGAATCACGCGCGAGTCCCAGGACGGAATAGGAAATCCAGTCGGCAAGCGGTTGAATGATATTGTAGGCGACCAGCCATGCGAACATAACAACGGCTAGGTTGGCAAATAAGCGTTTATTGGTATGTGGAAGGGATGATGGGGTAAGGGTGGTCATAGGGTTATTGGTTCATGGCAGGCATGGGAACAGGCACACATTGCGGGCACTCACACGAAGCATTTTCGCGGGTGTTAATGAGCGCAGGGACAGTTTCAGCGGAGAGACCGCTCAGGCGGGCAGAAATTTCGACAAGCTCGAGCAGCGCGGTATCTTTTAGTCGATAAAAAATATACCGTCCTTCGCGTCTGTCAAGCAAAAGATCAGCCTTGCGCAGTGCCATCAAATGCTGGGAGATATATGCCTGCCGCAAGCCAAGCGCGGCTTCTAGATGGCAGACACATGCTTCCCCTGTCCCGATCGCCAGCAGGATCTGCAAGCGGGTGAGGGGAGCAATAGTCTCCAACAACAAGGCTATGGGTTGTAGTGAGTTTTGTGGCTTTTTCATATTCACCTTTCTGAATGTATTATATAACATATTCAAAAAAAGGAATATATAAAATGTCATGGACTCATCATGCTCAACGTCACGGTTTATCGGATGAATCAAAAAAGCCCGGTTCGCAATACCTTGGCTCTTTTTGGTCAGAGTCATTGAGTGATTGATCGTACAAGCATCATCCCAGCTAAAACTTCCTGCGATTCAGATCACCCGCCAGCCACCTTGACCTTGTACCCCAATTTCTGCAAAGTATCAGCAATCTTTTCACGGTGTTCGCCTTGAATTTCAATCACTCCATCCTTAACCGTCCCGCCGCTGCCGCAGGTCTGCTTGAGTTTTTTCGCCAATGCTGACAACTCCCCTTCTGACAACACCAAACCCTTGATCAGCGTCACCGCCTTGCCGCCGCGTCCTTTTGATTCGCGATGCAAATAAATGGTTTGCTGTTGAGGAGGCAGGGAGTTGAGGATGGCTTTCTTTTCGTCCTGTTTTCGCAAGTCCCCGTCTTCGGAAGACCAGACTGTTTTAGAGGTTTGTGACATGGGGTGAAAGTCTCTTTAATTTTTTTTATACCCCTCTTGACATTTCCATGCGCAAGCGGGTTTGTCGTGGGCACAAGAAGTTGTGCGGTTTCGACGGCAATGATGGCATCCCGCGGATGCCATTCTTTCAGAAAGTGGATATTAATCCCAATCCAATCGGTGTTACTAAAGAATTATAGCTTCCTTTTAATTTTACGTCTTTCCCCCTACTCCACAACCTTGATCGTCGCCACGTTACTCTTTACTATCTCACCGCTCGCAGTCACACCTTCCGCCCAAAATTGGTGTTCGCCTAAAGACAAGATCCACCAGGTTTGGTACGGCGGAGTAAATAGGGTTCCCAGCGCAGAGCCATCCACAAAGAATGTGACCTGCGCAAATCCAGTCCCTGTCAGAGTGGATAAGGCTAGTCGTTGAGCGCTCAAGTCCAGTTCGGGGGTGATCTTATAGGTTGTGTTATCAGCCGGCGAAGTAAGGGTTAATGCGACAGTATTATTGGAGTCATCCAGCACAGGCAAGCCTTGTGACTTTGCCCAATCCCGCGCCTCCAGGGGAATATCTAAAACGATTCCTCCCGTGTCTGAATATTGATAAAAGGTGTCGGGTGTAACAGGCTGTGTGCCCGTTATGAACCATTCGGTTCTGGTATGGGCACAGGCTTGGGTGGGAATCAGACCTGAGAGGTCGCAGACTTCAAATTGAATTAGACCATCGGGTTGGATGAACGGTTTATCGGGATACCCCTGCAAAATGGAACGCATGGTTTCATGCCAAATGGGAGCCGCGCCCGTCAAGCCCGTGACATTGTGCATGGCTTGATAATTACTGTTGCCCACCCACACTCCCACCAGCAGATCGGGCGTATAACCGATGGTCCAGTTATCGTGGAAGTTGGTGGTTGTGCCCGTTTTAACTGCGGCGGTACGGTCAATTTTTAAAACACTGTTGATGCCAAACCCCGTCTGGCGGGATTGGTCATCACTGAGGATATCAGAGATCAACCAGGCTACACGCGCGTCCACGACCTGAAACACAGGTGTGGCGGCAGGGGCATATAAAATATTTCCGTCTGCGTCAAGGATCTCAAGAATTATCGTACTGCCCGCATATTTCCCTGCATTTGCCAGGGCCGTATAAGCGCGTGATAACTCCAGCAGACTCATTTGCCCGCCGCCCAACGCCAGCGACAGGTCATAATTTCGCGGACCCTCCAACGAGCGAATACCAAGTTGATTGGCAAGCAGAATCACTTTTTCGATACCCACGGATTGCAGGGTCAACACCGCAGGCACATTCAATGAAGAAGCCAGCGCCTCACGCACCGAAACAAAGCCATGCTCCCTGCCGTCATAATTGACGGGTTTGTAAATTTGCTCACCTTTCGTGGTAAAGGTCTGCATGACATCCATCAAGGTGGATGCAGCCGTCATGGGATGCGGTTGGTTTGGATTCAGCGCGGCGGCATAGATGACAGGCTTAAACGCTGAACCCGATTGACGTGGTGAAATTGCCATATTCAGCGCGCCGTTTATGGATGCGTCGAAGTAGTCAGCGCTGCCAACCAGCGTCAGGATCTCGCCCGTCTGCGGGTTCATGACAACCAGTGCGGCATTGTTCACATTGCGGTTGACCTCCCCTTCCCTGGGCTTGAAAGACTCGATGCGTCTCTGCAAGATCTCCTCGGCGAGATTCTGGATATGCAAATCGAGTGTAGTGCGAACAACCAGACTCTCCAAAGGATTCAACCGGCCGGAAGCAAAAAGGTCATCCAGTTGATCCTTGACCATCCAGATAAAATGCGGCGCCTCGATCGGATATGGCACGGGGTTGTAACTCAACGGGGCGCGTTCCGCATTTATTCTTTCTGCGGGGCTAATAAATCCACTTTTCTCCATCAATCCCAGCACCACCCGCTGACGTTCCAATGCAAGGTCGGGATTTGTAAATGGATTATAAATTCCAGGGGTTTGCGGCAAACCAGCCAACAAGGCGCATTCAGGTAAAAGCAGGTCGGAAGCCGGCTTGCCAAAATATGTCTGCGAGGCAGCTTCAATTCCATATGCCATACCGCCGTAATAGATCTGGTTCAGATACAAGGCAAGAATTTCATCCTTGGTGTAGACACGTGTCAACTGCCATGCCAGAACGGTCTCACGCAATTTTCGGCGCAGGGTTCGTTCTGTTTTTTCATCGCTGAGGAGCAAAGTCCGCGCCACCTGTTGAGTGATGGTGCTTCCGCCCGAAAGGGTCTCACCACCCTGCAGATTGATCCACACTGCACGGATGATTGCCATTACATCCACGCCTGAGTTCTGGTAAAAATTTTTATCCTCGACTGCGATCGTCGCATCTTTCATGCATTGGGTAAGATTCCCTGCCGAAAGCACCGCGTTCCGACCGCTTTCGGCGGGCAGGATCTCATAGAGCAACCGTCCGTTGCGGTCAGTGATTTTAACGCTGGGTCGATTCAAATTTTCAGGGAGAGAGCGGATGGATGGAAGGTCGTAAAAGAGATAAATCGAAAGTGCCCCGAGCAACAATAACCCGGGGAGTACAAAACGAGCCGGTTTGGTTTTCATCAGGGTGCGCATGGAATGGTTAATTAAATGAGCTCTTCACCAATTATTTTGGCATGAGAACCTGAAGATTTCTCCTGCACATAAAACGAATGTAAAGCGGGTTTTTGTTCCCGTACCGCACCTGATTTGCGACCATAAATCTCCAGAGGTCGGCATGTAAACAATGGATCCCGGCAAAATCAGCGATTCAAACTCTGCACGGCTGGAAAAGAAAAAAATTCAAACCGCATGCCATTCCCTAAAACGACCCGAGCAAGGCAATCAAAAACTTCCAGACCTTTTCTATGGAAGGAACATACAATCTTTCATCGGGCGAATGTGGATTCTGAATGGTGGGACCAAGCGAGATCGAATCCAACCCGCCGCAGCGGTCACTGATAACGCCGCACTCCAACCCCGCATGAACAATATTAACCACAGGCGGTTTACCAAATTGCGCCTCATACACCTGTTGACATTTCTTCAAAAGGAAAGAGTCCTTGTTCGGCTTCCATGAGGGGAAAATCTTGGTGTGTTCGACCTTCGCACCAGCCAGCGCACCAATAGATTCAAGCCGAAATGCCATTTCCTCCATTTTTGAGAGAAACGTACTGCGTTGATTAGACACGATCGACAGTCCTTCCCTTTTTAGTTCCATAATGCCAATGTTATTGGAGGTCTCGACAAAACCCTCGATTTCAGCGGACATTTCCGCCACACCATTTGGCAGGATATTCAAAATTTGAATGCACTTTTCTGTATCCACAGCACTGATCACACCTGCAACCGCATCTTTACCTTCTACAAGCGCCAGGAAAAGATTCGGCTCGCTCTGGCTATGTTCCTCTTGCAGGGACTTTTCAAAAAAATGAACAACTTCAAGGCATTTTGCACGCATATCGCGCGGGCAAACAAATACCGCCTCAGCGTCGCGGGGAATGGCATTGCGAGCCGTTCCTCCTTTTAGTGCAGACAAACGTATCGCAATATTTCGTTTAATATAGTCCAGCGCGCGTGCCATTATCTTATTGGCGTTGGCTCTGTGTTTTTGGATGTCATCGCCGGAATGCCCGCCCCGCAGCCCTCCGACCTTCAATTCAAAAGACATCTCTTCAGGTGACGCAGACTCCCAACTCACAGGCAGGGTAAGATAGGTGCTTCCACCGCCCGCACAACCAATGGTGAATATGCCCTCATCCTCCGAATCGAGATTGATAAGTATTTTCCCAGTCAACAGCGACGGATCAAGGTTATCTGCGCCGACAACTCCCAGTTCCTCTTCAACGGTTAATAATAATTCCAGCGGCGGATGTATGACGGTTTCATCTTCGATCAACGCCATCATCAGGGCAATCGCTATCCCATTATCTGCGCCGAGGGTGGTTTTATCCGCCTTTATCCACTCGCCAACGCGCAGGATATGGATGGGGTCGCATAAGAAATCATGGGTTGAATCAGGCGTCTTTTGACACACCATGTCAAGATGCCCCTGTAAAATCAGCGTAGGGTGGTCTTCATATTCCCTGCTGGCAGGGACCTGGATCACAAGATTTCCCACTGCATCAGTTTTGGATAATAATCCGCGCGCAGCAGTCCATTCCTGCAGCCAGGCACGGATGCGTGCTTCGTTCTTCGTACCACGCGGCACAGACGAGATCTGTTCAAAATATTTAAGAATGAGATCAGTGAAATTCATAAGGTTTCCTCTTAAGAAGCTGGTTTTGACAGGCAGTTCTTATTATAGCCCCGCCTGCTGAAAACAATTGGCAAGCGGGGTGTAAAAGCGACAGTGATACACTTAAAAATAACCACCAAAATCCATTTTTTGGGAGGATCATAACGAATATCATCCTCTTTGCCTGGGACGAGCAGTCATGGCGTTGCCACAATATCATTCACGACGTAGAAAATATATTCCTGAAAAATGATTTCAAGTAATATCCATGCGCAAGATAGCAAATGCGGCTGGACAGCGCAAGTACCCACTGTATAATTACTTCAGGATCAGGGAAAACTCCCTGATCTTTTTTTGATAGCAACTCAAGGCTCTGACTGAAACCACCTTTAAAATTGCCTGAAATAATCAGGCACAGGAGATCCAATCATCATTATGTATGATACGAAGGGAAATCCAGCCCACTGAATCAGGTGCTCGACAAACATAATCAGAACTCCCCTGTGAATGCATAGGAAGCATGATCGTGGTTAAAACAACGACGAGCCAGGTTAATCCATCGAAAGTAAATTTTATGATAAGGTAACACTCGCAAGTACAATCAGCTAACCAGGAGATTTATTCGGACATTTCTTAGTGACAGTTTGCGTTTTGGATGACGCACCACAACACATTACTGGGCCGCAGTCACACCTCAGACCCGGAATTCCCCAAACCTTTTCCAGCCGATCATCAAATAACTGGATGCCTTGATCCAGCAAATAAGGGTTGCTAGGTTATCCACTCGACCAGTGCACAACCTACTGCCTGTCCACTTGACCAGTCTCGAACTCCCCACAGGACGGGGAATTTCTAAGCCCACAACACTCTATAATCAACATAAAAAGGATGCCTGCATGAACATAAAAACTGCTCCATGGATTCTGCTTTTTGGTCGTACCGTATTATTTATCCTCATTCAATCCATCTTTGCGATTGGGTTCCTGCTCACAGGCTCTGCCACCGCCTGGGAAGATGGCGCTGCCTGGTGGATGTTCGGCGTAACCATCACCAACCTGATCTGCCTGGCTGCCATGCTCTCCATCTTCCGCACGGAAGGAAAAAATTACTGGGACATTTTCCACATTCAACGCGGGACTGTTGGCAAAGACCTGGCTGTTCTGCTGGGGTTGATGTTCATCATTGGTCCGATCAGTTACTTCCCGAACATCTGGCTTGCCGGCGCCCTGTTCGAAAATCCTCAAACCACGCTTGATCTCATGCTGCAACCATTGCCGCTTTGGACCGTTTACATTGGGATCGTTTTATTCCCTGTCACACAGGGACTGGTTGAACTTGCCCTGTACTTTCTTTACGTCATGCCGCGCCTGGACCCTCGTCCATTCCCCGACCTTCGTCCCCTGCTTCTCCCGGTGCTGATGCTCGGTCTACAGCACTTCGCCATCCCCCTGCTCTTCAACCCGTCCTTTATTCTCTGGCGCGCTCTAATGTTCATCCCCTTTGCTTTCGCCATCGGGTTAACCCTCCATTGGCGTCCGCGGCTGCTGCCCTACGCCGCAGTCATTCATGCGTTGATGGATATGTCTTTTGCAGCGATGTTTTTGACTGTCGCTTACTAAAATGAAAATCCTAGCCCTCGAACATGAACTCCCCGGTGGAACAGCAGAAAAATTCCAACAACATGCCCACGCCGAAGCCTTCCGCGCCTGGGAATTACACCAACAGGGAATCATCCGTGAGTTGTATTTCCGTACCGACCGCAGCGAGGCTGTGCTTGTCCTGGAATGTGACGATGTTGAATCGGCGCGCGAGGCGCTGGCGAGTCTTCCACTGATGAGACATGAACTCATCGAATTTGAATTAATTCCGCTGATGGCTTATCCAGGCTTTGCGCGTTTGTTTCAATGCTTGTCCACTTGACCAGTTCAAAACTCCCCCATCGGCGGGGGAGTTTTTATTTCTCTCATTGTATCCTTGGATTGAAAAAAGGAGAAAATCATGAACCGTGAAAATCTTTGGAAAATCATCGCTCTCATCGAGCTCTGCGCCATCGCCACGACTGTTATTCTGGATTTGTGGATGCCCACTCTGGTCATCATTGGCTTAATGATTGTTTCGCTGCGCATCCGCCGCCAGCCGATTACCACAGTGGGGATCAAGCGTCCTCAATCCTGGCTGCGCATGATCGGCTTCACCTTTGTCTGCGCCTTTCTCATGCAGTTGTTCGATGTCGGCCTGGTCATGCCCATCATGAACCGGCTGACCGGCAAGACCATTGACTACAGCGGATTCGCCAGCCTGCATGGCAACCTCGGACAATTGCTCCTGATCCTCGCCATCTCGTGGACGCTGGCAGCCGTCGGCGAGGAACTGGCTTATCGCGGCTATCTCCAAAAAATGCTGGGAGATTTGTTCGGCAACAGCCTGCCCGGCATCCTGTTGACTGTGGCGCTTTCCAGCCTGCTGTTTGGCATGGCACACACCGAGCAAGGCGTCACCGGAGTGGTCGTAACCACGATCGACGCGCTGTTCTTTAGCTGGCTGAAATGGAAATTCGGCAACAACCTGTGGGCAAGCGTTCTGGCACACGGTTTCGATAATTCCATCGGCTTGATCGTTTTCTACTTCACAGGTCCGATCTACGGTCTCTGGTAAGGGATGAAACAATAGACTCATTTGATATCCTATCCACATGACCAGCCCCAAACTCCCCTCACGACGGGGGAGTTTTTTTCTTCCACCCACTATCATTCAGAATATATAACGAGATTTGGAGGTCGCCATGATTATCTGCATTATCTTTTCCATCATTCTGTTGCCCATCCTTTTGTTTGCTTCCACGGTGGACCACCTGTTCACCCCGGATGAGCTTGACAGCATGGGCATTTGCCTGGCATATACACAAAATGGCTTAATAGTTGCGTGAACAAACAAAATCCCGCCTGCAAAAATCGGATATCCGACTTGCATCCTTTGGACCGGCTTTCCCGTACATCCATGATGTAGGTCGAAGAAGAAAGAGCAGATTTGCATACAACAAAAAGCGAGTAAATCAATGACCAAAACAGTTGACTCCTTCCGCTTCATCAGCGGCATTACCAAGCGCATGATCAAAAACTGGATCAGTATGGAAATGCCGCGTCCCATCCCGTGGACTCCGCTCACCAAGCCGCTTTCCGAATGCAATGTGGCATTGCTTAGTTCGGCAGGGATTGCGCTCAAGGACGACAAGCCTTTTGACCAGGAGGGCGAACGCCAAAACCCCTGGTGGGGCGACCCGACCTACCGCATCCTTCCCAAAACAGCCACCGAAAAAGATGTTCGCCTATACCACCTGCACATCGACCCATCCTACGCCGAGCAGGATTTAAACTGCCTGTTCCCTCTGCAAAGATTACAAGAAATGGAAAACAGCGGGCGCATCGGGTGCATGAGCGAACGGCATTATTCCATCATGGGCTACATCCTCAAACCCGAAAAGCTCCTGCAGGAAACCGTCCCTGCGATGATCCGCAATCTGAAAGAAGATATGGCGGACGTGGTGGTACTCGTTCCTGCCTGACCGATATGCTGCTGGTCCGTTGGACTGGTACAACGCGAACTCGAAGCGGCGGGCTTCTTCACCATCTGCCTGACTCCCGTCCCTGACCTGACCGCCTCTGTATGCGTGCCGCGCATAGCCGCAATCGAGTATCCGCTTGGGCAGACGCTTGGTCAACCCGGCGACAGCCCCGGGCAAAAGGCTGTCCTCGAAGCCACCTTGCAAGCGCTGGAAAAAATTCAGACGCCGGGCGAGACCGTTCACCTGCCGTTTGAATGGGCTGAATCACCGAAGGAAGTCCACAACAAGCCTCATGTCGATCCGCCCATTGGACGTTATCTTGTTAGAAACCCCTGGTTCCTTCCCAAACTCCTCTCGCGGGATATACCTGAATAAGACATATCAATTTCAAAGGAAAATCAATAATGTCTCAAATTTTGTTTTCGTTATCCACCTGGCTTCATGCCCTTGCCACGATTGTTATGATCGGGCATTACCTTTTGCTCACTTTGATCTACTTGCCCGTGCTCTCAAAGGAGAATGGCGGCGGCGCAATTCTCAGCGCCATCTCCAAACGCAGCCGCGTCTGGATGTACATCTCGTTGGGCATCTTTGCGGTCACCGGGACTCACCTGACCTTTGTCGACTCGAATTATCTTGGCATTGGAGATTTCGGCAACCCGTGGACTATCCTGATGCTCGTCAAGCACCTGCTCATTATGGTGATGATCGTCCTGGGATTCGTGTACAACGCCGTTCTCCGCGTCGGACCCATGATGAGTTCCAACAACGGAGCCGAACAAGCCATTGCCCGCTTTGATCTGTACACCAAATTGATGGCTGGTTGCGGTGTGCTGGTCCTGCTGTTGACCGCCCTCGCGCAGGTTGAGTAAATGATCCCCTCCAGCCTGCACGACTTGTACGCCGCCGATTATGACAACCAGGTGCAAGCCTGCAAGTGTCACGTTGCCGATGCCCTTTTCGGATTGTGTTATGAATTTATCCAGCCCCGTCAACACCTGCTTAATGTTCGAATCGGCAGCGGACTCTCCACCGCATTGTTCCCAAAAGCTGGTCTGGAGATTCGCGGCATGGATTTTTCTGCCGCCATGCTGGAGGTTTGTCGACACAAGAGAATTGCGGTTAAATTGAAACAGCATAACCTGCAAAAAACTCCCTGGACTTACTTACTGACAAGTTCGATCACCTGATTTTTTGTGGTGTGCTGCACATCATCCCCAACCTTGAATCCATCCTCGCAGAGGCTGCGCGGGTTCTCCGAGACAGCGGGATGTTTGCCTTCAACACCAAAGCACAGGCGTCCACACCTGACGATTCAAAACATGAGAGGCAAATTGTCTGAGCAGTCCCAAACTCACTTTTGGTGGGGAAGTTGAGGCTCGCTGAATAATTAAGATGGACAGCTAAACTCTCGGCATAAAGCTATAGGAGCTCTTATGAATTTCCAAAAAGTATCAGTTGTCTATTTTTCAGGAACCGGCGGTACGAAGCGCGTGGCCGATGCCTTTGTTGCAGCCTTGAAGCAACGTTTGCTCGAGGTCATGGCTCTGCCTATCGATTGTTCTTCGCAGTGCCACCACGAAGATAACGAGCAGGCCCGCTTCGAGGCAAGCGATGCCATGATATTGGTCTATGCCGTGCATGCCTTCGATGCACCACAGCCTGTCTATCGCTGGATCGAAGGTGTTTCGGGCAATGGCAGGCACACTGCCGTCATCTCAGTTTCAGGCGGAGGCGATGTCTGGCCCAATACAGGTTGCAGACAGCGGCTTATCGCGAGCCTCACCGAGAAAGGCTTTGTTGTCGATTATGAAAAGATGATGGTGATGCCCTGCAATTGGGTCGTGCCCGTCAACGATGACATGGCCATGCATCTGATTCAAGCTCTACCCGGCAAAGTTGACAAGATCGTCGGGAAGTTCCTGGCAGGTGAAAAACGACACTGCCTCCAACAATTGAGCTGGCTGCGCAGGAAAATAAGTGAGCAGGAAAAAATTGGCGCCCGCAGTTTCGCTCAAAAAATGACCATCGACGAAAAATGCAGTGGATGTGGATGGTGCGCTGACTATTGCCCGGTCAACAATATTCGGCTTGATGAGGAGCGGCAAATCCCGCTTTTCAGCGACGACTGTGTGATGTGCTTTCGCTGCATCTACGGCTGTCCACGCAAGGCAATACATTCAGAGGATTTTCAGGTGTTAAAAGTCGGTTTCAATCTCAAAGGCGTTGAAACGCGTATGGCAGGCAAAGAGCTTAAACCAGTTACCGAATGTTGCAAGGGAATTGCCTGGAGCGGGGTGCGACGTTACCTCGACGACAGCGACGGCTATTGAGCCAACTGCCAGTGCACGGTCACCATCCTGAAGGTGGCAAAAAAAACTTTCGGTCCCCTGTACTCTTGACCAGTCCCCAACTCCCCCCGCTTTGTGCATGTGATGGTGAATAGATCGCGGGCGCAGGTTGCTCAGAAATGAGCCTGTCCACCTGGACAGTCCCTAACTCCCCCATCGACGGGGGAGGTTTTTAATTGTATCGTCTACCCTTGAAGCAACAAATCCTTTTTTGGAGAAGATCCCATGCTTCGTAAAATTCTTGTATCTTGCGGTATTGCAGCGCCTGTTCTGTATATTGTCACAGCGATCGTCGGCGCCGCTTTACGTCCGAATGATTACAGCCATATTGTAAATGCGATCAGCGAATTACTTTCGAATGGCGCGCCAAATAAAGCTCTTTTGGATGTGGTCTTTAATATCTACAATGCTTTATTACTGGCGTTTGCCATCGGCGCGTATTCCGCCTTGAAGAACATGCCGCGTATCACTCGAGCTGCAATGGGCATTCTGGTCGGCATACAGATTTTATCCTTCTCATGGGGCTTTTTCCCAATGGACCCACTAGGCGCAGAAGCGACTTTTGCTGGCACCATGCACAATGTTCTTGGCGGCGTGGTGGCATTGGCAACGATCATCATGCCATTGTTGATGGGGTTGGGCGTCCGGCAATTGGATGGTTTCAACCGTTATGCGGTTTACTCGTTCGTTTCGTCAGCGATCATCTTCGTCTCAGGGCTGACGGGGGTCATCCTCGCTGGACAGGGAATTCAATTGTTCGGTCTCTTCGAGCGGATCACGATCGGCACATATGAAGTGTGGATATTTATCACGGCATTAAGTCTCTTGAAAGTCAAAGCAAATTAGTTGAATGAAAAAGGAAAATCAATGAATACACTAACTTCTTTATGTCTTGAACAGGAAGCACCCCCTGAAATTGGAACAATCGTGGCCCGCTGCTCTTGCGCGATCCCATCTGGAAGGCGACCGAGTAGATTATCTCAAGGTTGAGAATCAAATACCATGACCACCCAGACAAGCACTTTCACCCCCGCTACGCGTTTCACAGAGTTTGCCCCAGCCATTTTGAAGGTCTATCGCCGTGATAAGGAAGCCTTGTGGTCGGCGGTTCTGGCTCCGTTTTTGGCTGATTCGGTCTCTTTGTTCGACTGGTGGAAACACCTTGCAGTCGACCTGGAATTGCTGGCTGCTTTCAGAGGATTGGATAATGAAGCCCGTCAAATCTTGCGCGAGTTCAGTGTACCGCTGGGTATTGACGTGACCCGCTGGAAAAGCAACCGCCTGCAATATTTCAAAGACGCATACCCAATCTTTGCCTTCCTTGTTATCTGGATGTCGGAAATGGGCTTGGATGATTTACTTGCCCGCTTCGATGACGTTCTACGCTCTGCCGTATTTGGCGTAGCGGGGTACGGCATCCTCGACGAAAACGTGGACAGCAACGCCCCCGTGCCGGTCGAGGTTTTGACATCACAAGCGCTGGTGGCTGAATACGAAGCGCTGGTTTTGAATGTATTTGGTGTCACGCCAACCAACCTGAACATCCTTCACAAAATGCGCAGTATTTTTCTCGCCGCGGAAGTGAAGGAAAAGAACCTGCGGTGGAAATCCAGCCCGTACAATTTACAAAACCCTCGGGAGTGTGGAGCAAAAGGAGCGCATGTCGTCACACCTTTTATGCTTGGGCTGGAACGACTGGGGCGGGCACACCTGATAGACGATTACTGGCAGGTTTTCCTGCTTTTTGGCGCGGTCATTCAAATCATCGATGATTGGTCTGATATGGAGAAAGATCTGGCTATAGGTCATTACTCGCTGGTGACGCTGGGCGTTAAAGACCTGCCCCGAACCGATTCTCAAATCCAGATACTGGCAAAAAAACTGCGGACTGATCAGGCTCGCATCCAGGAAAATTATCACGTGTGTCAGAAGATGCTTACCGAAGCCCGCGCCATACTCGCCCGCATTGACGATCCCATTTTGACACGCCTGGTGGACATCACAGGTCTCCGTCTGGAATCCTACTTCCAAAAAGAACTCAAATATTCGCCATCCCAGAATTGACAAAAACACAACTGGGAAAACCTGTCCTTGTTTATTTGGTTCTTCCTGGTTGCATTTCAAGGTGAGGGTAATATACCTAACCTATCCATCTGACCAGTTCACAACTCCCCCCTCGGCGGGGGAGTTTTTATTCGTCAATAAGTATTATGCAGGTAAGAATAAGACTGGAGCAAAACCATGAAAACCATTTCCGAACCCTCTGTCATCAGCCCGATCATTCTTGTTTTAGCCGCTTTGACCGGAGCCGTCCTTTATATCACCCTGAAAGGGATTAAATTCCCCCTGCTTTCTAATCCCAAAGTCGCGCTTGGATTTCTCATCGTACTCGGCATGACCATCTGCGCACAAGGCGGCATCGGGCGTATCGCTGCCGTCGGCAACTGGGCACATCCGCAAGCCATCCTCGGCTATATCCTCGGCACGGTGATTCTGCTGGTTTCCGCATCCATTTTCTTCAACTTCAAACTTCCGTTTATCACCAGCCAGCAGCAAGCTTTCGTGATCATTGCCATTCTACTGGGTGCAAAAATACTCAACGCCTTTGCACATTATTACCTCTTCACCCGTAGATAGGATGAAACCCATGACCCAGCGAAAACTCTCCCGCCGTGACTTTTTGAAGACCGCCGGTATCGCACTTGGCGCATCCGCCCTCACCTGCAGCGGGCTCAGCTACCTCGCGGCACTGCCGCCCGAATTTGACATGATTGACACTTCCCTCGGAGAACAAGACACCATGAGCAAGAAAATCCTGATCACCTATGCCACCAAGGCAGGCTCCACAGTTGAGATCGCAGCCTTCATCGGCGAAAGCCTCAGCAAGCGCGGCTTTCAGGTGGACGTAAAACCTGTCAGCGAGAATCCCGCCCTCGATGGCTATCAAGCCGTGTTGATGGGCAGCGCCATCCGCATGGGGAGTTGGCTGCCTGAAGCTGTGGATTTTGTCCGCAAGAACCAGTCAACGCTAACCCAGCTCCCGACTTCGATCTTCACCGTCCACATGCTCAATGCGGGTGACGACGAAACCAGCCGCACCGCGCGTCAGGCGTACACCGCTCCCGTGCGCGAACTCCTGCCTTCAGCGGATGAGGTTTTCTTCAAAGGGAAACTGGACCCCAAGACACTCTCGTTCTTTGACCGCCTCATTGCGAAAGCAGTTGAAAATCCCGACAACCCCCCCGGTGACTTCCGCGATTGGAATCTGATCGGCGACTGGTCGCAGTCCATTTTCCCAACGCTATAAAGGAATTGAATGATGAACAAAACCGAATCGCACCCCATGATGAGCCGTCGTGATTTCTTGAAACTTCTGGCGGTAAGCGGCGTGACCGTCACAGGCGGCTACCTTCTTTCTGAATATGCGCCGTGGCTGGATTACAACCAGCAGGCGGACCAAACCTGGAGAGCATTTGAAATGACTTCAACCACACCGACACAAATGCGAGAGCTTGTCCACTACGCCACGCTGGCGGCAAATGGACACAACACCCAGCCGTGGAAATTTGCCATCAAGGAAGATAGGATTGAAATCTATCCAGACTATAGCCGCGAGTTGGCAGTTGTTGATCCCAATCACCGCGAATTATGGATCAGCCTGGGTTGCGCGCTGGAAAACCTTTTGGTTGCCGCCCGCGCCAGCGGATTTGCCGC
>JFJP01002289.1_pt1 | contig 14955 bp, 12 predicted proteins | sample 431651 | NCBI WGS metagenome assembly JFJP01 (sample SAMN02602958, study PRJNA72255) | Microbial mat metagenome, whole genome shotgun sequencing project. | biome: fresh water; feature: sink hole; material: water; isolation source: purple microbial (photo- and chemosynthetic) mats found in...
CTCAATGTGCTGGTCTCGGACATTCATGGACAGGCTGGTCGGGCGATGGTCAAAGCCCTAATCGATGGCCAGTCCGTCCCTGCGGTACTTACTCAGCAGTCAGAAATATAGGCTACAGAAGGGTGCTTGAAGAATGAGCGAACGAGCTTTTTGTTTTCGCCGATTTTATGCAACTGCTCATGCACGCGCTCCTGCAGTTTTTCGCCTTTCATGAGGGGTTTTCTGGCCACTCCCGTTCGCTTGGCATGACTCCAGACCAACTCGTCAGGATTGAGGTCAGGAGCGTAGCCAGGGAGGAACTGCAAGGTCAGGCGTCCCTCCAAGCTTGTGATGTACTCGTTGACCACGGCTTTCTTGTGCGCTGGCAAGCCGTCGACGACCAGATGCAACGGTTTCTTGCGGCGATACATCAGGTGCTTGAGCAGATCGACAAACAATTCACCGGTCAGCCCGCCTTCATAGGTGGCGAACCAGAACGCCCCTTTGGCATTGATGGCGGAGGCGGCGCTGATGCTTTGGCGTTGCCCCGGCCGATTGATCACCGGCGTCTTGCCGCGTTCAGCCCACGTCTTGCCATGCACCGCATCAGCGCGAAAGCCCGACTCGTCCCAGAAGTAAATTTCTGCCCCATCGGCCTTGGCTTGCTTGGCGATAGCGGGAAACGTATCGCGTTGCCAGCGTTCGATAGCCTCCGGGTCGCGCTGATACGCGCGTTGTAGCGGCTTTTGAGGCGTCAGGCCCAGTTCAGCGAGCAGACTGCCGACCGAGGTTACACTCAGGCTGACGTCGAATTTCCGAACAATCAGCTCACGCACGGCCTCGCGCGTCCATAAGGCGAAGTCGAATCCATACTGCAGCGGATTCTTGCCATTCACCCAGCGGAAAACTTGCGATTTTTGGGTACGCGTCAGTTTGGGCTTGCGCCCTGTCCCTTTTCGAGCCGCTAAACAGTGCAATCCTCGACCGCGACCACTGACCTTGCCCAACCATTTGTACGCCGTCGTGCGACACAACCCCAGGCTGGCCATTACCGCCGACACCTCTTCGCCTTCACGAATCCGCGCCACGGCCATCAGGCGCAGCGCTTCCTTGGTTTTTCGGTCATGCGTACGGCCATCTTTCTTCATGATCGATTGGACTCCTCGTGATTCCACTTCGTTCCCGATCTGTAGCCTTTATTTCTGACTGGTGAGTAATAAGTTATGGAGGAATTATGAGAAAGCTACAGGTTACCGCTCTTGCTGTTCTGTCTTCACTCTGTCTATCCACAAACGCGATGGCTCAGACGAAAGAGATTCGCGTCCTATTGGCCAATCATCCCTACGGAGATCTTCTGAAGGCGGCGATCCCGGAATTTGAAAGCGCTACCGGAATCAAGGTCAATGCCGAGAGTCTCCAGGAAGGGCAACTCACCACAAAACTGACGACCGAGTTTGCAACGAGGTCTTCCTCCGTTGACGTCTTCATGACCCGCCCTCTTCAGGAAGGGAAAATGTTCTACAAGAACGGTTGGTACGAGCCGCTCTCCAGTTTTGACTTTTCCGATTACCCGAAGAACGTCATGAGCGTTGCGTCCTTCGGTCCAAAATCCTACCTGGTTCCACTGGTGACCGAATGGCAGGTTCTCTATTATCGGAAAGACGTTTTCAAGGACGCTGGAATCAAGGTTCCCGCGAACTTTACGGAACTGGAAGCCGCTGCCAAGAAGATCAATTCGGACAGCCTTGCCGGATTTGCTTCCCGAGGCAAGGGGGCTGCGGCTGTAACCCAGTTGTCCAGCTACGTCTACAACTATGGAGGGCTTTACCTCGACAATGGAGTAGCGGTATTTGACTCAAAACCGGCAGTTGAGGCCACCCGTTTTTACGGAAAGATGCTCGGCAACTACGGTCCCAAGGGCGTAACTTCGATGTCGTGGGAAAACATCATGCCGCTGTTCCAGGCCGGCAAGGTTGCCATGTGGACGGATGCCTCGGTGTTTTATGGTCAGATCGTCGATCCTGCCAAGACTCAGGTTGCGGCAGAGAACGTCGGGATCGCCAATTTCCCGGCAGGGCCGAAAATGAATTCGCCATTCATCGTGACGTCATGGGGAATCGCGATTTCAAAACAATCGAAGAACAAAGAACTGGCATTGAAGTTCCTCGAATGGGCGACCAGCAAGGAATTGGCGGCGAAAGGGATGCTCACCAACATCACCATGGCGCGATCATCAGTTTGGGAAGACAAAGCAATCCTGGCTAAAGTCAATCCTGGTCTGGTTGAAACCCGTGCCTATGCCGCCAAGAACGGCAACCCGCTTGATCGTCCTTACATGAGTGCAGTCGGGGAAGCGCGTGACCTGATCGGCGAACTGGTTATTGAGTCGATCAATACCAAGGGCGAATCGGCCAACCTTGAAAAAATGGCAAAAGAAAAAGTTGCCAAAGTGAATGAAATGCTTCAAGACACCGGTGAATACGGCAAGCAATAGCTCGGCGGTGCGCTAAAGCATTCTGATACCTGTAGAAATCTCGTCATTGTTTGAATGCAATTCAGGTCATTCGTCAGTCACAAGACTGAATGATCTGAATTTGCTCTCATCCGGTTCAGGTTTTTTAATATCAAGGGCTCCCCATGATTCAGTCAAGTTTTACAGAACGGAATCTGAAGATATTGTTTCCTCTACCAGCGATCATCTTTGTCGCCATGCTGATGGTTTTTCCCGTTCTATATACCCTGTTTTTGAGCTTCACCAACTGGAATCTCACTTCTGGCGCTCCGCTTTCATTTGTCGGGTTCCGGAGCTACGCACGGGTGCTGACCGAACCGCGCTTTCTTGATGCGTTGGCCAGAACTTTTGCATTTACGTTTTTTGCGGTAGTCATTGAAGGCGTACTTGGCGTGGCCATCGCTATCATTCTCAATCGCGCATTTGTCGGGAAGAGTGTGGCAAAGCTTCTTCTCCTTCTGCCGCTCGTTGCGACGCCTGTCGCTGTCGGCATTGTATTTAATCTCTTTTTTGATCCGACCATCGGTCTGGCCAATTTCATCCTGAAATCCACCGGACTACCGCAGGGATTGTGGATATCGAGCGCCGCATCGGTACTTCCATCCTTGATCATCGTCGACGTGTGGCAATGGACGCCGATGATCACGCTTATTGTTCTGGCTGGACTTGCCGGGATGTCCAATGAGCCCATCGAAGCAGCGCATGTCGACGGCGCCAGTGAATGGCAGATTCTTAGATATGTCACTATTCCCATGCTCATGCCGGTCATCCTGACGGCCGTGATCCTCAGGTTGATCGACGCCCTAAAAACCTTCGACATCATATTCGCCATGACCGGAGGCGGACCCGGCTATGCATCGGAGACGCTCAACATCATGGGGTATAAATACAGCTTCGAGTATTTCCGCATGGGTCAGTCGTCGGTAATCCTCGTCGTTCTATTCCTTGTCGTGTTCGGCTGTAGCCTCGGAATCATGAAGCTGCGCGCATCTTCGGAAATTTGAGGGCTCACGATGAACAAGAAACTCGTATCAAATATTCTTTTTTATGTTCTTGTTACAGGGATAGCTCTCATCGTGTTGTTCCCGTTTCTCTGGATGCTCTCTTCATCCTTCAAGACACAGGTCGACATCATTTCCTGGCCGCCGAAACTGTTTTTTGAACCGACATTGCGGAACTATCAGAAAGTATTCGAAGAGCAGGATTTCCTAAAGTATTTCCTTAATTCGACAATAGTCGGCGTTGCATCCGTCGGATTTTCTTTGATACTTGGGCTGCCGGCGGCGTATTCAATTGCCCGATACGCGCAGAAGAAGCTCGCGGTCTTCATTCTTCTGGCGCGTCTCATGCCAGGAATATCCTTCCTCGTGCCGTGGTACATCGTTTTTTCGCGACTGGATCTCATGGACAGTTATGTCGCGCTGATCCTGAGCCATATGCTTATTTCGCTGCCCATCGTGGTCTGGATCATGACCACCTATTTCAACACCATTCCACGTGAGATGGAGGAGTCGGCGATGGTGGACGGAGCAACCCGTCAATATGCCTTTTATGCAATTATTCTTCCCCTTTCAGGGCCTGGCATCATTACTGCTACAACCCTATCTTTCATTTTTTCATGGAACAATTTCATGTTTTCCCAGGTTCTCAGCATGGAAAAAACAAAGACGCTTCCTATCGCGGTCTACAACTTCCTTTCTTACGCTGAAGTTGACTGGGGAGGTGTGATGGCTGCTGCGGTTGCCATTATGACCCCGGCTATCATCCTGACAATGGTTTTCCAAAAGTACGTTGTGAAGGGACTAACAATGGGAGCAGTGAAAGGCTAACGACGAAGGGGTGGCAGACGTTTCGAACGTTGCAATCTGTCACCGAGGCAAATGCAAGGCTTCTGTCGCTAAGATTCTGAAGTGAAGATGTGGGAAATGCAGAAGTGATTTCGCTTTTTCGGCCAATGATTCCCATCGAGCCGCGGTCATCCGGTGAATGTTGATTGGACGACTGCACCTTGGCGCATTGCTGCCGCTCGGTCTTTTCCGATGAAAAATTGGGCTCAGGAAATCTGAGCGGCGGCTTCCCGAAATCCGCTATCCAGCGTTTCGACCCGGAACCGCCATTCGTCCTTGCAATGGTTTAATGGCCGGTTACAGAGTCGAACAGTCATCAGAATGGATGCTTGCTCGAACGCACCTTTTTGCCTTACAGCCTCTGGGGACCAGTGCTTTGCCGGCTCCCTGAATGACCGGTATGCCCTCTTGTTACACAATAGAGTTGTTACTAAAACGCTCGGCAATGGCGATTAAAGCATTGTGGGGGTACTCCTTGCCCACCGCGAGCCCCAAAGATTTTCTTGGCCCCACATCGGTGCAGAAAGCCGCAATTGCATATTTCCCCACAATAACTCAACGTGTTGGGCAGCACGTTGATGGTGCGGACCGAATCAACTTCGCACCATTTAGAAACAAGAATTTTACATTTGACATTTCCGAAAAAACTATTTTACAGTGCTCACATCGGTTCGAATTACGGGCCGGATTTTTCTTCCTCCCTTTAACCTGGAGATCGCTATGCGCATGCCAACCTTGTTTCGCAACAGCATCCTTACCGTCTGTCTTTTATCGGGTACCGTTCTCGTCAGTCAACCGGCTTTCGCCGCAACCATCCACATGATTCCACAGGGCGATCTCAAGATTCTCGATCCGATTCAGAATCCTGGATACATTACTCGCAACCACGGCTACATGATCTACGACACGCTTTTCGCCCAAAATGCCGCGGGTGTGGTCAAACCCCAAATGGTCGATGGATGGACTGTTTCTGCTGACAAAAAATCCTGGTCTTTCAAGCTACGTGACGGCTTGAAGTGGAGCGATGGGTCTCCGGTAACGGCCGCCGACTGTGTGGCGTCGCTCAAGCGTTGGGGCGCAAAAGACGTGTCCGGACGATTACTGTTTGCCGCTATCGGCGATATCAAGGCGGTCGATGCCAGTAATTTTTCAATCACACTAAAGGCACCATTCGGCCCGGTGCTGGAAATGCTCGGTAAACCGTCATCCAACGTGCCATTCATGATGCCGGAACGTATCGCCGCTACCGACCCGAACGAGCAGATCAAGGAAACCATCGGTTCCGGTCCGTTCGTATTCAAGCGTGACGAGTGGGTCCCGGGCAACAAGGTGGTCTACATCAAAAATCCCCTCTACGTGCCAAGAAAAGAGCCGTCCGATGGCCTTGCCGGAGGCAAGGTTGTCAAGGTGGATCGTGTCGAGTGGAATTACATTCCGGACCAGAATACTGCGCTGACTGCATTCCGGAACGGTGAAATGGATATTTATGAGCTGCCGCCGGCCGACTTTATCCCGACTTTGACTACCGACGCCAACATAAAACTCGCCGCCGACCCACTAGGAAACCAAGGCTGGCTTCGTCCGAATCATCTGGCAGCACCGTTTGACAACCCGAAAGCACGCCAGGCTCTGTACTTTCTCGTTAACCAGGGTGAATATCTCGCAGCCGCAGGCTTTCCCGAAGCCTATCGCCACAAGACGTGTATGGCCTACTTCATGTGCGGCAGCTTGAATGAGAGTAGTTCCGGCGCCGCGCCTTATGCCGGAGGGAAGGACCTCGAAAAAGCCAAGAAGCTATTGCAGGAAGCCGGCTACAAGGGCGAGAAGATCGTCGTGCTGACACCTTCCGAGCCGCCGGTGCAGGCTGCTGCGGCCATGGTGACCGTGCAGAATCTGAAGAAGGCCGGTGTCAATGTCGAAGCTCAGGCTATGGATTGGAGCACGTTATTGGCACGGCGTTCCAAAAAGGATGGCTGGCACATTTTCCACACGTTCTCGGTCGGTGCGGACGTATTCTCCCCGGCAGTCAATGCCTATGCGCAAGCAAACTGCGATAAAGCGCCGTCCGGCTGGCCATGCGATACCAAGCTCGAAGAACTGCGAGCCGCTTGGGTAGCAGAAAGCGACACAACCAAGCGCAAGGCGATTACCGACGACTTGCAGAAGCGGATGTACGAAGTCGTTCCCTACGTCAATTTCGGTCAGTTCTTCCAGCCGATGGCCTATCGAAATACCTTGAGCGGCGTACTGAACGTTGGCGTGCCGGTAATGTGGAATATCGAGAAGAAGTAAGTTGGGAAGCGGGATGACCGACGTGCCATCCCGCCCCCTCCTTCTTGGAACTTACCCATGAACTATCTGCTCAAGCGCCTTCTGGCGGTGATCCCGGTGTTGGCTGTGGTCGCCGTCATCGTATTCCTGCTTCTGCACCTGGCACCAGGCGATCCGGCCGTCATCATTGGCGGCGACACGGCAAGCGCCGAAGACATCGAACGCATCCGCGAGACACTTGGCCTGAATCGACCGTTGCCCGAGCAATTCTTCCATTGGGTCGGACAGATATTGCAGGGAAACCTTGGTACTTCGGTATTTACGGGTATGCCGGTTGCGGAGATGATCATGCAGCGGGTCGAACCGACGCTCTGGATTTCGGCACTAACCATGCTGTTCGCCGTGGTGTTTGCTGTGCCGATGGGTATTGTCGCTGCATGGAAAGCCGGAACATGGTTCGATCGCGCCATTTCCGGGCTGGCCGTAGCCGCATTTTCGCTGCCGGTCTTCGTCATCGGTTATGGACTGGTGTATGGCTTTTCAACTCGCCTCGGCTGGTTTCCGGTGCAAGGATTCAAAAGTCTGTCGGACGGTTTTGTCCCCTTCATTCGTCACCTCGCGTTACCAGTCATAAGCGGTGGTCTGATATACATGGCTCTGCTTGCACGTATGACGCGTTCTACCATGCTGGAAGTGCTGGGCGAGGATTACATCCGTACCGCCCGTGCCAAGGGACTCTCCAAGCGCCGTCTGTTGTTGCGGCATGCGCTGAAAAACGCTGCCGTGCCGATCGTAACCACCATCGGCCTGGGGATCGCCATGTTGCTGTCGGGCGTCATTGTCACCGAAAGCGTATTCGCCATCCCCGGCATTGGACGTCTGACCGTCGATTCCATCCTGCGGCGCGATTACCCAGTCATCCAGGGCATCGTGCTGGTGACGGCAACGGCCTATGTCGTTATAAATCTGGTGACCGACCTGCTCTACGGTCTCTTCGACCCCCGCATCCGTTATTGATCCACGTCCCAAGGAGTATCCGTCGATGGACACCCCCATGATTGCCCTGCTGGAACAACGGCTTGAACGTCTGCGTAAGCAGCCACGTGCGATCAGATTTGCCGCGCGTAATCCGGTGCTGGTGGCGGGAGCATTCCTGTTGCTGGGGATGCTAGCGCTGGCTGTTTTTGCTCCTTGGATCGCGTCGCACGACCCCACCGAGATGAACGTGGTAGAGCGATTGAAACCACCGTCCGCCGAATTCCTGCTGGGCACCGATGCGCTCGGTCGCGACATCTTTTCCCGTACGCTGTACGGTGCCCGCGTTTCTTTGCTGGTCGGGGTGTCCGTGGCGATGTTTTCCGCACTGATCGGCATCTTCGTCGGCACAGTTGCCGGATTCAGTCGCCTCGCCGACAAACTGATCATGCGCGTCATGGACGGCATGATGGCGATTCCCGGCATTCTTCTGGCCGTGGCCCTGATGACGTTGATCCACGCCAGCGTTGCCACAGTGGTCATTGCCATTGCCCTGCCAGAGATACCGCGCGTAGTCCGCCTGGTACGCTCGCTGGTCCTGACCATCCGAGAACAGCCCTATATTCAAGCGGCACAAGCCACGGGAACGCGGCTCCCGCTGGTCCTTATTCGTCATGTCATTCCCAACCTGATGACACCGCTGATCGTGCAGGCCAGTTTCATCTGGGCTTCAGCCATGATTTTCGAGGCCTACCTCAGTTTCCTTGGCGCTGGCACACCGCCGGAAGTACCGAGTTGGGGCAATATGATGGCCGAGGGACGCTCGGTCGTACAACTGGCCTTCGGTATCATTCTCTATCCAGGAATAGCTCTCGGACTGACCGTCCTGGCCGTCAACCTGGTCGGTGACGGATTGCGCGATCTGCTCGACCCGCGCATTGCAAGAAAGCTCTGATATCGTGACCACGCCCTATCCAGACCAGAGCCCGGCAGCACCAATCCTTGAAGTTGAGGACTTGCGAATTGCGTTTGTCAGTCGCGACGGCATCGTACGCGCGGTGGACGGCGTCTCATGGCAACTGCAGCCGGCTGAAATGCTCGGTATCGTCGGCGAATCCGGCTGCGGCAAAAGCGTTTCCGCAATGTCCGTGCTCAAGCTGTTGCCAGGTCCGCCGGCAATGTACTCCAGCGGATCGATCCGTTTTCGCGGAGAAGAATTGCTGACCGCCAGCGAGGTGCGCATGCGCCAACTGCGAGGCAACGCGATCTCGATGATCTTCCAGGACCCGATGACTTCGCTCAATCCGGTACTAACCATCGGAGAACAGATCGCTGAAGTGTTGATCTTGCACCAGAAGCTGTCCAAGCGCGCCGCCTGGAAGCGCGCTGGCGAAATGCTCGACCTTGTCGGTATTCCCGAACCCAATCAGCGCTTGCGCGACTACCCGCACCAGTTCTCCGGTGGCATGCGCCAGCGGGCCATGATCTCGCTGGCGCTTGCCTGCAATCCCGCTGTGCTGATCGCCGACGAACCGACCACTGCGCTCGACGTCACCATCCAGGCGCAGATCATGGAGCTTCTTGCCCGCCTTCGCCGGGAGATGGGAACCGCAATTGTGCTAATTACCCATGACCTCGGCGTCGTCGCTGAATGTTGCGACCGCGTCGTGGTCATGTACGCCGGTAGCAAGGTTGAGGAAGCGACCGTGGATACGCTTTTCGCGCGACCTTGCCATCCTTATACACGTGGACTCCTGGCCGCGATGCCCGGCCTTGACATGGCGGCGGACGCCGGACACCGCCGTCTGGCGGAAATTCCCGGTATGGTGCCATCGCTCAAGCAAGCGGCCATTGGTTGCCGGTTTGCGCCGCGCTGCGCTGCAGCGCAGGAGTGCTGTCACGTTACCATTCCGGAATTGGTGGTGGTCGCACGTGAAGCGCCCGACCACCTCGCTGCCTGCTTTCGCGCCTGTGAAGCCTTCCGGGGAGAATTGGCATGAATCACCCTAACGTTACGACGCCACATACAAAAACGGGCTCGCTCTTGCTCGATGTCCGTAACCTCGTCAAACATTATCCGACCCGAACCTTCTGGCGCGACAGTCCCCCCGTCAAGGCAGTAGACGGTATCTCCTTTTCTCTGGGGGAAGGAGAGACTCTGGGGCTAGTCGGTGAATCAGGCTGCGGAAAATCGACTGCAGCCAAGACCCTGATGCGCCTCATTGAACCGACATCGGGCGAGATATTTCTTGCGGGAACTGACATCGCCAAGCTCTCGTTACACAGTTTCCGACCGTATCGGCGTGAAATGCAGATTGTATTTCAAGACCCCTACGCCTCGCTGAATCCGCGCATGCGTGCGTGCGACATCGTGGCCGAACCCTTACGAAATTTTGGCTGGGACAGTAAAAATGGCAGTGAACGCGTCGCCGACCTGTTTCATCGTGTCGGTCTTGATCCGGATGCCTTGCGCAAATACCCGCATGAATTCTCCGGCGGGCAACGCCAACGTCTCGGTATCGCGCGTGCTCTGGCGCTCAAACCCAAGCTGATTGTCTGCGACGAACCGGTTTCAGCGCTCGATGTATCGATTCAGGCGCAGGTCATCAACCTGTTGGAGGATTTGCAGACAGACCTAGGACTGTCCTACATTTTCGTCGCTCATGATCTCGCGGTCGTTCGTCATATCAGCCGTCGCGTCGCTGTGATGTACCTTGGTCGCATCGTCGAAATAGGTCCAGTTGAGGCCATCTATACCGACCCGAAGCATCCTTACACGCGCGCCCTACTGTCTGCCGTTCCAAAGATCGGAAAAAGCCAGCGGCCCGAACGAATCTTGCTCAAAGGCGACCTGCCTAACCCGGCCAATCCGCCGTCGGGTTGCACCTTTCGTACGCGCTGCCAACAAGCGCGATCCGAATGCGCCGAGAGCTCGCCGCAACTGACCGGCAATGGCGATCAGCACTTGGTTTCCTGTCATTTCGCCTGAGCAAGCCTAAGCCATGACGCCATCGGGAAACGCCGTGGAAAAAGGATTGAGGATCGACGGTGCGCTCCCAGTTGGACGCGCCAGCCGAAACCTGCACTATTGAGGATGGCTGCTGCCTGTCAGCTTGATCGATGCAAGAAGCTCAAGGACAACAACTTTGATTTAGCACAGCATCGTGAACCGAAACATCGCCCAGTGATCGTCAAGACAAGAACTGCGGATTATCTGCTATGAAGAAAAACAGTTCCGACAAAAAAAAGATGGAATTTAAGCCGATCGACGAACGTATTGAGGGGCTCACGGAGACGCTTCCCGACTCGGAACGAAAGCTCGCGGAATTGCTGAGTACGCGACAAGTCTTGCTCGCGACGCATTCGGCAACGGAATTGGCGGCCATGGCGGGGAGTTCCAAGGCAGCGGTGACGCGCTTTATCCAGCGGGTCGGCTATCGTAGTTTTGCCGAGGCCAGGCGCGAGGCACGCGAGGCTCAGTGCTGGGGATCGCCGTCCTTTCAGTTTGTGCCGGATCTATCCGGAGTTTCCGAGGAAGCGTTCAGCGATCACTTGCAGCGGGACCTGGAAAACATAACTCGAACGTTCGAGCGCCTGAACCCTAGAACAGTTGAGCGTGCTATCGACAAGATGGTGTGTGCCCGGCGCATCGCTGTTGTCGGTTATCGGAACAGCCAGGCGTTCGCCCAGTATTTTGCCCGCCAGCTGGTGCTGCTCAAGGATCACGTTTCACTACTGCCACAAGCAGGCCAGACCATCGGCGAAGATCTCGCCGGCTTTTCTTCTGAAGACATGACCATTATTTTAGCCTTCCGCCGCCGGGTTCCAATCGTCGACCAGATCATTCGCCACGCGCGTCGGATCAATATCCCGGTGCTTGTTCTGACGGATGCGGCGACCACTTCGAACGAACTGGCAGGCGACTGGCGTATTGTCTGTGAAACGCGGGGCTCCGCGGAATTCGACTCCTATGCGGCACCGATGAGCATTCTCAACCTGCTGGTTTCGACCATCGCGCTACGTCCCGAAATCCTGAGCAGCAACCGGCTACGCTCGGCTGAACGGTTACACGGTGCATTGAATGAATTGTGACTACCACTCGGCACGTCCATTAAATTGCGCTTTTAAATGCCTGCTTTGCGGCTAACTGCACTTGCCTACAAATCTGAACGTAGGGAATGGCCGAGTTGCACGCGTATTGCACGCGTAAGGATTTGATTCGTTCCTCGAGGCGCTTTCGCTGATCGACGTAAACGCGCGCCTGCTCGGCGACCGTGCCGAGAGTGTTAGCGACCTGCTGTTCGAACGGGGCGAAGACATCGATTTCGAGGCGTTCACGCTCGATAAGATAGGCGTCCCAATTACGTTGCAATTCCTTGCCCAAAGCTACGCCGGCCGGGCGCTTCTTCGTATATTTATCGCGAAGCTTGGCGAGCGCACCGATGGCCTCCTGTTCCGCTCGGATAAGCGCGGTAGCGGCTTTGTCTTGGTCTGGAAGCCTCGCTGCTGCATCCATGCGCGCTTGCGTTAGGTGCATCAGGTTGGCGACTTCCGTCGTAGATAAGCCCGATCTCAAGTCTTCGGAGAACGAATTCAACGCGTTTGCGAAATTTCTTCTTTTTGTTGCGGACCGCTTCTGCTGTCGCTCGAGCGCTGCCGAGCGCTTTCGCATATCGGCTTGGGCCGCCTCGAATGCCTCCGCGTTGGCGCCACTACTGCGGAAAAAATCGGCAGCTAGCTGGATCAGAAGATTAATCAGGATGTCGCGGATCTGTCGATATGCCTCGTTTTGCTGGAAACCCTCTCGGCCGGCCTTTTCTTGAAGCTCGTGGTTATCTGATCGAGCTAAAAGCACTGCACCGAACATGCGTCGGAAGGAGAAGAAGTAGTAACCCGCGCCTTTGTTACGACGCTTCTCAACATCGATCCAGTCGAAAGAATAGTCGCCATACGGCAGGATACGCACGCCATCTCTATAAACATAGAGACCGCCGATATGAGCAAGCTTCTCGTTTAGCGGGTGATACAGTTCCGTCGGAAGCCGGGACTCGGCTGGTCGCCCCATGAGATAACCGAAATTGATGGCAAAAGAACCGCACTTTGTCACTCTCCCGTTCGCGCCGCCCCAAGGAATGACGAGATCGTATTCCTTGTCGTAGACACGCAACTTCCCAGAAAACTGACCGAATTCATCGACAGTTCCATCCAGGAGATGGTCTGATAGCTCGAGTAGATCGTGACGAGTGAAGAACGTCGCTGGATCAAGAAGCTGTTCGCCGATGGCGTCGCCGCCGCGCCACCGGCGAAAAAGTGTATCCATACGGGGACTGCTGTTCTTGCCGAAGACAGAATCCGAAAAACCAAGTAGGTGCTTCCGGAATCCGTAGTCGCCTTCTCGCTCTTCCCTCGCTAGGTCTAGCGTAATGATGGGGTTGCTTGGGGCGATCAGGAAATGGGTTCCGACGCTTTCGGCGTCGAGTGTTAGGTGCTTTTCTTCTGCAGTCTTCAAGAAGCTGTAGATGCTGCCGAGATCCGGCTGGAACGCCTCAATTTGAGCGATGATGTTGTCGACTTTGGCGTCTGGATGGTCAGCGTGGATACGTAGGGCACATGCCTTGAGTTGATTGCGTATCTTCTCGAGGACCTCGGCATCAGGTAGGCCGCCGCCAGCGACAGTTTCGACCGGAACTTCGATTTCCTCGAGATTCAAGCCAGGGATCTCGAACAGGCCCCAATGCACCAAGCCGACGACGAGGTCATGTACTCCGTCGTCGCGAACCGCCCGTGTCAATACGAGAGTCTGTTCGCCGAGAAGCGCTATTGCAAGCCGCCCAATTCCTTTTTCACCGGTGATGGGGCGCTGTTCAGCATCGCTGGGGCGATAGGGAGGAGTAGCCGCCACTGCCTTGCTCTCTGTGCCCAGCACCAACCATTTATCCACGAAGTCGGCATGGGTCATACCTATGCCGTTATCGCGAACTATCAGGAATCCCTCACCTTTCTCTCCGAAACCCTCGAAATGGTCGACCGCAACGCATTTTGCATAAGCATCGTGGGCATTCTTGAATAGTTCCACCAGTGCGTTCTGCACACCGGCGATCTGCTGCCTACCCAACATATCGACCGCACGCGCACGCGTCTGAATTCTAGCCATGACGCGCCGACTTCAGGTACTCGCCGATCTGCTTCGCCAAGGCTGGCGGCACTGCGTTTCCGATCTGGCGCGCCAACGCATTCAGGTTCGTCGAATGGAAACGGTAGTCCGTGGGGAAGGTCTGGAGTGTCGCGCCCTCACGAATGGAGATAGCTCGGTTTTCCTCGGGATGACCGAATCGACCGTTCGAGAGACTGATGAACCGCGTGGTAATTGTTGGTGCCGGCTTGTCCCAAGCCATACGCCCATAGACATCTCTGAATATGTGGTTTTTTCCGCGGTAGGCATTAATTTGAAGATCAGGGTTATCGGCCCAAGCTGCACGGTTGCCGCCAGACGCCGGAGTCATCGCGATTCTCTGTACGTTTTTTCCCGAAAGGGCCGCTGCAGTATGTAGGAATGGTGTGCCATCCCGGTGACCGTTTTCGATTTTGGCGAAACCGTTCTTGACCCCGATGAAGTCGGAAACATTTAGGGACGGCGACGTAGGAGCAGAGGGCAAGAGGGAGCTAATGGCGGAAACCCGCGAAGCAATCAGCAGGTAGCGCATCCGGTTTTGAGGAACACCGTAGTGGTAGGCGTTGATGACACCATCCTTGAAGTTATAGCCTTGTGAGGAAAGGAAGTCGAGGAATTCAATGAGGATCGCGTTATCATTACGTCTGTAAAGGCCCGGCACGTTCTCGATGACCACATATCCCGGTCGGAAGTGCCGGATGAAGCGCTGGAACTGCCGTAGCAGGAATGCAGTCTTCAAGGATTTCGTCTTGTCGGTGCGGATCTTGCTCCAGAATTGGCAAGGGCTACATCCGCAAAAGACAAGATTAGGATCATCTCGTTCGAGTTCCAGCCGACGTCCAAGCTCAGGCGCTGTCAATGAGGTAATGTCGTGGCGGATATACTTAGCACCAAGCACGTTGGCTTGATAGGTTTTCCTACAGTCGACAGCATTGTCAACGCCGCCTAGAACTCGGATTCCAGCCTGAGACAACCCGAAACTCATGCCGCCTGCGCCGCAGAAAAAATCGACGGCACAAAGATGATTTTTTGAGTTGGTGTCTTGAAAGTCTTCTAGCATGATTAAACGGATTTAAGATCGTTCTTGGCAATTGCCAAGAACGCGAAGCCTACGGCGGCTAACAATGAACGGGGCGCTAAATCACTTTGAACACCTACCTGATACCGTTCCATAATGCAAAAAAACCTTTGCATAGATA
>JFJP01038967.1_pt1 | contig 14954 bp, 29 predicted proteins | sample 431651 | NCBI WGS metagenome assembly JFJP01 (sample SAMN02602958, study PRJNA72255) | Microbial mat metagenome, whole genome shotgun sequencing project. | biome: fresh water; feature: sink hole; material: water; isolation source: purple microbial (photo- and chemosynthetic) mats found in...
CTCATTGTATCTCCAATTATGGTTATGAATATTCTAGCTTTTTGGAAATAAAAAATGGATTTGAATTGTTTGAAATTTTCAGGCCATTATAGTGGTGATACATGGAACGGTGCAAAAGAAGATACGGCTAAGGATGCTGAGTGGAGCAAAGACAAGGTGAATGACGGGGCTAAATACATAGAGAAAAAAACTGATTGATTCTAAGCAATAGGAGTCAAAGAAAATAGGAGTTGAATCTCGTTGGGATTCATTAAAAACAGCTTTCAGCGACATTGCTTCAAAGCAAACATATAAAGGAAATTAAATGAAAACTTTTAAAATTGTATCAGTTACTACTCTTGTCATTATCGCACTTTCGGGATGTGCATCCAAATCACCTACGACAGCTGATTTTATGCGTATGCATGCAACGGAGGAAAAAGAGGCGATTACTGATCAAAAAGCAATAGCCAAAGAATGGGATCGCGGGTCAAAATTAAAATTATCGGGTGAAAAGATGATTGTAGACGGTGAAAAACTTGTAAAAAGTGGAGACCATGATATGACCATCGGTAAACAAAATATAGAACAAGGAAATAAGGATTCCGCTGAGGGAACAGCGATTATGAATCAAAACGAACGCATATTTCAAGAAAAATATCCCGATTTAAAGATTGATTTTAATAAATAATCTATTCTAAAGATTGTATGTAAAAAAAAGATCATGAAAAAACTAGAAAACTAAAATATAGAAGCAACTTTTTCTATAATAAATTAGGATGTAAGGCTTTTAAACTATGCTTTAAATGGCATAGTTCACACGAGCTTCACCTTTTTGGCTTCAATGATAACAAGGTGAGGCTCAAGCCTCATATCCGTAGAGGTTAAAAAAGAGTCGCTTCGAATGCTTTTAGTTTATAGCTTTTTCGATGAATTTCACAGTAACCATATTTTTGAATCATTTGTACATGTAAGGCTGTCCCGTAGCCTTTGTGTTTTTCAAATTGATATTCAGGGAATTTTTCGGCGTCTTTTATGATGTTTCTGTCATGGGTGACTTTTGCCAAGATGCTTGCGGCGCTTACTGCGGGGATTTTGCCATCAGCTTGAATCATGGTTTTGAGACCTTTGACACCAAAGGTTGTGTTTCCATCAAAAAGGTATTCTTCGCAGGCAAGTGTTTGCATAATCTCTTGAAGTCCCCTTGCTAAGCATTTAGAAATCCCCTCGTCGTCGATTTGTTTTGGAGAAAATATCACAATGTGGTAGCTTGAATTTTGCACGATTTTGTCATAAAGAAGTTCTCTTTTTTTCTGGGTGAGTTTTTTAGAATCATCAAGTCCCTCTATTTTGACATGTAAAATACAACCCGCAATGACTAAATCACCCGCAAGCGGTCCTCGTCCTGCTTCGTCTATACCGCAAAGTATCCCATTCATAGAGTCCCTTATTATTTAATTTATATTTTATCAAACCCCTGCAACTTAAGGGTCAAAATCTATGATTTTTGGGTACCCAATACATATACCTTTAATCTCCTAGCGCCCAAATATCAAAGGGGAGCATCTCTACATTTGAAAAGGGATGAGAGATTTTCCCTTCACTGCTCATGGTGACTGCGGTTACTTTTTTCACCTGATAGGTCATGATAAAAGCTTCCATATTTTCTAATTTTTTAAAAAGCGCTCTCTCATCAGCAAAAGGCATCCCTAAAATAACCTCGCTGTCATGGGGCACAAAAAAATCCGCACTCTCTTCATAGTAACATGTTCTACCCGATTTTAAAAGCTCTAAATATATCATGTTTTCAAACAAACGCCCAAAATGTTTCTCGATTGTCAATGCAGACCTTAGAGATATGTCACAGAGATAGAGCTTTTTTGCCGCCTTTGGATGGTCAACTTTTTCAAGTTGATGGATATACTTTTTGCTTATCAAGTTTTCATAGGAGGCGTAAAGTTTATCTTTGGAAATTTTGCGAGTATGTTTGAGTCTCTCATAAATTGTATAGGCAGAGACCTTTTGTGACATCACTTTTGCACAGTAGCAAAGAATGTCAAACTCCATCGGAGGCAGGGCATAGCGGAGTGATTTTTGGATGTATAAGTTTCTCTCATCAGGATTTATTTTATGCATCGACGGATAGCCGCCAAGCTGAAAAAAATGGTTCAGTGCACTTGAGTCGAACTTGTACTCATACGACAAAAACTCTTCATAATCCAAAGGATAAAGCCAGATTGTTTGTAGATAATCGATTGCTAAATGCGTTTGCGAACAAATGATGAGCTGTGAGACATTGACGATGTTAATATCGAGCGTATAATTGTCTAGCACCAAAACATCTATTTTGTTTTGGATACAAAACTGCGCTAAAGATGCGTTGAGTTTATGGACGTCAATCCTGATATCTACGCAGTCTATGTATAAATAGGTACTTTTTTTAAGCGAGAGGAGATAATTTTTGACAAGTTTTGTTTTTCCGCTTTGTGTTATACCGTTTATCTGAAAACTATTTTCATCTAAAAATATCTTTCTTTGATTGAATTTATCACTATATAAATCCGCTTTGTACAATTCTTCTAGTAGTATTTCCATGGCAGTATTTTATCATTTCCTTATTAAAAGGAAATAAATTAATACTTAAATCAATTTTTGCTCCCTAAATCCTTGAATTAAATAGTTAATTTAGTTAAGATTTCGCCGTTGTAAATATATAGTTGGGCAAGACCTAACGAGTTCTTTTGAAGGAAAAACAATGGAAAAAATCCGTTTGAAGTTGAAAGCTTATGATCATCGCGTTCTTGATAGATCAGTAGCATCAATAGTAGAGGCTGTAAAGCGTACAGGTGCCGCAATTCGTGGTCCTATCCCTTTGCCAACAAAGATTCGTAAATATACAGTTTTAAAATCTGTTCACATCAATAAAAAAGCTCGTGAGCAATTTGAAATCCGTATGCACGCTAGAGTGATAGACATTGTTTCAGCTACGCCTGAAACTGTTGATTCTCTAATGAAACTTGATCTTGCACCGGAAGTGGACGTTGAAGTTCGCTCTATGGATAAGTAGGAGAGGTCATGGAATATATTGTTGAAAAAATCGGCATGAGCCGTACTATCTCTATACCAAGTAAGCCAGTGACTCTTTTAAGAGTTCTCGATATGAAAGTATGTGAAGTAAATGAAGGAACTGCGATTGTATCTTACATGAGCGGTAAAAAAATGAATAAGGCGATAGAAGGTCAACAAAAAAAGTATAACCTTCCATCAGAATTTAACCGTTTTGTTACTTTAGATGTAGCAAATACTGAAGCTGGCGATGTAGATTATACTCCCCTAGCACAAGCTAGTGTGTTGAAGACTACATTCAAAATCAAAGGTCGCGGTTTTACAGGTGCCATGGTGCGCTGGAATTTTAGTGGTGGTCCAGCTGAACACGGTCATAGATTTGGTCGTAGAACAGGTTCTGTCGGACAAAAAGAGTGGCCAGGTCGTGTTATGAAGGGCAAGAAAATGCCTGGACAGTACGGAAACACACAAAATAGTGTTAAGAACGAGGTCATTTCTTTCGATGCTGAAAACAAAATCATTGTGGTTGTTGGTTCAGTATCAGGAGCAAATGGTGCTCTAGGTCGTGTAAAGGTAGCTAAATAATGGGTGCAATCGTTTTAAATGAAAAATTACAAAAAGCTTCCGAGTTAGCATTACCGGAGAGTTTTTCAGGGATTAATCCTCATAACCTCTATTTGTATGTAAAGTCTACGCAAGCTGCTATGAGAGCAAACACTGCGACTGCTTTAACACGTGCAGAGGTAAGAGGTGGTGGTAAAAAACCATGGGCTCAAAAAGGTGGCGGACGTGGTCGTGCTGGATCTAAGCGTGCTCCAACATTCGTTGGTGGTGGTCAAGCATTTGGTCCTAAAAATAACCGTAACTATGATTTAAAAGTAAATAAAAAGCAAAAAAAACTTGCTTTAAATTTTGCTTTAAATGAGCATGCACAAAATGGGACTCTATTTATTGTTGAGAGTCTTGAAGTTGCATCAGGTAAAACAAAAGATGCATACGCAATCTTTAAAGCTTTAAATCAGAGAGATACGCTTATTGTTAAATCTTTATTGGATGAACAAACATACTTGGCATTTGAAAACATTGCTGCGAGTTATGTCATAGAATCAAATGAATTAAATGCTTTTTTAGCTGCTAATTATCGCTCGATAGTGATAGAAAAAGCAGTATGGGAAACTCTGATAAGTGAGGCTAAGTAATGGCAGATATTACAGACATCAAGTCTATATTATATACAGAAAAGACTCTTGGTATGCAAGAAAATGGTGTGATAGTAGTTCAGACTTCTCCTCGCATGACTAAATCAGGTCTTAAAGAAGTTTTTCGTGAGTATTTTGGAGTCATTCCAAGTAATATCAACTCATTGAATCAAAACGGAAAAACAAAAAAATTCCGTGGTGTTGCAGGTAAACAAAATGACTTTAAAAAGTTCTATGTTACTCTACCTGAGGGTGCACAAATAGAAAGTTTGGCGGTATAAGATGGCAATGAAAACTTATAAACCAACGACTCCGTCTCGTCGTTTTATGACTAACCTTGATTCGAGTGATATTACAGCAAAAGCGAGTGTTCGTTCATTGCTAGTAAAACTCTCAACAACGGCAGGTCGTAATAATCATGGCCGTATAACATCTCGTCATAAACAAGCGGGTGCTAAAAAACTCTACCGTATCATCGATTTCAAAAGAAATAAGTTTGATATTCCAGGGACTGTAGCAGCGATTGAATATGATCCATACCGCAACTGTCGTATTGCACTTATTGCATACGTTGATGGGGAGAAAAGATATATATTGCAACCAAAAGGTTTAAATGTAGGTGATGTTGTTTGTTCTGCTGAATCTGGTCTAGACGTTAAGCCAGGCAATGCTATGAAACTAAAAAACATCCCTGTGGGTACAAATATCCATAATGTTGAGCTCAAAGTTGGCAAAGGTGGACAAATGGTTCGCTCTGCAGGAACTTCTGCTCAAATTATGGGTCGTGATGGTAAGTACGTTTCACTTCGTATGCCTTCTTCTGAAATGCGTTTAGTTTTAGGCGAATGTCTAGCAACTATTGGCTTAGTGGGCAATGAAGAGTTTATCAATATCGTTATAGGAAAAGCTGGTCGTCAGCGTCACCTTGGTATTCGTCCTCAGACTCGTGGTTCTGCTATGAACCCAGTTGATCACCCGCATGGTGGTGGTGAAGGTAAAACAAACTCAGGTCGTCATCCAGTTACTCCTTGGGGTAAACCAACGAAGGGTGCTAAAACTCGTCGTAAAAAAGCAAGTAGTAAACTTATTATTACTCGCCGTAAACCAAATGCAAAAAGGGTAGGCTAATGGCTCGTTCAGTAAAAAAAGGTCCATTTGTTGATGACCATTTAATGAAAAAAGTTGTTACCGCTAAAGCAGCAGGTGACAAGAAACCTATCAAAACATGGTCTCGTAGAAGTACAATTCTGCCAGACATGATTGGTTTAACAATCAATGTTCACAACGGACGTCAATTTGTTCCTGTATACGTTACAGAGAACCATATTGGTTATAAACTTGGTGAATTTGCACCAACACGTACATTTAAGGGCCATAAAGGTTCTGTACAGAAGAAGGTAGGGTAATCATGGCTAGAGCATTATTAAAATTTATCCGTGTGTCACCTATAAAATCTCGCCTTATTGCAAGAGAGATTCAAGGGATGAATGCTGAAAAAGCATTAGCAGCCTTAGAATTTACTCCAAACAAAGCAGCTAAAATTATTGGTAAAGTTCTTGCATCTGCAGTAGCTAACAGTGGTAATGAAGCTCAAGATTGTGTTGTTACATCATGTCGTATCGACAATGGTCCAGTACTCAAACGTTTCCGTCCACGTGCTCGTGGTATGGCGTCAGGTATTAGAAAACCAACAGCACATATATTAGTAGAAGTAGAGGGTAAATAATATGGGTCATAAAGTTAATCCTATTGGTTTACGTCTTGGTATCAACCGAAATTGGGAGAGCCGTTGGTTCCCAAATTTTAAAACTGCTCCTGAGAGTTTAGGTGAAGATTACAAGATTCGAACATATTTGAAAAAAGAGCTTTACTATGCAGGTGTTGCTAACATCATCATAGAAAGAACAGTAAAAAGACTTCGCGTAACTATCGTTGCTGCGCGTCCTGGTATCATTATTGGTAAAAAAGGTTCGGACATTGAGAAGATTAAATCTGCAATTCAAGATTTAGTTGGCAAGCCAATATCTTTAAATATCAAAGAAGAGAAAAAAGCGCAAACTTCGGCACAACTTGTTGCTGAGAATGTAGCAACTCAACTTGAGCGTCGTGTTGCGTTTCGCCGTGCTATGAAAAAAGTAATGCAAGGTGCACAACGTTCAGGTGCTAAGGGTATCAAAGTATCTGTAAGTGGTCGCTTAGGCGGTGCTGAGATGGCTAGAACTGAGTGGTATTTAGAGGGACGTGTTCCTTTGCATACACTTCGTGCTCGTATTGATTACGGTTTTGCTGAAGCACATACGACGTACGGTTGTATCGGTGTGAAGGTTTGGATATTCAAAGGTGAGGTACTTACAAAAGGTATTCCTGCGGAAGTAAAAGAAGAGCAGCAAAAAGAGACTCGTCGTCCTAAGCGTGCTCCAAGACGCGATAGCGAAAAGGCGGAATAGTCATGTTGATGCCAAAAAGAACAAAATTCCGTAAGGTCATGAAGGGACGTAACCGTGGTTATGCCCGTTCAGGTTATAAACTAGCTTTTGGTGATATCGCTTTAAAAGCTGTAGAAGCAGGTCGTATCAACTCTCGTCAAATAGAGTCGGCTCGTATCTCTGCAACACGTCATATCAAAAGAGCTGGAAAAATTTGGATTCGCGTATTTCCTGCGAAGCCTTTGACAGCCAAGCCTCTTGAGACTCGTATGGGTAAAGGTAAAGGTTCAGTTGACTCATGGGTTATGAACATTAAACCAGGTCGTATAATTTTTGAGATGGGTGGTGTTCCACAAGAGCTTGCTCGTGAAGCATTAACTTTGGCTTTACACAAGTTACCATTTAAAACTAAAATAATCACTGCGGAGATGAACAATGAAATATTCTGATTTAGCAGATAAAAGTTCACTAGAGCTTAAAGCGTTGCTTAAAACTAAAAAAACTGAACTTTTTACTTTAAAAATTAAACAAAAGATGATGCAATTAACCAACAATAATGAACTTACTGTTGCGAAAAAAGATATTGCTAGAATCAACACTGCGCTTAATGCAGTGGCTAACTAAGGGACGACGATGACACATAAACGTGAAATTCAAGGTAAAGTTGTAACAATTGCAGGCGAAAAAACGGTTTCTATCGTTGTTGAACGCCGTGTAATGCATCCTCGTTACCACAAAGTTGTAAAACGTTTCAAAAAGTACTTAGTGCATGATGAGCGTAATGAAGTAAAAGTTGGTGATGAGATTATTGCAATCGAATGTCGCCCACTTTCTAAGACTAAATCTTTTAGACTTAAGACAGTAGTGACGGGAGAAAAATAATGATCCAAAGTTTTACTCGCCTAAACGTAGCTGATAATACGGGTGCAAAAGAGATTATGTGTATTAAGGTTCTTGGCGGTTCTAAGCGTCGTTATGCTTCAGTAGGTGATGTTATCATTGCTTCTGTAAAAAAAGCGACTCCAACTGCTAAAGTTAAAAAAGGTAAAGTTGTAAAAGCTGTTATCGTTCGAACAAGTAAAGAGATTCACCGTGAAAATGGTTCTCTTATCCGTTTTGATGACAATGCAGCGGTTATACTTGATGACAAGAGAGAGCCAATCGGGACTCGTATTTTTGGACCAATCGGTCGTGAAGTACGTTATGCTGGATTTATGAAAATCGTATCTCTTGCGCCGGAGGTTGTTTAATGGCAAAATTTAATTTCAAAAAAGGCGATACTGTAGAGATTATCGCTGGCGATGACCGTGGAACAAAGGCAACTGTTTTAGCAGTTATGCCTAAGAAAAACAAGGTGATTGTAGAGGGTTGTAAAATTGCTAAAAAAGCAACAAAACCAACTGAAACAAACACAAAAGGTGGTCATGTCAATAAAGAGATGCCTATAGATGTTTCAAATGTACGTAAAGTGGAGGCATAATTAAATGGCTCGTTTAAAAGATAAATATTTAGGTTTAAAATCTGAATTGCAAGCGGACTTAGGGATAAAAAACCCTATGGAAATTCCAAAAGTAGAGAAAATTATTATCTCTGTTGGTGCTGGTTTTGCTATGAAAGATAACAAACTTATTCAAAACATTGAAGATACTATTACAAAAATTGCTGGTCAAAAAGCATCGACTGTTATCGCTAAGAAATCTGTTGCAGGTTTTAAGGTGCGTGAAGGGATGCCAGTTGGTATTCGCGTTACACTTCGTGGTGAAAATATGTATAACTTCTTAGACCGCCTTGTATCTATTGCACTTCCTCGTGTAAAAGATTTCCGTGGTGTTCCAAGAAATGGTTTTGATGGTCGTGGTAACTATAACTTCGGTCTTCAAGAACAATTGATTTTCCCTGAGGTTAATTATGATTCAATCATGCAAATCCACGGTATGAATATCACAGTTGTTACAACTGCTGATTCTGATAAGGCTGCATTTGCTCTTTTAGAGAAAATGGGAATGCCTTTCACAAAAGGAAGTAACTAATGGCTAAGAAGTCAATGATCGCAAAAGCGAAAAGAACTCCAAAGTTTACAGTTCGTGGATACACAAGATGTCAAATCTGTGGTCGTCCTCACTCAGTAATTCGTGATTTTGGAATTTGCCGTATTTGTTTTAGAAACATGGCAAATGATGGATTAATCCCAGGTGTTAGAAAGTCTTCTTGGTAATCTAAGAAGAAACTCCTAACAATTAGCAACTACGAACTAAGTACGTCTTTCTGGATGCAAGCTTCTTACACAAGGAGCATTGCGCGTAGTTTTTAGAGTTACTTCTAAAAGCGTACTCAATGAATGGTTCGCAACATAAGGAATATTATTTATGATAAATGATTTAATAGCGGATGCGTTAACACGTGTTCGTAATGCTGGTATGAGAAGATTGCCTGTTACAACTTTAGTTCACTCTAAGAGTGTTGAAGCTTTGGCAAATATCTTGGTGGAAAAAGGGTATATAGAGTCTTGCAACGTTGTCGAAGACGGTGTAAAAAAAACTATCAAAGTTGTACTGAAGTATGGTGAAGATGGTAAAACTGTTATCAGTGAATTGACAAGAGTTTCTAAGCCAGGTCGTCGTGTTTACAAAGGCAAAGAAGAGATTAAGCGTTTTAAAAACGGTTACGGTACTATTATTGTTAGTACTTCACATGGCGTTCTTGCAAATGACAAAGCTTATCAGCTTGGCATTGGCGGTGAAGTTATGTGTACGGTTTGGTAGGGAGATAACATGTCAAGAATAGGAAAATTACCTGTAGAATTTGCAACAGACATTAATGTCAGTACAAATGGAAATGTTATTACTTTTGTCAAAGGGAAAAATAGTGTTGATTTGGATACAAAAGGGAACGTTTCTTTTACTTTAGAAGGGAATGCTTTGACTTTTGCTACGCTCTCAAGCGCCAAAGAACACAGAGCTTACTGGGGAACTTACCGTGCACTTGCTGCAAATGTGGTAACAGGACTTACAAGCGGTTATGTAAAGCAATTAGAAATCAATGGTGTTGGTTACCGTGCTGCAGTCAATGGCAACGTGCTCAATCTTCAACTTGGTTTTTCTCATGATATCAATTATGAGTTGCCAGAATCAGTAGCTGCTACTGTTGAGAAAAATGTGATTACACTTAAGAGTCATGACAAGCAAACGCTTGGTCAAGTCGCTGCAGAAATCAGATCATTCCGTCCACCAGAGCCTTACAAAGGTAAAGGTGTAAAATATGCACAAGAACATATCGCGCGTAAAGCCGGTAAAACTTCTAAGAAATAAGGGAGGAAAATAAATGAATGCTAAAGTATTAAAAAGCAAAGTTGCGAATCGTTTAAAGCGTAAGCGTCGTATCCGTGCAAAAATATCTGGTTGTGGTTTACTTCCTCGTGTTTCTGTATTTAAATCAAATCGTTACATAAGTGTTCAAGCTATTGATGATGTGACAGCTACAACATTGTGTGCATTACACTCAAAGTCAACTGGTCATAAATCAAACAAAGAGGGTGCTACGGCACTTGGCGTTGCGTTTGCTGCAGCACTCAAAGAAGCGAAAATTTCTGCGATTGTATTTGATCGTAATGGTTACCAATATCACGGCGTTATAGCTGCGTTTGGTGATGCACTTCGTGCGAACGAAATTAAGTTTTAGGGGCTGGTGATGACACAAATCAATAGAGAAGATTTTGAAGAAGCGATTGTACATATAGGTCGTGTAACAAAAGTTGTAAAAGGTGGACGTCGTTTTCGTTTTACTGCGCTTATCGTCGTAGGCAACAAAAATGGTACGATAGGGTATGGTGTAGGTAAAGCCAAAGAAGTTCCAGATGCAATTAAAAAAGCAGTTGATAATGCATTTAAAAACTTAACAACTGTTAAAATTAAGGGTTCAACAATTGCTCATGATATAGAGCATAAATATAACGCAAGTCGTATTTTATTGAAACCGGCGTCAGAAGGTACTGGTGTTATAGCTGGTGGAGCTGCACGTCCTGTTCTTGAGCTTTCAGGTATAAAAGATGTACTTACAAAGTCAATCGGTTCAAATAATCCAAATACACTTGTTCGTGCTACAATTGAAGCACTCTCAAGAATTAAAGGATAGAAAATGGGTATTGAAAATTTAACACCTGCAGAGGGTTCGACATCTTCTACGAAAAGAGTTGGTCGTGGTTGTGGTTCAGGCATGGGTAAAACTTCTACTCGTGGTGGAAAAGGTCAAACTGCGCGCTCTGGCAGCACAAGAAAAAGAAATTTTGAAGGTGGACAAACTCCACTTGCAAGAAGATTACCTAAAATTGGATTTACATCTCGTGTTGTAAAACCTTATATTATCAATGTAGAAAAAGTGACATCAATCGCAGAGTTAGCTGAAATTACTATGGAAAGTATCCGTAGTGTTCATAAGCTTTCTATTACGGTTAAGAAAGTGAAATTAGTCGGTGCTACAGCAAGAGATTTAGCATCAAAAATCAAAGACGAAAACATCACTACAACTGGTAAATAGTCGTGAATAAAAATCTAGTTAATAAGATACTTATTACAATCGGGTTTTTATTCATTTATCGCCTACTGGCATACGTGCCAGTTCCAGGCGTTGACACCGCTGTTATAGCCTCATTTTTTGACTCACACCAATCAGACGCTCTTGGACTTTTTAATATGTTTAGTGGAAATGCGGTTGAGCGATTATCTATTATTTCCCTTGGCATTATGCCTTATATCACCGCTTCAATTATCATGGAACTTTTAGCTGCTACATTTCCTACGCTTGGTCAAATGAAAAAAGAGCGAGACGGTATGGTGAAATATATGCAAATCATCCGCTATGCAACGATTGTTATCACTGTGATTCAAGCTGTTGGCGTGAGTGTTGGACTTCAAAGTTTAACGGGTCCCAATGGAAACAGCGCGATACTTGTTGAACTCAATACTTTTATACTCCTCTCTGCTCTTTCTATGTTAGCGGGAACCATGCTTCTTATGTGGATTGGCGAACAAATAACACAAAAAGGGATTGGAAACGGGATATCACTTATCATCTTTGCTGGTATCGTTTCAGCGATACCAAGTGCGATTGGTCAAAGTGTAACTATGGTCAATACTGGAGCCATGAGTTTTATTACCATTCTTGCAATTCTTGCACTTATATTTGCTACGGTTGCAATTATCATCTATGTAGAACTCGGTGAACGTCGCATCCCTATTACCTATGCAAAGAAGACAATGTTACAAAACCAAAATAAAAGAATCATGAACTACATTCCTATTAAAGTGAACTTGGCAGGTGTTATTCCTGTTATTTTTGCCAGTGCGATATTGATGTTTCCTATGACTATTTTGTCAAGCAGCACAAATCCAACAGTTCAAGGAATTGCCGATTTACTCAATCCTAACTCTTACTTTTTTAACTTTTTAACCTTTCTTTTTGTTGTTTTCTTTGCATTTTTTTATGCTTCGATTACTTTTAATGCAAAAGATATATCAGAAAATTTAAAAAGACAGGGTGGATTTATCCCGGGTATCAGAACGGGTAATGCGACGATGGAATTTCTCAATGAAACGGCTAGTAGATTAACTTTTACTGGAGCTCTTTATTTGGGTCTTGTTGCTACCTTGCCTTTTATGATTATTAAAGGGATGGGTGTTCCATTTTTCTTTGGTGGGACAGCGGTTTTGATTGTTGTGCAGGTTGCACTCGATACGATGAGAAAAGTAGAAGCTCAGATTTACATGAGTAAATATCAAACTTTAAGTGCTGTTGGTCTATAAAATGGCCATTGCGCTTAGAAAACCCGAAGAAATCAAAAAATTACGAGCTGCTAACAAAATTGTTGGCGGTGCACTAGAACTCCTTCGAGCAAATACAAAAGTCGGAATATCTTTAAAAGAACTTGATGCTATGGCAGAGGACTTTGTCCGTTTTCATGGTGCTAAGCCCTCTTTTAAGGGACTTTACGGTTTCCCAAATGCTGTTTGCACTTCACTCAACCAAGTTATCATTCACGGTATTCCAACTGACTATACGCTCAAAGAGGGTGATATAATCGGTTTTGATATCGGAACAGAACTGGATGGATATTTTGGTGATGCTGCCATTACAGTGCCTGTGGGTCAAGTAAGCCAGAGTGATACAGCATTGATTGCATGTGCAAAAGATACTTTATACCATGCGATTGACCATATTCATGAAGGGATGCGATTTAAAGAGCTCTCTTTGCTTATGGAGCAATTTATAAAATCTCGCGGCTTTGTTCCGCTGCGTGATTTTTGTGGGCATGGTATTGGCAAAAAGCCTCATGAAGAGCCACAGATTCCTAATTATCTTGATGGCTCAAACGCGAAAGCAGGACCTAAGATCAAAAATGGAATGGTTTTTTGTTTGGAACCTATGATATGTCAGAAAGATTCAAAACCGCTTATTTTAGAAAATAAGTGGGATGTTGTTAGTGCCGATGGTTTACGCGGTTCACACTATGAGCATACTGTTGCAGTTATCAACGGTAAAGCTGAAATTTTATCTCTCGCTTAGAGAAGAAGAAGGATTAAAATGGCTAAATCAGATGTTATCGAAGTAGATGGCAAGATTATAGAGGCTTTGCCAAATGCAACATTTCGTGTTGAACTAGAAAACGGGCACATTATTTTATGTCATATCGCAGGAAAAATGCGTATGCACTATATCAAAATACTTCCAGGCGACAAAGTGAAGCTGGAATTAACTCCTTATTCACTTGATAAGGGACGCATCACATATCGTTATAAATAGACGAAGAGCTTAAGTCTCTTTGTCCCTTATTATGCAACAACTTATGTATTATTTCTTTCATTAACTGTACACTTATTTTAGGGTTTTCATATATAAATGACTTGAAAGAGTCTTTAGACAATGTCAGTGTCTGCACCTCACTAACAGATTTTATAGAAGCAGTTCTAGAGCTGTCCGCTAAAAGCGCAATCTCTCCAAAGTAGTCTGTATCTCCAAGATGACTTACCACGGTTGTCCCTACTTCAACATCAACATTTCCTGATATGATTATAAAAAGCGTATCACCCATTTCGCCTTCTTTAATGATATATTCATCTTTTTTAAAATTTAAAATTTGAGTAGAATTTACCAGTATATTTAATTCTCTGAATTTAATACTTTTAAAGAGAGGAACTGTTCTTTTGAGTGCGTGACATCACTTCGTAAGTATTTCCCATTTAAACATTGTCATAGGTGTGTCAGTTCTGTTGCCCCACTCTTTCATGGAGGCGTCGTAGATTTTTGCTTTTTTAAGTCCCATGTTTTGGTAGAGGATGTACCAGTTCATGGAGGCTTCAAGTCCGCCTGTGCAATAAAGTATGACCTCGTCCTCTTTTTGCAAACCATACCCTTGTGTAAAAATAGCGTCTAAGTCCTCTTTGGTGCGGAGTGTGTTGTCTTTGTTGAATTTATCTTTCCAAAAACTAGACATCGCCTGTGGAATATGCCCCACTCTTTGGACTCCGTCTGAAATTTCTGTGCCGTAATAGTACTCTGGCGACCTCGCTTCGAGCATCGGAGTTTTGCCGATATGTGCGGCGACATACTCCAAATCTACTAAAATATTGGGGTTAAAAACCGCAGTAAAATTACCTTTTTTGACCTCATTTTCTTCTTTTTGTACCGGAAAATTACGTGCGTAGTCGTCATACTGCCCATTTAAAAGGGCAACATTTTTCGCACCGTTGACTATGAGGGAGAGTGCGACATAGCTTGTTTTGAGAAGTTCTTTTTTCTTGCCATGCCCGTAAATGACAACAAAAGAGTCTTGATTTATCCCAAGAGAGCGGGCTATTGACTCGATTTCTTGGGAAGAGGTCATGAGTTGATGTTTTTGCACCTGCTGTCTAAAAAGGTCAAAATTTGCAAAAACTGCATTTGGGATATGCCCTGCATTGTAGGTTTCTTTGTCTGTGATGTCGATAAGGACAAGATTTTTATTTGCAAGCATAGCATTTAACTCTTTTGGAGTGACAAAACCGCTAGATGCAGCCAGATAGAGGGTTGTCATGAGGACGAGAAGGAGTGCTTTCATTGTTTTCCTTTACTAAAATTTCGCTTATTGTAGTAAAGAATCCTTAAATTATTTTATGGACTTACGCCACTTTAAGAAGCCTTAAGCCCTTCTTTTGAGTTGGGGTTAAAATGCACTGGAATTGCGAAATTCTGAAATTTCTGTCTCTACCATTTCGTCTATCATGATTTTAAAAAGCTCAGAAATCATGTTAGG
>JFJP01039892.1_pt1 | contig 14954 bp, 13 predicted proteins | sample 431651 | NCBI WGS metagenome assembly JFJP01 (sample SAMN02602958, study PRJNA72255) | Microbial mat metagenome, whole genome shotgun sequencing project. | biome: fresh water; feature: sink hole; material: water; isolation source: purple microbial (photo- and chemosynthetic) mats found in...
TCTAGATCAGCATAGACTTCCATGACCGTAGGAATAGACTCCATGGAGATTTGCATATCATCTTCAATATCTGACTTATCCATAGATGGTAATAGTTTCTTAATGAAACCAGCAATGTTAAATGACATGTAATAAACTCCTTAATAATGGTGACAATTCAAAAAATGGTAGAGTGCAATATATTAGACACAAAAAAGAAAAAGGCATGTAGCCAGTTTCTTTAAGACAACCTTTAGCTTAAAGCTTTTAGACGTTTGGTCATTATGCTATCTTCACCGTAAAACTCTTCACGAATAGCAGTTAGCTCTTCATCTGTGGCGATTGGTGTTATTCTTTCGATGACGTTTTCACGCATCTTGAGTAACACGCTACGCATAGCTTCTTTACTAGTGTGCTTAGCTGCATATGCATCTGCAGCTAATTCCTTTTCTAGCTCTATGACTAAACCAGTTGCGTTCTCTAAGTCTCTATTGACTAAGTGACCTAGCTCGTGGTACTTTGTCGCTCTTAGCTCTTGCCTTGAAAACCCTTTCAGAAAATCTTTCACTAGGATAATCTGATACCCTGGCTTACTAATAATTCTAGTTCCTTTGGCCATGTTATGTTTACCAGCTTCTTCCATGGTTTTAACTAGATGGTCTATGTTTTCTTGTGTAACTTTAGAAGCAAAAGCACCACCTAGTTTAACGAGATTTAACCTAACTTGTTTTACCAAGTCCGGGTTATAAGCATATGACATAGTAAATTGTTCTACAGTGGCATATGCAAATTTGTAAGATATGCCATTGTGTTTTCTGGTGATAAGAGCAGATATAGACACAGGAATAGCTATAATTTGTTTGATGATTTCTTTGATGTTCATGATGATCTCCTATTAACAACAACTGCTTACATCTACACTAGATGCAAAACAAACAGTAGTTGATTACATGAAGTATATATGTAACCAAAAGAATCTCCGATTCTTGAGAACAAGATGAACGTAGTGAATCTTAATCAAAGAAAATTCAGAGACTGTTAATAGATTGAACCACAAAGGATACCTATATGGAAGATAAACCTAAACTAACAAAGTCAGATATAATAGCTGAGTATAACTCATTTCTAAAAACTTTTAAACTACAGCCAGAAGAATTTATTATAGGTGCAGGTGGTGCTTTATTGATGTATGGCTTAAGAGATACAACAAGCGACATTGATGCGGCAATATCTAATGAACTCTTCGATAAACTTTTAAAAACAAAGAAATATAACCTAAGCTATTTTGGAGATACTGAGGTAATAAAATATAATAATAAGATAGACCTACACAGACTTGTTAGAAAATTTGAAACTACTATAATTAACGGTGTCTGTTGTTATTCTTTAAATGAGTTATTGAAACAAAAAGAAGAACTCAATAGACCTAAAGATCAAGAAGACATTAAAGAACTAAAGAAGTTAATAAAGATATACGAAGAAATACCTAAAGAAATATTAGATGCAGCTAACAATGATAAGTTTTTAAAAGACACAATATATAGAGACATTGGATGGCACAGAACACCTATCACATATCATGGAAAGATTGTTGGTTTTTATACCCCAAGAACTAAAACCTGGGATAACAAACTTTATTACAGAACAGGAGCAATTTATGTTCTACCAAAATACAGAAAAAAAGGTTTGGCAAGTAAAGCTATTAAAGAATATTTTAAAGATAAAGAAAGAGGTTTTGCTTATATTGAACCAAATAACGAAGCAAGTATAGCTCTTTTTGAAAGTATTGGTTTTAAAAAGACAGAAAAGATGAAGATTGAAAGTGATATATATTGGATCATGATTAAGGATGAAACAATAACAAGCGAATCACTATTTGAATCTATTTCTAAACCCATAAAACTATTTCTTTGGTAACAGTACAACATCACTACAACAGCTGTTAAAGGCTGTTGTAGTGATATCAATTTAAAATGCCGGAGCTTGACCTAAGTTTAATAGCTTTAGCATATCCGCAATATTGTCAGAATTGCCTTTGTCTGACATTGTTTTAAAGTCATCAAAACTGTGTTGAGAGACCATACCACCTTTAACAATAAGAGTGACTCTTTGCCATTCACGGTCGACAACTACAAGCATCATTGCAGAAGTATTGTCAAACACAATATCACTGATTTTACTGTTAGTGAGTTTACCACCTAGTTTCTTTTGAATCTCGTTTTCTTCTTCTTCTGTCATCACAATGATAGCAGAGATACCAGCTAGAGAGATGTTACCACTGATAGCACTATACATTCTAGAGTTGTTAACACGCTTAAGTAGTTGATTGTAGTACCCAGTTGGGTCTTTGATCATTGTTTTCTTTTGAGCTTTAATCAAGTCACTAGCAAGAAGAAAATCTTTAATGAAAGAGATTCTTCCATCAATAGCATCTCTAAATCTAGAACCTAATGTAATCTCATCTGTATTAGAAGTCGTAATGCTGTTAACAACGTCTGATGGAACGATCACTGTGTCTAATTTAACCACAACTGGAATAGAAAACTCATCAGCCATCTTAGCATCATCTTGCTTAACTTTAAATTTCACATCAATGACTTTACCAACAGCAACACCTAGTTTCTCAAAGGTATCGAGTTTATTAATAGAGTTAGATAGAACAGAACCCTCATCTTCATCAAAGATAGATTCTGAAGCATAAGCTGTTTGTTTATCAGTATTAAGGAGTGGCAGCTTATAATCACAACCTTGAAGAGACAGTGTTTTAATATTGCCTTTAACTGGCTCACTATAACTCTCGTAACCTAAGTAACCTGAAGCAAGAAGTGTCTTAATATCTCTGTCAGGATTAGTCTTATCTAGAATCTTCAGGATACGAACATCAGTTAATTGAGCTGATAAAATACTGATAGCTTGAAGATAGTATGCTGCATAAATATTAAGCAGACCATGTAAAATGTTATAAAGTTCTTTAGTTCCTGTAAGAGAACTTGCTAAAACACAAATAGGTTCTACCCTAGCTATCTTAGCAACTGAAGCAATATCCATAGGTTCGCCAACAGTACCCTTATATGAAACTACTGTGTTTCTAATGATTTCTAAAGCACCTGGTTCAGTCCTGATAGCCATTTTAAATTCCTTTAGTAATAAGTTGAATGTGATACATCACACTATTTTGTAAAGGATTTTTTATGGCAGAGCAAGTTACACAAGATGGATCAGGAGTTGTTATTAACGCCTCAGTTGATCAACTACTTGAAGGGTTACCGATAGGTTCTGTTCAGAAGGCAATTTTCAACAACCTTTATGGGATTAATGCTAGACAAACTGGGGGCGCTGTACCAAGAGCTAAGGATAGTTTTGGGTTTACATTTTTCACACGACCACAATTGAACATGACGCAGTTCAATCTAACAAACTACAGAGGTTTTTATAACCTATTAACTGATAATGATTTAAGCTATCAAAGATATACTCGTATGATGTTAGACCCAAGACTTGGTGCCGTAGGTGGACTAAAGTCTCCTTTGGTTAATAATGAGTCTGCGTTTATACCTATTTTAACAAATAACATTGTATCTGTTTCAGGTTGGCCTGATTTATCTGTTCCTGTGTATACTAGCCCTTCTGGATTATACGGACAAGAACATAGTATAGTTGATGGTGTAACTAACCATTTTGAAGCTTTTGATATTGATGTAACTTTTAAAAATACCAAAGGAAATCCCCTTATTTACTTTTTCTATATCTGGATTAAATATCAAACTCTGGTATTTGAAGGAATTCTTAACCCATACTTAGACATGATAACAGAAAACGAGATTGATTACAATACTCGTATCTATAGACTTGTTCTTGATCAACAAAAGAGATATGTTACATTTATAGCAGCCACAGGTGCTTCATTTCCCGTTAATGTACCAACAGGCAATCTCTTTGATTATAACTTAGACACACCTTTTAATACTAGAAATAGTGAGATTAACATTAGATTTAGAAGTCTAGGATTTACTGCTTTTGAAGACATACTTAAATTAGAATTTAATCAAACATCTGCTATCTTTAATGCTGATTTAAAGAATTTGTTAAAACATGATATGAGTGATGGTGGCAGTGACTCAGATAAAGCAAGAGAAGACGGGACTATTGTTTACAAAGTGCCTGGCTGTAGTTACGTTAAAGTTCCATACTTATTATCTTCAGCAATGGACTCTGATATTGGTAACAATAGTTTTTTTAACCCTAACTATCACATGCACCCTTATATTAATATGATAACTAACGAATTAGAATGGTGGGTGGATGAAAAGAGATTTGGAAAAAACAATCAAGACAATGTTAAAAATAACGCTGAAAGTAATGGGATTAACAGCGGTAGTGATTTGTTTAATCAAGCTAAATCTGCTGCTAGTGGTTTAGCTAATGCTGCTGGAGCTGCAGCTACAAAAATAAACAATGCGGTTAGTACTGTCACTGGTGCCGTCGATAAAGTTCAAGACGCCTTCACTAAAATTTAAGGAAAAGTTATGCCTAATATCACCCCTACCGTTAGTATTAATATAGAAAAAGAACTTGCTAATTTAGATTTATACAAGTATCACCCAAACGGCATTATCAATTTAACACTTAATAGGTTAACTGATATGTTAGATGGTAAAGTAGAAATAGTTGAGCCGTCTAATCCTTTTACGTATTTATTAGAAACTAGTTGTTTAAATACAGCTTTTGCTATTCAAGAATATACGCTATTAACTAGAAAACTATATCCAAGGTTAGCTAACACTGAAAATGACTTATATTTACATATGTCTGACAGAGACTATCTTGGAAGATTCACTGAACCAGCATTTGGTTATGTTAAGTTTAATATTCTTTTTAACGATTTTACTAATAAAGCAGTTTACGATCCCATACAAAAAGAGTATGTTCTAAAGTTACCAAGACACTTAAAAATAACAGTGGATAAATACATATTCACTTTGATGAGTGCTATTATTATTAGAAAAACTGAAAACGGTATCATAGATATAAAGTTTGAAAATCAGACTTTTAATAATATTTTTCCAGTTGAAACTAACTATATTAACTTTAATATACTTAAGGTTAACCAAGAAGAGACTTATATTAATTTTGATATTAAAATGCCAGAGGTTGATATTGAGCCACTAGAGCTACCTATTGAGAAATCTAAACTTTTTAAAAATACAGTTACCTTTAATCCTAAAAGACAATTTTATTACTTTAGAGCTTTTTACTATTTAGATAGTGTGTGGAAAGAAATGCTAGTCACTCATACGGATGAAGTCTATGATATTAACACACCTACTACAATCATTAAAGTATTACCAAACACAAGCTCAATAGAGTACTACATACCTCCAGTATATATTAATAATAATATGCTAGGAAGTAAAGTTAAATTTTTGATTTATACAACTATTGGTAACATTAATATTAATTTTAGTGACTATAAAATAGCTGACTTTATTAGTGAGTATAACCCTATTTTCCCTGAGACTGAATTAGACAATTACACTGAAGCTTTGCAACTTATCACTAAGGTGATTTATTTACAAGATCAGATTATAGCTGGTAAAAATGGTATAGAGTTTAATGATTTAAAAACAAGTGTTATTAATAACAGTATTGGTGATAGACAACTTCCTATTACTAATAAGCAATTAGAGTTTTTAAGTGAACAAAATAACTTTAAGCTTATTAAAAATGTTGACATAATAACTAATAGGGTTTTCCTACTAGAGTTAACTATTCCAAACGCTACTACAAGATACCCTATCACTAAGATTAACTTAGATCTAATTGAGTATAGATCTAGTGTGGCTTATTTAAGAGAGAATGGTAGTGGTGTTACTTACGTTGGTAACTATATTACTATTATACCTGAGACAACTTTATTTAAACTCTCTGGTGGTGGTATAGATATACTATCAAAGTTAGAAACAGACGCTTTAAGTGTTCTAACAGATGCAGCTCTTACTAATGAGATAAATAACAATACATATATATCTACACTGTATCACTACATACTTGATACATCAGAAGACGAAACAAAGCTAAGAGCTTATGATTTATCATCTCCTAGCATTACTTCCATTAACTTTAAAGAGTTTAATGCGACAGCTAGGGTTGGTATAAACACAACAAATACAAACATATTTAGAACTAGTACTGGTTTTACAATAGACCTTTTAGCTAACTTAAAAAAATATGTAGATAACGTTAGTCAGACAAATATCACACCTTATTTGATATTTACAGATAACGATAGTTCTAAATTTTATTTAGATGGTGTGTTATTTACTGATATTAATAACCAACCTGTATATAGGTTTTACTTAGAAAGTAACCTGTATATTGATAAAGATAATAAAATCAATATTACTAATTTTAGAGATAATAACAATATAGTCTCTAGTGTATTTCTTGACTTAACCAGTAAGCTAGAAATTATCTATATTAGCAACATTATACCACCCAACTATGTACCTTCTACTATAGATAATTACATCTATAATAGTTATTTGGCTGTTAGTAAGTCAGCAGTCACACTAGAGGAAATTAACATTATTTTTGGTTATTACCTTGAATACTTATACTCTCAAGTTCATACAAGCACTGGCTCTTACGACTATCAAACTTATGATGAAGACGTTCCACTAAGATATACTTCTACAGTTTATAATGCTGATAATACCATAGCCCACATAGTAAATGAAATAGTTTTAGATGATGAAGGATCTCCTATTATTGAATATAAAATAGGAGACATTAAAATAGGAACTGATAATAAACCAATTCCTATTAATGAATTAGAATTACAAAGATATATTAATTTGTTATTTATAGACTACAAGGCAGTTTTAGCTTCTAAGACAACCCTTAAAGACTATAGAAATTACATTAGGAGTTACATTACTGAAAACGTTGTAACTAATTCAACTGTAATTCAGAAAGAGTTATTAGAAAATACAGTAGCATATGTTACAGTACCTAAGAAAATTAATAACATTAATGTTAAAACACCTAGTAGGGTTGTTAATCTTACATCAATGCAATCATTCATTTTTAGTGTGCATGTTACCGAGAGAATCTATAATGACATTAACGCTAGAGAAAATATCTCATACACTGTTATTAATGAAACAGATAAATACTTATATAACAACAATGTAATAACTAAAACACAACTACTTGATATTCTTTATAACAAATTGAAAGAGTTTGTTAAGAGTATTAGTTTAGATAAGTTTACATCACTAGACGAAGAGTATTTAGAGGTTGTTGATCCTAACTCTCGTATCAGTTTAAATAAAATATTAACCGTTGAAGCTGACGGATACAATATGGTTGAGGACATCACAGTCAATTACATACTTGTATCTTAGCATTTAAAACAACCCACTAGCTGTATAAGGCTAGTGGGTTGTTTTCTTTTTAATCTAAAAACTTCAAAAGAGCTATTACCTTATCAAATATGTTACCAGGTGTATGCACTATATCATGTAAAACTTTAAAGAAAAGCAAGTCATTATAAATCAGTTCAGTGGAATTAACTAAGCTAACAAGTTCTTGCGTTACCTCTTTTTCCACTGCGCCTTTAAGTGATTCGTACTTCTCAATTCTATTATCAAATTCAGTTATCTTTAGTTTAACACGCTCCAATGTCACACCAACACTGTTAATAAAGTCTGAGAGTGAAATAGATTCAATAGAGTCTTTTGGAGCAATCTCTAAGACATACTTCTTAAAGGTATCATCTTTAATAATATTATAAAATTGACTAGTCATAGTACCACTATACTTATCGTAATCAAGATACATGTCATTGATTTCAGTAGCAATGACGTAGATTGGTTTTGTGTATAAATTATAAGTTTCACCGTATTGTATTACAATAGGTGCTGCTCCTGTCAGTCTATCAACATTTGGTAGCACTTGATTTAGGAAAGATTCGAGATAGACTTTAACCTCAGTCATATGAGGTGAGTTATCGCTAATGTCTTTTATTATTTTATCAATCTCTGTTTTAAGATTGAAACTAATTAAACTATATTCACCTGTTTGTGTTTTTAAAACACTGTCAATAATTTCTTTGTTGATAATAGAAGGAGCTGCTGTAACTTTAGCTCGATCAACTAAAGATGTTTCTGGTACCATTGTGAAAACTTCTTGTGCTACACTGTAGTCAATTTTAGAAGTATTCTCAATAGTCTTAGCTATCATACTTAGGTCATATAGACTGTTTACTTTATCAACAACCGATTTCTCAAGACAAGCTGACTCTATTTTAAAGGAAGAGACATTTAGTGTTTCATTTAAATTGGTAACATGTTCTACTGATGTATTAGTAACACCGTCTTGGAGTTCACTTAATATTTGTTCTAGTGACATCATACCACCTCGGTCTTAATTTCATCAACCAAACGCTTAAATAAACCAAGCATATAGTTAGCATTATCAATGATATCACCTACTGAACACATGTATGTTGAATCAACGTAGTTCATTAAGCAAGAGATATCGTCAATGACGTTCTGACCGTTTCCTTTAAATAGAATAGATGGTGGGTTGTGTGCAACAGCACAACGCCACAATGATAACTCGTCTACAAGTTTAATCACATTAGAGACTTCTTCAGACTCAAGATAGGTGTAATTACACAACTCATACACGCTTGACTCAATGATACGTTTAAACTGTAGAGTGAATAACTTAATATTATCAGTATCAGCTGGTGCTAGCGGAAGAGAATCAGCAATAGCCTTAGCTAGCAAAAAAGTTTCACCTTTACTTAAAGACCTCTGGTTTAAACGAACTAACTCTGCTTTTAGAGATGGGGAAATCATAACAATAAACTCCTGAAAAAGAAAAAGGTTTAAGCAGCTACGCGCAGCCGCTGTGCGTTTACAAACAAGATATTATTTAAATTATCCTCAATAACACGCTGTAATTCAATCGATTTGTTGTTATCCCTATTACCAGGTAAAACAAAGTCTGAGATATGAACCAACGTTCCTTTAAAGTAATCTGTCTTTTCAACAATATTTGTAATAAACACATACTGCTCTAACAGGTCTTTAACAAACTCTTCAGGTAAACTCAAATCCTTAATGTTGTTAATAAGTGCATTCTTAACTCTGTTATATCTATCAATAGGAAAGTCATAAGTCATTGTTCTGTTACTGTCGTTTAAGACAAAGAACAAAATGTAAACATACAAAACAACACCTATTGGTCCCGTGATAGCTAAGACTAACAAATGAATCAGCAAATCGAACATAAAGAGAGTAGAGTACATTAAGTTACTTCTACTAATTTCTCTGTATACTTTACTGTTGAGTTTATGCAGTCCACTGACCAAAGGTTTATATAGGTTAAAACGACTAGAAAATGAATCAGCAAGATTCTCAAAGTTAGTTTCATCGTACTTAGCATTACCCATCTGTGACTTAATGCTACCAAGATAAGTCACAGCCAATTGTCCATAGAAATCATAGACTTCTTTTTGATTACCAACCGATAAGCTCTCAAACTCTTTCTGAGTAAAATGCTTCTTAAATATATACAGAGCTTTTTCTGGTTTATTGTCATTGATCTCAGAGAGAATGTCTACGATAGTAGAGTTAGTCTTTTCTAACTGATGATGAACTTCTAAACCATGAAAAGCATGACCCACCTCATGTAGAATAATACTGACTAACTCATCCGGTTCAATATTTAAAGCTTTAAGTGTAAAGAAGTCAAAGATCAAGTAGTGCTTAATCTCACTCAAATAACCACTTAGACGTGCATTCTTTAAATCAATATAACCTTTTTTGTTATGGAGCTTATTTAGAATAGCCTTCTTCTCTATCTCTAAACTCTTAATATGTTTAAATATACTTGTGTTAAAGCTAAAGACTTTTAAGAAATTATCTACACCAATGTTCTTAACAGAATTTACGTCTCTTAAGTAGTCTGAGAAAAAAGGAAGAACAGCTGCAGGAAATATTAAATGAAGTTTCTTATCAAATACCAAATTCATATTGAAACGATTACGCAGAAGATTCTGGATGTCTCTGACGTAAGTTGACTTCTCGATAAGTGTAGAGTTTTCTAGATAGATCTTATTGTCTATCTCTTTATACATACCTTCAATAGCTGTTTGTAATTGTAGTGGGAGTTTATCTTGATTTTGATAATCAATCATCTCCAGTGCTGGTAGTTGCATGTATTGTCCTTTTTGAAAAAGCAGTTAATCAAAAAATGTCCAAGGTGTTTAGCCTCGGACATTTTAAGTGAACTAGTCTTGGCTAAAGTGTTCAGGTATAGGTGTTTTGTTGTTAAGATACGTTTTGTTTTTAAGGACATAGCGAAGACCATCTACTGTCCATGGTCCTTCTAATCCTGGTGGATGAGAAGCATCAAATGAGGATTCACCATTCACTTCAGCTTTAAGGTTATCTAGAACAACACAGACGTCTTTGAACCCACACAACCAAGATCTATACTGATCTTGTTTGAGTCTCCAACGCCCTAATTCCTCTAACTCCTCACGAGCCAGCATCCACTTTAATTTGTGTTTAATGTACAAAAGCATATTAGCCTCACTAAAAAGCTCTAGGTTGTTTAGACTGTTCTTCTCTTTTAAATATACTATTAAGGATGATTGTGACAGGCATCCAAAGAGGAGCTGTTAGAACAATCCACTTTAAAAAGAAGAAAGGAATATAGACAAAAATAGGTAGTATGAATACATATGTCCACCATTGGGAAAATACCCAAATGTCAAACAAAAACAAACTTTTAAGAACCGTTAGTATTTCTTGCATTTAAAACCCCTTACAAAACTTTTAGAACGGTTGTCCCGATATTTAAAATTGATTTAATTGTACCAAGACTTTGATCTAACTTTTTATGACCATAATACGCGTCTTCAAGATCCATAAAAGCATTACCTAATTTATGGTATTTTTTTGAAAGAGTGGTAAATTCAGCTATACTCTTAAAGAGTTCTTTTTTAATATTAGTATTTTCACTTAAAAGAATATTGTATTTATTTTCAACATCTCTTAACTTTATATCTGCTTTTTGAGATTCTAAGGAAAATTTATTTATATTATCTTCTTCACTTTTTTTACCGTCTTCGTAGATTTTCTTAAACTTATTAAAAGCATTTTCATAGAAATCTATAGATCTTCTAGCATCATTGTAACAATCTTCTAAAACAAGAATTCTGTTTGTTGATAAAATAGACATAACAAAAGACTGTGCTTTATATAATTCACAAGCTATCTCTAATCTTTCTTGTGTTTTAATATTTGTAATTTCAGTTATATTGTCAGTTATTCTATAGTTAATTTTGTTAAAATAAACAGAACTATGACTACTAGAATACTCTTCAAATAGGTCATTAAAGTCTATAAGTACAACTTTATCCTTACTAGGAAACAAACAGATTATACGACGTATATGTTTATTGCCTTCTTTGTATTCAAAATCCTTAAATGAAATATTGGTTGATCTGACTTCAGACTCCCATTGTATATATGAATTATGGACGTTGATTGATTGGAAATTATCTAAGATAGAACCAAACTCTTCAAAAGTATAAATGAACATTTTAAACTCCAAAAAAAAAAATCTATCTCTGACAAACTACTTCTATTAATGAATCCATGGAATCGAGCGAAGGCATGTCAAACATAACCGAGAAAAATTCAGTTAAGTTACTATTACCTAAACAGATACTTAAGTTTTGTTCCCTAAAGACTTCCTCAGCAATACCTTCTATCGAGATGAGTTCATTAACACAAGTCTCTTTAGACACATTTCCAACTAAAGTACAACTTGGATAAGAACTCACTGAATCCATATCAATAACAACACCTCTGATGTTTGTTTTAACATTAGGGTATTCTTCTAAACACTGAAGACCGTCATGAACTAAGTTAGCTTGAGGAAGTAACTGAATCCAATTCTTTAAATCTAATGTTTTATACTTAGAAACATCAAGACTGTCTTCGTCAGAATCCTCTACAATATCTTCTATATCTGCTGCTTCTAGCTCTTCTTCTGGTTTATTAAGATTAGGAACTGTTCCTATGATTTTACCTCTTTCTAAACCAAAACTAAATAAAGCATCTACAATCTTCTTAGGATTAGAGTTAAACTTAGCAAAGTCCGTGATACCAGCAAAAGCAGGCATACTGGAACTCAAATCTTTGTTCTTCTCTTCTAATTCAGCCATCCCTAAGCAGTCATAGATATTATACACAATATACTCAATAGGGTAATTCTCTTGCATAAAGATATGCCAGTTAGCGCCCTTGTGAGCATCAGCTTCCTTAAATTTAAGTTTAGACTTCTTTAACTCTTTACCTAAGATAGCGTCTAAAAAAGGTGCAGTTAAATGAAGAGTATGCCATTGCAAAGATGGGTTAATAGGCTTAAGAACACCTGATGCGGTAACCTTCTTAGTGATACCTTTCTTATAACGACAGAATCTGTATTCACTAGGTATAGACTGATCACATAAAACACGAGTAGGATTAACATTAAAGAGCTTAAGCCTGTCTAAGATCCTTTCTACGTCAAAGCTCATATTCCAATAGCAAAGTAGATCAGGCTTCCACTCGTTAATAACTTTAAATGTATCTTCTATTAATTCTACCTCACTTCTACACACCTTGATGGTAGATACTAAATTAGGATAATCAGGTAGATACATCTTAATAGCCGCATCTACCCTTCTTTGCACGTCAGCTATATTTTTAACAAATTTAACTAGTATACTAGTGTGAGCTTTATTACCATATGTAGTTGTAGATAATAGTATTTCTTGTGTGTTTATATCGGTCTCAATGTCAGAAAAAGCTACAGAATAAGGTGTTTGTATACCTTCATTCTTTTGTAGACTTTTAAGTTTAATAAGAGAAGTAGATGTTAAATCATACCCATACAAATATGGAGAGTCTTTAAGAGCATTTCTGTTGTTAGCTAAATGAGGAGTGCCTAGTAGATTAGCTACAGTTTTATTAAGATCAGATTGAGTACACTCTTGTTCCATAACACGATCAAGAAGTTCAAACTCTTTTTTCTCTTTATAATTTCTATAAACTTGAGACGTTACCCAGATTTTTCGTTTCCAGTCTTTAACAATGTAAGATCTAGGTACTATAGTACCATCTGAGTAATGCACTGCCTCTTTGATATAATGGGCATCTCTTTCACGATAGTTGTTAACCGGAAGGTGGACTGCAAAACGTATTTCTCTTTTGGTAATAGTGGCTGTCATGTTAGTAACCTTTTTGGTTTGTTCACTTCATTGAAACAAAAATAAAAAAGAAAAAGAAGAAAAAAGCTTGCTAGACTTTTTTCTTCAAATGCTATCTTACCAAAATTTGGCAATGTAATAAGCAGCAAACTTCTCAAAGTCTTCTTTTCGAGAACCAAGATAAATCCTGGCCACAAAAACAGATTCAGAAAGTTGCTCAGGGGTTGTGAAAGATTCGGTCATGATATTACTCCTTATGTAAAGACACCACCCACAATCGTTATGACCATGAACAAAGCAGTGCCTGTTTACGTGTAATATATATGTAACCAAAAGAATATCCAATTCTTGAGAACAGAAGTACATACCCCACAACCTAAACAGTTGTAGGGTATGTCTCTATATTCCTTTTAAATTATCAGCTATGTTAACCTTATCTTTTTGAATATCATCTAAAAAGCTCTTATTGGCTTGGTTCTTTTTACTACTTATCTCGATTGCTATAGCTATTTGTTTCTCCATTACATAACGAGGTTGATTGATAAACTCTAGAAATGACATGTGAAGTATGGTACCTAAATCTCTATAGATATAAGTCTTTAACCAACCATCATATAAGTAGTCATCCATGTACTTCTCTGATTCATTAAAACCAACAGATGCTAATGGATTCTTACTATCAAAGTGATTACAGATATTATACTTACTCTCGTACAACTCTATAAGAACTTGTTTATTGTATATATAGTTAGAAGATGGCTTGAAGAATTTAATAGCTTCTGCTACAAAAGCGTCATAATCTACATCAAAACCATAGTAGCCACTTGCTATATAACCTAGACTTGGCGCTCCATCACCCTGGCTACTTTTAGAGTAAGAAGCGTGTAAAAAACATTCATCACGTCAATAGGGATAACGTTCACAAATTTAGGATTAACAGGTTCTTTGTTTTGATTAAATCCACAACTCGGACATTCATAATCAGGGATACCAATTAGAGCTAAAGTTGTATCAGACTTATACTGTAAAATACCTTTAGTAACTTCTCCACGAATATCATCTTCAGCGGAGAAAGCTTCCAAGATACTGTTAATGGTATCTCTGTCTTGAACAGTATTATCATCTACCTCAATGTAATCCACAAAGTGATTAAACTGTCTAAGAATAGAAGCTTTCACGTACTGGTTAAGAATCTCTGTCTTAGCTTCCTCGTCAGAGCCTTCCTCGATAATCACAGACTCAATAGCTGTATTGATCTTATTAACCCAAGCTAAACCATCTGTAGTGACACGACTGTGTTCAGCTATGAATTTACGGTAGTTATCTAGAGTAAGTTTATTAGGTCTAAACTCTGAGAGGATTTGTTTCTGAGATTCTGTTAGGGAAGAGTTATCTACCCACAGAAGTTTAGTCATATTAATAATAGCTTTAGCAACATGCGAACATGTCTCGATATCATTAACACAAGCTCTTTGGAAGTCAAAACCATTAGGATACATACTACAAGCAAATCCCCATGCTAGAATAGGGAAGTCATGAATGAGCAGATAGTTCTTTAACTCTTCTTTAGGCATGTCTCCATAGTTAACGCTATGGATATGTTTAAGAATAAAGTCAAATAAACGATTGTTAATGTAGACTGAGAAGTTAGTTAAGGTAAGACCAGATGTAGCTCTTCCTAGAATAATCTTCTCTCTAA
>JFJP01005636.1_pt1 | contig 14953 bp, 9 predicted proteins | sample 431651 | NCBI WGS metagenome assembly JFJP01 (sample SAMN02602958, study PRJNA72255) | Microbial mat metagenome, whole genome shotgun sequencing project. | biome: fresh water; feature: sink hole; material: water; isolation source: purple microbial (photo- and chemosynthetic) mats found in...
CTTCGTAGTTAATAAAACTATCAACCAGGCAGCGTGATGCAAAACTTTTGCCATCACCACCTTTATCACCATCTAAAAAATATGATCTGATCATGTGTATCCTTTGGGTTATTCAAAATTAATATATGAAATATTATTGGTGTAATTTCCATTTGGCGAGTGCTTCGTCATATTGAGACAAAGCACGTTCATACATTCCACGAATTCTATTTTCGGCAGCAATAACTTCAAACATTCCAGCAGGTATTTTTCCATTTTCAGGAAGTGCTTTTGACATGATTAAATAGTCATCAATATTCATTTTTGTAACGTCCAAAAACTTGCCATTGACCTCAATAAATTTATGTTTGGTTATCTCATCAGGAATCTGAATTTCGCTTACGCTGAGTCGTTTGGCATTGCTGTGAGTTTTGTCTTTTTCTATCTGATTCGCCTGCGGTCGTACTGGTTGATCCAATTGAATTGGCAAGCGACTTGAAGCGTTCTCAGGGGCAGGCTCGGATGCATTCGGTTTGGGCTTTCTTCCTCTTTTCAATGGTGTGAGTCCGCGTTCTTCACGAACAATGCCAAGGTGCCGCACCAAATGCCCTTTGGTGACCTGGATGTGATTTTTTTGAAGTGCCGCTGCGATTCGGTCAAGCGACATCCCTTGACCCAAAAAATCTTCAATAACTTCAAATGCACAGCGCACAATCAGAGCTGGGTCATCCTTTTGGGCAAGTTCTATTTCTTCACGAAGGATGGAGTCGATTTCTGAGCTGATGCTTTGCATGATTCCCATACCGACAGGGCGCAAGTTCTCTCACCACAGGCGAGCTGACAGGCGATACCCATTGGGGTACCTCGGCTGCCGACACGCCAATCGACAGCAAAACCAACCTGCAATGACAGGCGAGCTGACAGGCGAATCAATTCACCTGTAGCGTTGGAATAGCAGAGAAACTCACTGTGCAGGGTAAGGGCCTTGTGCCCACGTTTCCTGCTGGGCAAAAACTTGGCAGCGGCCCCCTGCTCAGGGCGTTGCCCCGAGACCCCGGCGGGCGAAACAACGTAAGGGGCTGGCCAATACACCTTGACCCCAACGGTGCCGTGATGGCCGTAGTCGCGATTAAAGCGTGGTGGGCTGCCAGCGGTGCGGCAGCAGTTCTTTGATCTGGCTGTTTTTCTGCGTCGGCAGGCGGGCCAGTACATCTTTCAGGTAGGCATATGGATCATGCCCATTGAGCTTGGCACTCTGAATCAAACTCATCACCGCAGTTGCACGCTGCCCAGCGCGCAAGGAACCGGCGAACAACCAATTGTTGCGACCGATGGCAATCGGGCGAATCTGGTTCTCGATCCAGTTGTTATCAATGGGTAATTGCCCATCATCGAGAAACTGCGTCAGTGCCGTCCAACGCTTCAAACTGTAATCAAGCGCTTTGGCGGTGGCCGAGCCATCGGTCACCTTTTGCCGATGCAACATCATCCACGCATGAAACGCATCAGCCAGCGGTTTGGAATGAACTTGCCGCCTTTGCAAACGCTCGCCAGGCTCGAGATGCCGGGCGTCACGCTCCACGTCATAGAGTTGGCTGATGTACACACACGCCTGCCCTGCAATCTGGCTCTTGGCCGCCACATGCAAATCAAAGAACTTGCGCCTTGCATGCGCCATGCACCCGGCCTCAGTGATGCCACTGACAAAGCCCGCCTTGTATCCAGCGTAATCATCACAAACCAGGCTACCCCTCCATTTCCCCAGGAAGGTTCTGGCGTGTTCTCCCGCTCGAGATTCACAAAAATCGTAGACAACCGCTTTCAAATCCTCGAATGCTCCCGGCGCATAGGCCCAAAGATAAGCCCGGTGCGTTTTCTTGTTGCCGGGCTTGAGCATCTCCACCGGCGTCTCATCAGCATGCAAGACCGAGTGGCTGAGAACTTCTGTTTTGAGCGCATCCACCAGCGGCTGCAATTGCACACCGCAAATGCCCACCCATTGCGCCAGGGTCGAACGCGGTAGCGCCACACCGGCACGTCCAAAAATGCGTTCCTGGCGGTACAGCGGCAAGTGATCGCTGTATTTGGCCACCAGCACCTGGGCCAGCAAGCCCGCAGTGGGAATGCCTTTATCAATGATTTGAGCCGGCACCGGGGCCTGGACGAGTGTTTCGCATTTGACGCAGGCCCACTTGCCACGAATGTGCTGCTCTACTGTGAACACGCCCGGTGTGTAGTCCAGCTTCTCCGACACATCTTCGCCGATGCGTTTGAGTTGGCAGCCACATCCGCAAGTGGTGGAGTCCGGTTCGTGATGGATGTCCACGCGGGGCAGTCCTACAGGAAGTGCTGCACGTTTGGGCTGTTGGCGGGGTTGGGTGTCGGTCTTTGGAGTCGGTGCCAGCTCTTTAAGTTCTTCTTCAATGGCGGCAATGTCGGCGTCAATCGTCTCGTCGAGCAAACTGACCTGGCCAGCATTAAGCAGCTCGCTTGAGCGCCCGAACTTCCAGCGTTTGAGCGTTGCCAGCTCGTGGGTGAGTTTGTCGATCTTGGCCTGGCGGTACAGGATGTCGCTGTCTTTGGCGGCGATGGTTTTGCTTTGTTCACTGAGTTGAACGATCAACTCTGCAGCGAGAGAGCGCAGCTGTTGTTCATTCAAATGGGGCAGTGTTGCAAGCGTTTCAACCATGAAGAGAAGTGTCTCATGGCGAACTATTTTTGACTATTCTGAGATCCCCCAATTGACTCAAAAACAATAGTGACTCAACATTGCTGTGCCTGCGCTAGAGGTCTTTTTTTGTTCACTGTTGCACAGTCAATGGCAAGCTGATTTTGAGTCGATTCCATCATTACACAATGGTGATGATGCCACCCTCGCCGATGCGACTCCAAGGTAGGCCCAGCACCAGGGCGTCGAGTTGTGGGCGACTCAAATTGACATGGGCTTGGGAGTCCGGTGCTGGCCAGACAAAGTGGCCCTGGTGCAGCCTCCTGGCGGCCAGCCAGAAACCGATTCCGTCATGTACCAACACCTTCATACGGTTGGCACGCTGGTTGGCAAAAAGGTAGGCGGTGTGCGGGTGTGCTGCGCCGAAGACAGCCACCACGCGGGCCAGTGCCGTGTCTGTTCCGGCGCGCATGTCCAAGGGCACGCTGGACAACCATACCGCGTCGATGCGGATCATGCCAGTACCTCACGCAGCCATTGGGCGCATTGGCTTGATGCTTGCAGGGGCCAGTGAATGTGCACGGTGGTGGCGCCGTGCTGGAGTTCCAGACGGATGTCGGCTGGCGCGGTAGTGGCTGCTGGCGGCGGGTCAAATTTGACCGGAATAAAGGTCGGGTGGTTGTGAACGGGCGCAAGCGCTGTCGTCTTCGATCTCAGGGCACCGCTGCGCTGTGTTGTCTCAACCACCCAGCGACGTAGTAAATTGGCGTTCAGGCCATTGGCCAGTGCGATTGCCGCTGTCGAGACTCCCGGCTCAAGGCATGTCGTGACGACTTGGCGTTTGAATTTGTCACTGTAGCGTCCGCGCCGACGACCGGCCTGCGGCATTTGAATTCCTGAATTTGAAGTGTGCATGTGTCCACCTGGGTTGAAGTTGACACGATGCTCTTAAGAATGACGCGCTACGGCAAGATGACTTGGCCATCCGCTTACGAAACAACCACGTTGCGCTTCGCTTGACTGCTTAGACAGTTCTCTCGGCCAGCGGGATTGGCGAGCATTTGTGGTACCTTGGGTGGGGCAAATCCAGCCGATGGTTCATACCAAGGTCCCTTTGATTTCAAAAAGACAAAATCCAGTTACCTCCATCGGTCAGTCGAATTTTCGTCATTACCTCATGATGTTGCCATATGGCACCGACGCATGGCAGGCGGCTGCAAGTTTTCCCCCAATCGACAACAACAAGAATTCCGCTGTGCCCCTTAGGCAGCGTAACATCTGAAATTTGGCTAAAAGCTAGGTAAGGGGTATTTCATGGCCGGTAAGCAACCTATCAAGAGCTGGATTTCCGCGCCCAAGTGTCGACAGCGCGTGGCAATACCATGAGTCCGTCGGACGGCCAAGAGAAACGGTCAGTTCTGATGCGCGACTGCGCTGAAGCAGAGTTGACAAGCGATCGCGTGTTGCTAACAACAGCGCTTCCATCCGAGATGGTGCTTCATGAACTCCAGGTTCATCAGATAGAACTGAAAATGCAAAATGAGGAACTGCAGCGTAGGCAGGTCGAACTCGACGCTGCCAACAAGCGATATTTCGATCTGTACGATCTGGCCCCAGTGGGCTATTGCACCGTAAGCGATGCCGGTTTGATCCTTCAATCTAACCTGACCCTCAGCACGATGCTGGGCATTGAGCGCAGCGCGATGGTGACACAGCCATTCTCCCGTCTCATCTTTGGAGATGACATAGACCGTTATTACCTGATGACCAAAGCGCTGCTCAAAGGTCACAAAGCGCAGACCATAGAGTTGCGTATGTTGAAGAATGACGGCACAAAATTCTGGACGCAACTGGTCACGAACGCCACCCTGGATGCGGATGGCGCGTCGGTGCTTCGCTTCGTGCTCAACGACATCAGCGATCACAAGCGACAGGACCAATTGCTGGTTGAGACCGAGAACAAACTGCAGGCGATTCTGAATCAGTCCCCTTCCCTGGTGTATGTGCTGGACCTTTCGGGGAGGTTCACCCTGGTCAACCAGCACCTCGCGGCGGTTTTGGGTCAGCCGGGTGATGCCATTCTGGGTAAGACCCGAGAGGATTTTCTGCCCAAAGCCATCGCGGACCAGCACCACGCCAACGATTTGAAAATTGCACGAACAGGCCAACCAACAACGTTTGAGGAGAGCAACGACGAGCCAACAGGAAAGCGCACCTACCTTTCCACCAAATTTCCGTTGCGCGACCAGACAGGTGCCATTACAGCGATCTGCGGCATCTCCACGGACATCACCGACCGCAAAGCCCATGAGGCGGAGCGCGAACAATATCGCGTCGATCTTGAAGAGCGTGTCAAGAGTCGGATGCAGCAGGTTTTGGACCTCTATGACAACGCTCCCTGCGGATACCACTCCCTTTCACAGGATGGTGTGATTACAAGGGTGAATAAGACCGAATTGGACCTCTTGGGTTACTCACGGGAGGAATATGAGGGTCATCGAATTGTTGAGTTTATGACGCCAGAAAGCGTGCAAGCCTTCCAGGACGCGTTTCCTCGCGTCCTGGAAACAGGTCGTGTAAGAAACGCCGAGTTTGACTTTGTCTGCAAGGACAAATCCATTCGCACCTTTTCGGTCAATGCTGATTTTGTATCGAATTCGGTAGGATCACCCCAGCATTCCCTTAGTACGATGGTGGACATCACCGAAAGAAAATATTATGAGCAAAGGCTGGAATTGGCGCTCAAGGGCGCCGACTTAGGTCTGTGGGATATACATATTCCCAGCGGCGAGCTCCACCTCAGCGCCAGGGTCTGTTCCATGCTCGGCTACACCGACGGGGGCATTGGCACACACATCGGTGACCTCAACAAATTGGTGCATCCTGAAGATGTGCTCAAGCAGCAAGCTGCCATGGACGCTGCCAAAAATGGTGATTTGCCGGATTACCGGGTTGAATACCGTCTGCGACACAAAGATGGCTATTGGGAATGGGTGCGCTCACGTGGCAAGATCGTTGCACGTGATGGAAACTCCGTCCCGCTGAGGGCCGTCGGTACGATGAAAAGCATCAGCCAGGAGAAGCGTCTCCAATTCGAAGGTGCCGAGTTGTTGCAACGTATCGAATCACTCATCAAAGATTTCGACAAAGTACCAGAGGCGGCGGCGCCGCCGGCGGAAGTGGTCCCAGCCAACGTTATCGGCTTGCGCGAGCAGCAGGTGATCCAATTGATTGCAGCAGGTTGTACCACCGCAGAGATCGGCAAGCGTCTGGGCATCTCAAGCTACACCGCAGGCACCCACCGGCGCAATCTGATGCGCAAACTTAACTTGCACAGTACCGCTGAATTGACCCGCTACGCTCTTACGCAGAAGCTGATCGTCGATTGACGTTTGTGCAAACTTTTGGTATTTGATACCTTATATTAGGTAATAAATACCTAATATGCGTGATTGCGATCTCGCATCGTTTGCCCTACATTGGTGCCAAAACGTATCGTCCCGAATGCGTTATTGGTTGGATGAGGACGACAGCAAGTATGAAAAATCTCAAAATTGGCCCCCGCCTTTTCATTTTGGTCGGCTTCATGTTTGTCCTGCTGATTGGTATTGGCATCCTTGGAATGATCAACCTCAAGGACGCCAGTCGGGCACTGGAGGCCGTGTATAACGAGAACTTGGTGCCGGGCCATGCGCTCGATGAAATCAATTTTCTGATGACGCGCAACCGCCTGATCATCAGCAATACCCTGATTGATCCTACCCCAGAGAAGATCAGCAAATATACGGCTGAAGTTGAGTCCAATATCGCCAGTATCGGCACCTTGTGGGAGACCTTCAGTGCCAGCAAACTTTCGCCCGAAGCGAAGGAAACGGCACAGCGATACGCCTTACACCGAAAGGAATTTGTCGAAATGGGCTTACGCCCAGCCGTGGCCGCCCTGCGCTCCAATGACTTGAAAGAGGCGCGGCACATCGTACTGGAGCAGATTCATCCACTCTATGACGCGACGCGACCGCATTTGGTCAAGCTTGTGGACGGCAATCTTGCCAACGCCAAGAATGACTACCAATTGTCACTGGCCGACTACCAAAACGTGCGCAACCAATCGATTGGGGCGATTTTTTTGGGCTTGCTGTTGGCCGGTGGCTTTGGCTGGTATCTTGCACGCGGCATTACCCGCCCGCTGGCGCAAGCCGTATCGGCGGCCCAGGCGGTGGCGGTGGGGCGTTTTGACAGCGATGTACAAGCCAACACCACGGATGAGACTGGACAGCTTTTGACAGCGGTGCAGGATATGCAAAAGGCGCTGCTGGGGTTCGAGGCGGCGCAGAACGAGATGCGCCGCCAGCACGATCTGGGCATGATCGACTACGCCATGTCTGCCGACCAGATGCGGGGCAGCTACCGTGATCTGATGCAAGGCACCAATGCGCTGGTTTCCTCGCATATCGCGCTCAACGCGAAGGTAGTCGGCCAAGCACTGGCGTATTCCGAAGGTCAACTCGATACCGCCATGGAGCGCTTGCCCGGCCAGAAGGCGCGTGTCAGCGAAGCCATGGACAAGGTGCAGAGCATCATGCAGGAGGCTGCCACTGCAGCCACCTTCAACCTGCGCATCCGCAATTCCCTGGACAGCCTACCCATCAACGTGACAGTCTCCAATGCTGATGCTTTGTTGGTGCACGCCACGCCGCAGGCCAAGGCACTGCTCAAGCTCATTTCCGGCCCTGGATTCGATGCCGATGCTTTCTATGGCAGCAAACTCAGCAGCCTGTTTACCCACGGTGAGTCGGCCGCCCAGTTTGACCGGGCGGTCAAGACCGGTGCGATGGTGGACATGCAAATTGCCGGGCGCAAGCTGCGCCTGCAGGCCCGCCCGGTGCTCGACAACTTGGGTGTGCCCATTGGACGGGTGACGCAGTGGTTTGATCGCACCGATGAAATTGCCGCCGAAGAAGAAGTGGCGGACATTGTTGCTGCAGCGGGCGCAGGTGATTTCAGCCAGCGCCTGGGCACCGCAGGCAAGAGCGGATTCCTGGAAATCATCAGTGTGGGCATGAACGAGCTGATTGCCACCAGCGAACAGGGCCTGGGCGACGTCGCCAAAGTGATGGCGGCTTTTGCTGAAGGCGACTTAACCAAACGTATTGAACGCGATTATCAGGGCATGTTTGGCAAGGTCAAGGACAGCGTCAACGCCACCGCTGAAAACCTGACCCGCGTAATTGGTGAAGTGCATGGTGCCTCCGACGCGCTCCTGGGTGCGGCCAACCAAGTGTCAGCCACCGCACAATCGCTGTCGCAAGCTGCCAGTCAGCAGGCCGCCAGCGTTGAAGAAACTTCGTCCCAGATCGACGCCATGTCGTCCAGCATCAGCCAGAATAGTCACAATGCTAGGGTCACTGATGGCATGGCTGCAAACACCAGCAAAGAGGCTATTGAGGGTGGATCCGCCGTCAGTCAAACGGTGACGGCTATGAAACAGATAGCAGCCAAGATTGGCATTGTTGACGACATTGCCTACCAGACCAACTTGCTTGCCCTGAATGCAGCCATTGAAGCAGCGCGTGCTGGTGAGCATGGTAAGGGTTTTGCTGTGGTCGCCGCTGAAGTGCGTAAGCTCGCCGAGCGCAGTCAGGCTGCGGCCAAGGAGATTGGTGAACTGGCTACGAACAGTGTATCCACATCAGAACGAGCCGGCAGTCTACTCAGCCAAATCGTGCCCAGCATCCAGAAGACCAGCGAACTGGTGCAGGAGATTGCTGCTGCCAGTACCGATCAAAGTGAGTCGGTCACGCAAATTGGTGACGCAATGGGGCAGCTTAGCAAGGCCACCCAGCAAAACGCCTCGGCCTCCGAAGAGCTGGCTGCCACCAGTGAAGAGCTCTCGGAGCAGGCCAGGCAACTGCAGGACAGCATTGCCTTTTTTAACGTGGGCTTAGTTCTGGCCAAATCATCCCGGCGATCGGAGGGCGTCACGGACCGTGGCCTAGCACGAGTGCGCCTGGTGTCGCAGGTGACACCTGCACCGGTGCGAGCGAACCGCGGCAACGACTTTAGGCCCTATTGATCTCGACCGCCAAGGAACTGGAACGCCCATGGAAAGTCCACAAGAGAGACAGTTACGGGTGCAACTTGAGCACCGACTGGTGGTGGGATTGCACGCCATGCGCGACACACTGATCCGTTTGTCACTCGTATTGCACGACCTGAATTTCGAAGTGAATACCCAGCAGCGGCAGGCCGCGCTCGAGATGGCAGCCGACTGCATAGCACGAAGCCAGTCGTCCCTGCATTGAGCGAATGCATGAATTTTCATATCCACTGCTGAACGGCTTTGCGTTGCAACTGCCCGTGAGCGTAGTCGTTGATGAAGCGCCAGACTTCATCAATACTGAATTTGTCGCCTGCACAAATGCGCCAAGTACCCTATATCTCATCAACTTTGACACAACAACGGACGTAATAAATGTTTGACCAATGGACACTTAAAAAGAAGCTATTTGTTTCGTTTACGGCAATCTTGCTAATATCCGGTTCGCTCATAAGCTTTGCACTGATCAACATGCATAAGTTGATGGATACCGTAGGCTGGAACACGCATACCTACGAGGTGATGCAGGAGTCTGAAGCCATGCTGCTCAACATGGTCAACATCGAGACCGGATTGCGCGGCTTTGTCGCCAGTGGCGATGAAAAGTTTCTTGAGCCATTCACCCAGGGTCAGAAAGACTTTAGTGCCGCTTTTGATGAGGCAAAGTCGCTGACCTCGGACAACCCTACACAGCAAGCTCGCCTTGAAAAGCTGATGAGCAACCACAAGCAGTTCCTGGAAGTGGCCAATGCGCTGAAGACATTGCGGCAGGAGGCCACGGCTGGCAAGATATTGGTTGATGATTTGCTGAAAGAATTCAAAGCCGGCAAGGACAAGGTAGCAATGGACGAGTTCCGTGCCGGCGTTGCCGAGTTCTCCAAGGCGGAGTCTGATCTTCTGGTGATTCGCTCTCATTCGCTGGTCTTCACAGAATCCTTGACCTCTACCACTCTGGTAGTCGGTGGACTGGGTCTGTGCATTATTACTGGACTGATTGGTTTGGGGCTGACGCGCAGCGTATTGCGCCAATTGGGCGGTGAGCCGACGGTCGCTATGAGCGCAGTGAATGCTTTAGCGCAGGGAGACCTCACTGCCAGCATACCTCTTGGGCCAGGAGATAGCACCAGCCTCATGGCAGCGCTGGCAGGTATGCGAGACAACTTGGCTCACGTGGTAGCCGATGTACGCAGCAATGCCGAGGGTGTGGCTACAGCAAGCGCGGAAATTTCTCAGGGTAATAGCGACTTGTCGGCCCGCACTGAGAGTCAGGCCAGTGCACTGGAAGAAACTGCCGCCTCAATGGAGCAACTCAGTGCTACCGTCAAACAAAACGCCGACAGCGCCAGCCAGGCCAATCAGTTGGCCCAAAACGCCAGCACAGTCGCCATCAGGGGCGGTGAAGTCGTGTCACAGGTCGTCGGCACTATGAAGGATATCAACGATTCGAGCAGAAAAATTTCTGACATCATCAGCGTCATTGACGGTATTGCGTTTCAGACCAATATTCTTGCATTGAACGCTGCGGTTGAAGCCGCACGGGCCGGAGAACAAGGCCGAGGTTTTGCCGTGGTGGCCACAGAGGTGCGCAGCTTGGCGGGTCGTTCGGCCGCAGCGGCCAAGGAAATCAAGAGCCTTATCAATGCCAGCGTGGAACGTGTTGAGCAAGGAACGGCGCTGGTCGATCAGGCAGGCTCCACCATGACCGAGGTGGTGAGCGCGATTCGCCGCGTTACCAACATCATGGGTGAGATCAGTTCTGCCAGCAGTGAGCAGGCTGCAGGCGTGGTGCAAGTGGGTGAAGCTGTCCAGCAGATGGACCAGGTGACGCAGCAAAATGCCGCGCTGGTGGAAGAAATGGCGGCAGCCGCCGGCAGCCTCAAGTCGCAGGCCGAAGACTTGGTAGGCACGGTTGCCGTGTTCAAATTGGTGCAAGGTATGGGTGGCTACACAACCGCAAGTCACCCCGCCGCTGCATCCGTAAACAAGCATCTCCCAGCGGGAATATCTTACAAAAGTGCCGTGCAGCACAGAATTTCATCGCCAGTGGCTGATCGAGACAGCACCAGTAACCTTGCAATCAATCTGGACAACGCCATACAGGCGCATGCCAATTGGCGGACCAAGCTAAGGTCAGCTGCCAACCGCCATGAGCAGGTCGATGTTGACACGATTGGCCGGGACGATTGCTGCGAACTGGGCAAGTGGTTGCATGGTGTGGGAGGAGCAAAATTTGGTGGAAAACCGACCTTTGTATCCCTTATCAATGGACACAGGGAATTTCATACGGAAGCCGGCAAAGTGGCTCGAATGGTTAACCAAGGGGCGGGTGCGCAAGCCCAAAAAATGCTTGAAAGTGGCACACCATTTGCGCGCGCCTCAAGTGAGGTTGGTCGCCTCATCATTCAACTCAAGAAGGAAATGGGTGAGTCTTCCAAATCATCTGCACGTCAAACGGCGCCTGAGCTGTTGGCCGTCGCACCACCTAGTGGATCCAACGAAGAGTGGGAAACCTTCTAATCGTCTCGAAAAAGTGTTGTCCCGCCGCGTAATGCAAAATATTCTTAAATCCCTGGCAACTGCCCTGGTCATGGGGTTGCCCTTCAGGCATGCCTTTGGATTTGACCGTGTTGTCCTGGCCGTCCCTGGACCGGGTTACCTCGTGTGTTTGCCGGTCCAACGGGTGCAGGCGATTGGCGCTGATCATGCCGAAGGCATTGGGCTTCAGCTGCGATATTTTCCCGCTGGCCTGCTGTTGATGCATGATCTGCGCGATAAGAACAGCGACTTTGCGGTGGTGGGGCTACTGGAAAACCAACGTAAGCGTGAGCAGTGACAACTCCCTGAACATTGATTCAACACGATCCAAAAAATATGACAGGTAATTATCCGAAAACTTCTGGGCGCTCCAGTGAGAAACACCAGATCAGGTGGGCTCCCAGGGGCGTGTGGCCGGCTATCGTATTTGTGATCGGAGCGCTGCTGTCGCTGGCAGCTGCCTTTTTGACCTACACCAGCATTGATGCCGCTGCGGAAGTTGAGTTTCAGAGGCTGTCCGATCGTGCCACTGTGGAAATTTCCGAGCGTTTCCGCAAACCAATATATGGACTCAATGGCGCGCGCGGCATGTATGCCGCCAGCAAAAAAGTTTCACGCACCGATTTCCAAGCTTATGTCGATTCAAGAGATCTACCCAAGGAGTTTCCCGGCGTTCGTGGCCTGGGCTTCATTCGCCGTGTTGAACGCAGTCAATTGCCCGATTTCCTGAAAGACACACGTGGCGATGGTGCTCAGGATTTTTCTATTCGGCAGTTAACCGACAAGAGTCAGCGCGATCTATTTGTTATTGAGTTCATCGAGCCCTTAAGCAGGAACAAAAGCGCACAGGGCTTGGATGTCGGATCTGAGGCGATACGTCGAGCAGGTGCTTTGAAGGCTATTGACACAGGACAAGCGACGATTACAGGGGCAATCACCTTGGTACAGGATGAAAGAAGGACGCAAGGCGTTTTACTTTTCGTTCCCGTCTATGCACAAGGTACCAAACCGGACTCTACGGAAACCAGACGCCTTGCATTGCGGGGCCTGCTGTATGCCCCCATCGTCATGAATGAACTGTTGGCAGATATGCCCGACGTGAAGTCCGGGCAGCTTGATTTTGAACTCTATGACTCCGAAGTGGTTTCTGCTCCCATCCTGATGTTTGACGCAGATGACCACGTCGCAAAAAATGCAGCTGTTGGTAAATCAAGTGATGCTGGGCGTAAGTTTTCATTGAGCAGACCATTGCATATCGCTGGCCGAGACTTGACACTCAGAATGAATAGCGCACCGAATTTTGACGCCTCCATAGACCATGGCAAGGCCATTTTGGTACTCATGGGTGGAATAGGGTTCGCAGCCCTGTTAGCTTTTGTAAGCTATCAACAGGTTACAGGACGTCGCAAGGCGCAGGCGTTGGCAATGGAAATGACGACGGACTTGGACAATCTGGCGCAAGTAGTCAAGCGCACGTCCAATTCTGTAACGATTTGCGATACCCAGGGACGCATCACTTGGGTGAATGACGGCTTCACCCAGATTACTGGATACACACTTCAGGAAGCGATTGGAAATACACCGGGTGAGTTGATCGGGTCGCCGAATTCTGATCCAAATACAGTAGAAACCATCCAAGCCGCTGCAATTGGCGGCAACATGTGCCGCGCAGAAATTCTCAACAGGAATAAGGCCGGCGTGGAGTATTGGATCAATACGGAAATTCAGCCGCAATATGACGCCTATGGCATGCTTAAAGGCTTCATGGAAATTGGCACGGATGTGACTGACAAGCGAAATGCTCAATCGCGACTTGAATCTGCACTGCGTGAAAGCAGTGCCTTGCTGGGAACGCTGGATTTACATGCCATCATATCCATTGCTGATCGTACTGGCAATATTACCGAAGTCAATGATGCGTTTTGCAGCATCAGTGGCTACAGCCGTGAAGAACTTGTCGGGCAAAACCACCGCATCGTTAAATCTACCGCCCAAAACCCCGAGTTCTGGGGGCAAATGTGGAAAGACATTTCTTCAGGTCAATCATGGCGGGGGCAGATATGCAACCAGTCAAAGGGCGGCTCCTTGTATTGGGTGGATACTTTCATCGCCCCGTTTGTAGGTGACGATGGTCAGATAGATAAATACATCTCTATTCGCATTGACATTACCGAAGCAAAAGAAGTAGAGCGGAGTCTCGCGTTGGAGCGACAGCGACTCAATGTCATTTTGGATAGTCTGGGTGAAGGCGTCTACACCTTGGATACGAACGGTCACTGCAACTACCTGAATGCCGAAGCCGAAAGGCTGCTAGGTTGGCGATTCCACGAGCTTCAGGGGCGTACCGTACACGACATCATCCATCACCACAAACCAAACGGTGATGCGATGCCATCCACCGAATGTCCCATTTTTCTGGCGATGCAAAATAACCAGACCTACCGTTCAAATGAAGAGTTGTTCTTTCGCAAGGATGGCACGGGGTTTCCTGTTGCGATGACAGGTTCACCCCTGGTTTTTGAGGGCAAGAAGCTGGGTTCCGTGGCAGTCTTTACTGACATCACAGATGCAAAGCTGCTGCAAAAAGGTCTTCAAGATGCAAAGATAGCTGCCGAAGTTGCCAGCGGCGCGAAGAGCCAATTTCTGGCCAACATGAGCCATGAAATCCGCACACCCATGAATGCCATATTGGGAATGCTCAAACTGCTGGGCGCAACAGAACTCAATGCTCGCCAGGTTGACTATGCCGGGAAGGCCGAAGCGGCTGCCAAATCCTTGTTAGGTTTGCTCAACGACATTCTGGACTTTTCCAAGATCGAAGCGGGCAAGTTAGAACTTGATCCGCAACCATTTTCCTTGGAACGCCTGCTGCGAGATCTGGCGGTGATTGTTTCTTCCAACATGGGCCAAAAGCCCGTGGAGGTTCTGTTCGACTTGGATCCGGCCATACCCTTGCAGTTGGTGGGGGACTCCATGCGATTGCAGCAAGTGCTGATCAATCTGAGTGGCAATGCTGTCAAATTCACCGAGCGCGGTGAAATCGTGATCCAGGTGAAGCTTGTCTACCTAACGGCCGAATCAGCCACGCTGCGCATCGCAGTAAAAGATAGCGGAATAGGCATCAGTCCCGAAAACCAAAAGCGCCTGTTCAGTGACTTCAATCAGGCCGAAGCATCGACAACGCGACGCTTTGGAGGGACAGGGCTTGGCCTGTCGATCTGCAAGCGCTTGGTCAATATTATGGGCGGGGACCTGTTAGTCGACAGTGCCGTAGGCCAAGGAAGCACTTTCCATTTTGAGATTCAATTGCCGGTCATTGCAGACGCATCTGACAGTGAGAGCAAAGCAACACAAAAAAAATTGCATACGATGCGGGTGCTCGTGGTCGACGACAACGCAATGGCGCGCGACTTGATCTCGGCTATGGCTGAGTCGCTAGGATGGACAGTCGATGTTGCACCGGGAGGCGCTGAGGCGCTTGGTCTCGTTCAAAAGCAAGGCAATGACTACCAAGCCATTTTTATGGACTGGGACATGCCCGGCATGGATGGCTGGGAGACGATAGAGCGCATTCGAATTGCCCTTGCTGGAAAGTCCGTTCCCATCACGGTCATGGTGACCGCAAGTGGCCGTGAGGCACTATCGCAACGTAGTGCGCAGGAACAGGCGCACCT
>JFJP01020642.1_pt1 | contig 14953 bp, 15 predicted proteins | sample 431651 | NCBI WGS metagenome assembly JFJP01 (sample SAMN02602958, study PRJNA72255) | Microbial mat metagenome, whole genome shotgun sequencing project. | biome: fresh water; feature: sink hole; material: water; isolation source: purple microbial (photo- and chemosynthetic) mats found in...
GAGGCGCTGACCGCGGTCGCGCTGCCCGGCTACGGCAACCGCCGGGTCGGCGAGTTGTCCGGCGGCCAGCAGCAGCGCGTCGCCCTGGCCCGTGCCATCGTCGCGCGCCCGCGCGTGCTGCTGCTCGACGAGCCGCTCTCCAACCTCGACGCCAAGCTGCGCGGCGAACTGCGCAGCGAGATCCGCCGGGTATGCAAGGCTTCCGGCGTCACCGGCCTCTATGTCACCCACGACCAGGGCGAGGCGCTGGCGGTCGCCGACCGCATCGCCGTGGTGCTCGACGGCCGCATCGCCCAGGTCGGCGCTCCGCGCGAACTGTACGAGCATCCCGCTTCGGTCGCGGTCGCCTCCTTCCTCGGCGAAGCCAATCTGCTGCCGGCGACCTGGCAGGACGGGCAGGCGCGTTGCGCCCTGGGCGCACTGGCCGCGCATTGCCCGACACCCTTGGCCGAGGGCTCGGCCTGCACCGTCATGGTCCGTCCTGAACGCCTGCGCGAAGCCCCCGCCGGAGTCGAGGCGGACGTGCTTGGTGGCGACTACCACGGCACCTCGGCCTCCTGGCAGCTACGCCTGGGCGGACAACGCCTGCGCTGGAGCGAGACCCCGCCCGGTCGGCGGCAACCTGGCGAGCAGGTGCGCATCACCGTGGATGCCGGCGCTGCAGTGGCGCTGCCGCCATGAGTCTGCGCTGGGCGATCGCCGCCCTCCCCGTCTTCCTGATCGTCCTGCCCTTCGCGCTGCGCCCGACGCCGCGCCCCGATCCCGAACGTCAGGTCGTCGTGGTCACGCCGCATGGCGAGGCGATCCGGGCTGAATTCAGCGCCGCCTTCGCCGTTTGGGCGAAACGGGAACTCGGCTACGAGGTGGCGATCGACTGGCGCACGCCCGGAGGTACCGGCGACATCGTGCGCTATCTCGACGATCGTTTCGGCGAGGCCTTCAGTGCGCGCTTCCACCGCCGTTCACGCACCTTCAACGATGCCAAGGCAGCCGACAACGAAGCCGATCGGGCCGACTTCCTGGGCAGCGACATCGGCGTCGGCATCGACGTGTTCTTCGGCGGCGGAGAATTCCCCCACCGCCAGCAGGCCAATAAGGGCTACTTCGTCGACGCGGGCATCCAGCGCGAGCATCCGGAATGGTTCAGCGACGCGATCATCCCCCGCGAACTCTCCGGCGAACGCATGTACGACGCCAAGGGCCGCTACTATGGAGCCTGCATCTCGGCCTTCGGCATCGCGGTGCATCACGACCGGCTCGCCACCCTGGTGCCGCCAGGACCGATCGACACCTGGCGCGATCTCGCTGATGGCCGGCTGTTCGGCGCCGTGGTCGTCGCCGACCCAAGCCGCAGCGGCGCCATCGCCACGGCCTGCGAGCGGGTCCTGCAGAGCGAATTGACAGCAGCGGCAGCCGATCCGGACAAGCCCACCGCCGAGGAGCTGGAGCGCGGCTGGAACGCCGGCTGGAATGTCCTGCGGCGCATCGCCGCCAACGCCGCCTGGGTCAGCGATGGCGCCTCGAAGGCGGTACGCGCGGTGGCGCGCGGCGAGGTGGCTGCCGGCATGTGCATCGACTTCCACGCCCGTGCCGAGAGTGAGTGGACGCAGATCGCCTCCGGCGCCCCGCGCCTGTCCTTCATCGTTCCCCGCGCCGGCACCTCGCTGTCGGCCGATCCCATTTCGCTGCTGCGTGGCGCCCCCAACCGCGAACTGGCGATCGCCTTCATCCGCTTCGTGCTTTCGCCTGACGGCCAGAAGCTGTGGAACTACCGCCCCGGCGAGCCGGGCGGTCCGGCCCGCTACGCCCTCCGCCGCCTGCCCATCCGTCGTGATCTCTACAGCGCCGAGCACCGCGCCCACATGAGCGATCCCGAGGTCGATCCCTTCGCCGACGCCGCCCGCTTCACCTATCGTGGCAAGCTGACCGGCCCGCTCTACAACCTGATCGCTCCGTTGGCCAAGGGCGCGTTGTTCGATCCGCGAGAGGAATTGGTGGCGGCCTGGCGGGCGATCCTCGCTGCCGGTGGGCCCGCACGGGTGCCGCAGGCGATGAACGCCTTCAGCCGGTTGCCAGTGTCCTACGCCCAGGCCGCCGAGGTGCTGGCCGACCTGCAGGCCAGCCCGCTGCGCCGGCTTGAACTCACCCGGGAATGGGCCAAGGCGGCCAGCGCACACTACCACGAGGCCCAACGCCTCGCCGAGGAGGGCCGCTGATGCGCTGGCCGGTCTACCTCCTCGCCTTCGTCTTTCTCGGCGTATTCCTCATCCTGCCGGTGGTCACGGCGGTTACGGCTGGTTTCACCAATCCGCAGGACGGCAGTTTCACCACTGCCTTCCTGCGCGAGGTGCTGATCAACCCGCTGTATCGCGAAGGGCTGCTCAACGCCCTGGGCATCGCCGCGGTGACCACCATGCTGGCCTTCGCCATCGCCCTGCCGGTGGCCTGGGTGATGGCGCGCACCAGCTTCCCCGGCAAGGGGCTGGCCGAGATCCTCCTGCTCGCGCCCCTCGTCCTGCCCCCCTTCGTCGGCGCGCTCGGCTTCGAGGCCGTGCTCGGCAGGCATGGCGCACTCAACGCGCTGCTCGTCCAACTTGGTGTCAGCGACTGGTCGCAGCCCAACGATTGGCTGGCCGAGCACCGCTTCGCCGCCATCTGTGTGATCGAAGCACTTGGTCTGTATCCATTCCTCTACCTGACCACGGCGGCGGCGATCAGCCGGCTCGACCCGGCCCTGGTCGAGGCGGCGCGCATCGGCGGCGCCGGTCCGTGGACGGTGTTCAGCCGCATCTGGCTGCCGCTGCTGCGGCCTGGCCTGTTCGCCGGCGGCGTAGTGGTGTTCGTGTGGGCCTTCACCGAACTGGGCACCCCGTTGATGCTCGGCTACGACCGCCACATCGCCGTCCAGGTCTTCGCCGGCCTCGCCGAAGCCGAGAAGAACCGCCTGCCCTTTGCCCAGGTGGTAGTCATGCTGTTGGTCGCCGGCTCGGCCTACATCGCCGCCCGCGCGCTGTTCGCACGGCAGGAACGCACCCTGGCGAGCAAAGGCGCGCACGGTGGAGCACCGCGTCGACTCAGTCGGCGCGGCGCGTTCGGCGCTTGGCTGCTGGTCGGCGGCGTCTTCGCCCTGGCGGCGGCACCGCATGCCGCGGTCGTCCTGCTCGCCGTGGCCCAGGACTGGTACCGCAGCGTGCTGCCGGCCGGCCTGACCGTGCAGCACCTGCGCGACGCCCTGGCCCATCCCCAGGTCGTGCCATCGATCCTGCAATCGCTGAAATACAGTGCCCTGGCCACTGCCCTGGCGTTGGTACTGGGCACCTATGTCGCATGGGCCTCGACCCGCTGGCGTCCCGCCGGCTGGCGCGCCCTCGACCTCCTGGCGATGCTGCCGCTGGCAATCCCCGGCGTCATCCTCGCCTTCGGTTATCGTGCGATGCCGGCGATACGTTTCCACGACGTGCGCATCTTCGGCTGGCTCGACCCGATCGTCGACCCGACCATCCTGCTCGCCATCGCCTACGGCGTCCGCCGTCTGCCCTACGTGGTCCGCGCAGCGGCTGCCGGCTACGAGCAGACCCCAGTGGCGCTGGAGGAGGCTGCGGCGATCGCCGGTGCCGGTGCCTTCATGCGCCTGCGCCGCATCGTCCTGCCCCTGCTCGCCGCCTCGCTGGCGGCGGGCGCCATCCTGGCGTTCTCCTTCAGCATGCTGGAGGTGGCCGATTCGCTGATCCTCGCCGAGCGCCGCGAATTCTGGCCGATCACCAAGGTGATGTTCGGACTGACCGACATCCTCGGCAACGGACCGGCCATCGCCTGCGCCTTCGCGACCTGGGCGATGCTCTTCCTCGCCGCCGCCTTCGCCGCCGCCCAGGCGTTGTCGCCACGCAAGGGCTTCGCCCTGAACTGAGCGGCCTACGCCTGGTTGGCCGGAGCCGCCACCGCAGGCAAGGCTATCGTGCCGTCGGCGACCGCGGCCAGCAGTTGTTCCAGTTCGCGGCGGCAGGACTGGCAGCCGGTACACGCCCCGCTCGCCTGACGCACCTCGTCGATGGCGTTGAGGTTATGCTCGACCATGGCGCGGAGAACGCGCTTCTGGGTCACACCGGTACAGTAGCAGTGGAAGATCGGGGTCACCCGGAAGAGCATTGCCAGAACCGCCATCAGCCCAGTGGAATCAGCAAACCCTGCGACAAATTCCCGATATCCGGATACTACGGTCCTTTGAACCAGCCGGGGTCGACCGGCGGATCGTCATTGAAGGCGGAAATATCCAGGCGATGGCGGTTGCCGGCCGGCTCATCCAGGAGCAGACGGGTGGGACGACCCTGGGCGTTGAGCGTGACCACGACCCGGGTGATCTCGCGGGCCAGCGCCGGATCGCTCGGCACCAGGCGCAGTTCACGCAGACCGTCAGCGACGGCCGCGAGTTCGACGGTGTAATCGCGACGCAGCAATTCCGGATCAAGCCGCAGGCAGGCGGACATCCGCGCCATGACATCGTTCGCCGCCGGTTTGGCCTTGGGCAGCGCCTGATCGTCCTTGTCCATCAGGGCGATCGTCCAGGTGGTGCGGCCATCGCTGACGATGCGCAGACGTTCTCCATCCGGATCCTTCGGATCGGTCTCGACCAGATCGTAGCGGCCGTCAGTCGCGACCGCGAAGCGCAGCCGCTTGGCCTCGACCGGAGCGTCCGGTTCGTCGAGCCGCTGGACCGAGCGCGAAGCCTCGCCGGAAACCAGGCTGATCGAAGCCCGGGCCGCCGCCAGTTCAGCCAAGCCGCCCTCACCGGTTGCCGGATCGGCCGCCGTCGCGAGCAGGGCCAGGAGCAGCAGAACTTGCACGCGGAGCATGCGGTTGATGCTCCGCAGACGACGACGCCTGCAAGGAGGTCCTGTGCCCAGCTGCCTGGTCGTGCTCGCCCCCGGAGCCGAGGAGATCGAGTTCATCACCGTCTGCGACGTGCTGGTGCGGGCGGGCGTGCAGGTCGTCGCGGCGAGCGCCGGCGAAGCCCCGGTGGTGCGTGGCAGCCGCGGCATCCCCCTGGCAGCCCACACCATGCTCGAGCTGGTCAAGGGCCGGGAATTCGACGCCATCTACCTGCCGGGCGGATTGAAGTCCGCCGAGCACCATCGCGATGATACCGCGACCCAGGATCTCGCCGAGGCCCAGTTGCGCGCCGGGCGGCTACTGGCGGTGATCTGCGCCGCCCCCATCGCCCTGGTCCCCCGCCGGTTGTGCGCCGGCCGCCAGCTCACCTGTCATCCGGGTTCCCGTGCCATCGTCGAGCCGGCAGCAGGCACCTGGCTTGACCGGCCGGTAGTCGAGGACGGCAACCTCATCACCTCGCAAGCCGCCGGCACGACCCTGGCCCTCGCCCTGACCCTTGCCCGCCGCCTGGCCGGGGCAGAGGTGGCAGTCAGGGTGGCCCGCGACATGATCGTTCCCGACGCCGTGGCAGTCCACGCCTCGGCCGCACCACGCTGAAGGAGCCCGTATGCGTCTTGCCGTCCTCTGTCTGTGCGCCGTCCTGGCCTACGCCGAGGACTCCTCGGCGATCGCGACCTTCAAACAGGCCATGTCGGGCGACGACGCCATCGCCAAGCGTGAGTCGATCAACGCATTGGTGTCGAAGAGCGCGGGCGACGATGACGTCATCCTGCCGCTGCTCGTCTCCGCGGTCAGCGACCGCCAAGGCAGTGAACCGGCGATCCGCGCTCTGCGCGCCCGTACCGGCCTGACGCCCTCGGCCAGCAAGGGGACGGGGAGCTATCCCGGCTACCCGACCGGCGACACCGTCGCCGACTGGCAGGCCTGGCTGACCGCGCGTTCCCGCGACATCGAGACAAAAAAGAAGCTCGACAAGATCGACCAAAAGATCGGCCAACTTGCCGAGACGAAGCCGGCCGAGGAGTCCCCAACGGCCGAACCGGTCGCGGTCGCTCCGCCACCGCGCATCCCGGTCGACGACCTGGGCAAGCTCGACCGCCTGGTCTACACCAGCGGCCGCACCCTGATCGCCTATGTGCGCTCGAAGCGACTCGACGGCGACGGCAAGCTCGTCTCGGTCCGCGTCGTCCATCCCGATGGCGCCGGCGAGGAGGTCATCGACGCGTCGGTGATCGCGCGCATCGAGGAGGACATCGAGTGACGGCGTCCTGCGCGTGGTCGGCGGCGTGAAGGCGCTGTACCCCGGATCCTTCGATCCCCCGCACCTCGGGCATCTCGACGTCATCCGCCGGGCGGCCAGGTTGTGCGATCAACTGGTCGTTGGCGTGGCGAGCAATCCTGAGAAGCAGTCCTACCTGCCGGCAGTGACGCGTGGCGAGATCCTGCGCGCCGAATGCGCACGGCTCGGAAACGTCGAAGTCGTGCAATACAACGGGGCCACGGTGCACTGGGCCAAGGCCAACGGGATCCAGGCTCTGGTCCGCGGCCTGCGTTCGGCGGGCGATCTTGAGGCTGAATCGCCGATGGCTGCGATTCATCGCACCTTCGGCTTCGAGACCATCTTCCTGCTCTGCGACCCGAGCCTGAGCCACATCAGCTCGCGGATGATCCGCCAGGTGCTCGCCGCCGGGCTGCCGACGGACGGCCTCATCCCGACGGGCACCCTCGCGGCCATCCGCCAGGCCACCCGCTAGCGTCAGACGCGCATGCTCATCCCCGACCGCCTGCGCAGCATGATCGAGGACGGCTTCGTCCAGCGCATCCTCCGACCGCTCAAGAGCGGCAAAGAGGCCGAGGTGTTCATCGTCGAATCCGACGGCGACATCTGCGCGGCGAAGGTCTACAAAGAGGTCCACAAGCGGAATTTCCGCCAGCGCCAGGACTACACCGAGGGTCGGCGCAGCGGCGATTCGCGCCAGGACCGCGCCATGGCCTCGGGCAGCCGCTTCGGCCAACAACAGCGCGAAGCGGCATGGCAGACCGCCGAATCCGACACCATGCGCCGGCTGAATGCCGCCGGCGTGCGCATCCCGCAATTGCGACAACTGGGCGATGGCGTCCTGCTCATGGAACTCATCCTCGACCGCGAGGGCCAGCCGGCCCCGCAGTTGGCGACGCAGCGCTACAGCCGTGAAGAGGCCCATCGCTGGCACAGCCTGCTGGTCGCCCAGGTCGCGCGCATGCTCTGCGCCGGCGTGGTCCATGGCGATCTCTCGGAGTACAACATCCTGCACGCCTGGGACGGCCCGCTGATCATCGACTTCCCGCAGGCGATCGATGCAGCGCGCAACACCAACGCCAAACGCCTGCTGCTGCGTGATGTCGCCAACCTCACGCGATTCTTCAGCCGCTTCGCCCCTGAGCTGCGGCGCAGCGAGTACGGCCAGGAGATGTGGCTGCTGCACGAACAGACGGCTTTGCGACCCGACACGCCGCTGACCGGACGCTACGCCGCCGCCCGTGGAGCGGTCGATACCCAGGTGGTCATGCGCGAGATCGAGGCGGCCAAGCGCGATGCCGCCAAGCGCGCTGAGATTCTCGCCGCACGCAACGCCAAGCGCGCAGCGCCACCGCCGCAGCGGCATCCACGCGCGTAACGACACCATGGCTGCATGATGCAGCAATTGCTGCTCTGGTATCCTAAGCCAGCCTGTGCGAACGAGGACAGCGCATGGCCGATCTCCACTTCATCGGCGGTGAAAAGGGCGGCGTCGGCAAGTCGGTGCTGACCCGCATCATCGCCCAGTACTGCATCGATCGCAAACTGCCCTTCGTCGGCTACGACACCGATCGCTCGCACGGTTCCTTCACCAGATTCTATGGCGATTACGCCTCACCCATCCTGGTCGACAGTTTCGCCAGCATCGATCGCGTGGTCGAGACCATGTGCGCAGCCCCCGGTCAGCACGCCCTGGTCGATCTCGCCGCCCAGACGTTGCGTCCGCTGCGCGAATGGATCGAGGCCTCGGGGATGGTCGAACTCCTCGCCGAGCAGGGCCATCGCCCGGTGTTCTGGCACGTCATGGACGACTCGATGGATTCGCTGGCCACCCTCGGCGATCTGACTGATTCTTTCTCATCGACGGTGTCCTATGTCGTCGTGCTCAATCTCGGACGGGGCAGCACCTTCGCGCATGTCGAAGCCTCGGCGCAACTAGCGACGGCGAAGAAGCTGGGCGCGCGCGTGGTCTATCTGCAGCGCCTGCACGAAGCTTCGATGCGCAAGATCGACCAGGCCAACACCAGCTTCTGGGCGGCGACCAACAGCAGCGACGGCCCCAGCGCACTCGGTCTGCTGGAGCGGCAACGCGTCAAGGTATGGCTGCGCCGCACCTATCAGGATCTCGAACCGGTTCTCGGCTGAGCCTGAACGCAGAACCCCGGTCTTGCGACCGGGGTTCTGCTGGATCTATACGCGAATTCGCGTGCGGATCAGCGGGCCTTCTTCGCAGCCTTGGCCGCACGCTTCTCCTGCAGGGTCTTAGCCGGGGCCTTCTTGCCTTCGCGCTTGACCTTCTTCTCGATAGCCATGGGGGTGTCTCGTTTCCCAGCTGAGGGGTGGAAGTCAGCTTGAGGCGCTTAGAAATCGCCCTGGGAAGATATGATGCAAGAGGAAAAGCCCGGCCCCGCGTCGATTTTGCTCCACTGGCCACTGGCACCGAACGAGTCGTCCTACAGGATGAGCGCATGCTTCGCATGATCTGCTGCCTCCTGTGCGCTGCGACACTCCTCGCCGAGGAATCACGCGGATTGAAACCGCTGCTGGTCAAGGCTCCTGATGGAAAGGAGATCATCCGCTTCACCAGCCATCAGGCCCTCCTCATCGGCAACAGCCGCTACACCGCCGGCTGGCCTCCGCTCTCTGGCGTGGTTGCCGATGTCGCGGCCGTCCGCACAGCGCTCGAGAAGCAAGGCTTCGCCGTCGATGTGGCGATGGATCTCAATCGTACGCAGATGGATGAACGCATCTCCACCTTCGTCGCCGAGAAGGGCCAGGACCCTAACGGCCGCATCGTATTCTACTACGCCGGCCACGGCCAGACCTTGAAGAACAACCAGGGTCAGGAGAACGGCTATCTGGTGCCGGTGGATGCCCCGGTCCCCAGCGAGTCCGCTCGGCCGGCTTTCATCGCCAAAGCCTATCCGATCCAGCGCATCAAGATCGCCGCCCAGGAACTCGGCTGCCGCCATGCCCTGGCCGTCTTCGACGCCTGCTTCTCCGGGGCGCTCTTTGCTCCGTTGCGCGGCGGCAACGCCGCCGTCCTCCAGCAGGCGGCCGAACCGGTGCGCATGTTCATCACCAGCGGTTCTGCCGAGGAGCAGGTGCCGGACACCTCGATCTTCCGCGAGGAATTCGTCGCTGCCCTGACCGACGGCGTGGCCGACTTCAACAAGGACGGCTGGACCACAGGCAGCGAACTCGCCCTCCATCTGCGCCAGCAGGTCATGGGCCGGCGCGCCGCTGCGGGGGGGAGGCAGACCCCGCAAGCCGGGATCAGCGAGCAGAGCGGGCTCAACAAGGGCGACGTCGTTTTCGAGACCCCCGACAAGGCGAAGCTCCTCGCCGACCTGGCCCTGCCTGAAACGCCAGCTCCCGAACCCGATGTCATCAGCGTCCTCGAGTCGCTGAAGATCAAGAAGCGGCCCACGGTGATGGCCACTGGAGACACCCTTCAATGGGCTGCTCAGAGCGGCAGCGATTCGACCGGCCGCTGGGCCGAGATCGCGATCGGCAACACCGGTCAGCGCCTGCGTCTGATCCCCGCTGGCGGCGGCGCCGGCCAGCTCTGGGTCGCCGACAGCGAGTGCACCCAGCGATTGTGGCAGGCGGTGATGGGCGCGAACCCCTCGACCTGGACCGGACAGACGCGGCTCAAGGAACTGCTCAAGGGCACCGGCAGCGAGCCGCAGTCCCAGCTCCTGCCGGTCGAGAGCGTGAGTTGGAGCGAGATCCAGACCTTCCTTGGCAAGTTGAACGCGGCTGTTCCCGGGCTGCAGGCCCGCCTGCCGAGCGAGGCTGAGTGGGCGTGGGCGGCAGTAGGCGGCAAGGAGCCACCAGCCAATCTCGACGGCCATGCCTGGACCCGCGACAGCGGCGTGACCAACCCGCAAACCGCGCGATCGACGCAAGCCAACCTCTTCGGACTGCATGACATGCTCGGAAATGTCTGGGAGTGGTGCGCCGACGGCGGCGCCAAGCATGCTCTGCGCGGCGGCGGATTCCTCGACAGGGCCGCACGCGTCTCCCCAGGAGTACGCCTGATTGAAAAGCCCGACTACCGCAGTCGTGATCTCGGCTTCCGCTTCGTCGTCGCGCCCTGAGCGGGCCCGACGTCTGGAAAACCGGTCTGCGTAGCTAGCATGTCATCATGCCGCAGCCCCCTCTCGCCGTCACCCTGTCCGATTGGCAGAAGATCGAGGCGCTCAAGCGCGCCCGCGAGCGCTACCAGGAGGAGCTCACCAAGGTCGAGAGCGAGGTGACCGACATCCTCACCGCCTGCGCCGAGGCCGACTTCATCGCCCAATACCTTGGCGATCAGCCAGAGATCAAGGAGATGCGGGCGAAGAAGCCGGAGGCGGAGAACAAGGAGAAGCGGCGCCAGTACCTTCTCGCGCTGATCGAGCGCCTCGACGCGGTGATCCCCAAGCAGGCCGACATCAAGGCGCCGGTGCCCGGCTCCGGCGGCAAGGCGTCGGGCCTCAAGCGCTTCTGATGGACGTCCGCTACCGGCCGGCCCGCCTCGCCGACGTCCCGGCGATGGCCGCGATCATCGCCGGCTTCGCCGAGAAGAGCCTGATGCTGTCGCGCACGACCTCGGAACTCTACGAGGACGTACGCGATTTCATCGTCGCTGAAGCCGAACCTGGTGGAATCTGCGGCTGCACTGCGCTGCATATCGACACCGAGCGCATCGCCGAGGTCAAGGCGCTGGCGGTCGCGCCAGCCGCCCAGGGCCGCGGCGTCGGCCGGGGGCTGGTCGAAGCCGCCATGGCGACGGCGCTCGACCTGGGCCTGGAACGGGTGTTCTGCCTGACCTATCAGATCGACTTCTTCACCAAACTCGGCTTCACCAAGGTCGACCGCGCGCGCCTGCCCGACAAGGTGTGGGGCGAATGTGTGCGCTGTCACCGTTTCCTCGACTGCGATGAAGTGGCGATGTGGCGCCCGGTGGGAACCTTGGCTTGATCCTGGCCAGGGGCCTATAATGTCCCGCCCTCCTAACGACCGAGGTTTTCATGTCACGTAAGTGCGTATTCACTGACCGCGTTGCCCGTGGAGGCTGGACCAAGGCCGAAAAGGGCGCCCGTCGCGATGGCGGCGTGGGCAACAAGATCAAAGGCCGCACCAAGCGTATGGTGAAGCCCAACCTCAAGAAGCTTGCCATCGTCCTCGACGGCAAGGTCCAGCGGGTATGGGTCTCGACCAAGGCGATGCGCCAGGGTCTGGTGGTCAAGCCGATGAAGGTCAAGGTCGCCAAGGCCGTCTGACCAAACCACCCGCGCCCCGGCGCGGGTCGATGGCGCTGTGGCGGAGAGGCTACGCAGCGGATTGCAAATCCGTGTACTCCAGTTCGAATCTGGACAGCGCCTCCAAGAGATAACCCCCGGTGCTTTTCACAGTCGGTCTTCTGAACCACTCCGACGGCTGGGCGTTGATCTTCTGCATGTCTGGAACCTCGCCTGTCACCGAGCTACCGTCCGCCGGCCAGCGCCGCTGGGGCTACCTTGCCACTGGCGCGGTGCTCCTCGGGACGCTTGCCGTCCTCGTGGTCAGACCCGATCTGCCCAGCGCACTGTTGGGCTCGCAGGTAGCACGACCCGACACGCTCGGTTCCTCACCGGTACAGGCCGGCGCCATCACAGGTCGGCTTCCAGGCGGACGAGAGGCCACCGACGCTCCGCTCGGCATCGGCCCGGTGACGACTGCAACTGCGACTCCGGCACCTGCTGACGCAATCACACCTGCGCAGACCGCGACGGCGGCGCCGAAGGGCACCAACGACGAGGTCCGCGCCGGGGAGATCCTCGACGTTGCCGAGAAGCACTACGCCGCCATGGCTTGGGATGCCGCCGGAAGCACCGCCCGGCACATCGCTCCATTGTCCTGCCGGCAGACGACGCGGGATCGTGCGGGGGAGATCGCCCGCGGAGCTGAAGCGCTGAAGCGGCTGTTTAGCGAACTCGATGACCGTGACGAACTCAGCCGCAATTGGGACACCCATCCGTCGCTGTTGAGCCTGACGCGGAATGGCAGCGAATCGCTGGTCGTGCCGATCTCATCCCTCGATGACCCGCTCACGCCCGTACTCGACAATCCGCTCGCCTGGGTTGAAAACCTGCGCGCCCAGGGCGCGAAGGGTTCGTTCCTGCTCAAGGGCGCCAAGCAGTTCTCAAAGGCTTCGCTCCAACTCGGCGGCTACGTCGTGACGAAAGTCGATACGCCACAGCAGGCCGGCCTGCTGCGCCAGCAACTCGGCGGCATGCTGGCACGGATCGAAGCCGATCCGACCCTGCGCAGCGACCCCAACGCCTGGTACGAGGCGGGCAAATTCGCTTACCGCAACCGGCTGGACGATCGCGTGACGATGGCGCTCGATCGCGCCTTCCAACTCGATCCCCGACTCAGCCAGACGGTACGCGAGACCAACGCAGCGGCACTCGCCGGCTCGATGATCGCCCACCTCAAGGCAGGAAACCACCGTCAGGCCGAAGGCTTCATGGCCGCGATCGAACGGCACTACAAGGATACCCGGCAGGCAGAGCTGGCCCGGCTCTACTATCACGGCCGGACCGCCGACCTGCTGACTGCCACGCGGGAAACCCACAGCCAGCAGCGCCCCGTCGAGTCTCCGGCAAGCGACTCCGCGACGCCACCCCAGGTCGTCAACGCCCCGGCCGATCTGGCCCAGGCGCGGGCCTCGTGCAGCGCAGGACGCAAGCCATACCTCGAGGCGATGGATCTGCCCGCCACAGATGAACGGAACCGCTTGTACCATGAAGCGCTGGGCTTTTTCCTGCGCTCGAAGGCTGCCTACCTGGCCTACTGCGAAGCCCACCCGACCGACGATGCGGCGGCGACCGAATTGTTCGAGACCAACAGCATGATCGCTGCGGTGCGCAAGTACCTGACCCTCTGACAGTCGATCTTTGCGCTGCGGGCGCCCTTGATACCGTGCCCGCCATGATTCGTCACTTCCTGGTTCCAACCCTTGCTGCCGTCCTCTGCGCCGGCGAGGTTTCTCCCACGCCCGTTCCGGCCAGCCTGGCCGTGGCCGATGGCACTGAACTGTCCAAACACTGGGAAACCTCGCTGTATGGCAAGGTGTGGAGCGATCCGGGACTGGCCTGGGTGCGTGAACAATGGAGCAAGCAGAAGGCCGAGTGGAAAACCACGCCGGGCATCGATGTCGATGCCATCCTGGCGGCGGCCAAGGGCGTGCGCGGCGAGTTCCTCGGCATGACCGAAGGCGCCGATCCCAAGCCGAAGCTTCGCGCCCAGGCCGACCTTGGAGCGCAGGCGAAGTTGCTTTTCAAGCTGCTGACGGCCGAGGCTCCGGCTGATCCGGTGGTCGTGGCTGGCGCTGATGAAGCCCGCCGTCTGGCCACTGATGGCCCGGTCCTGGCACGACACGGCAACCAACTGGTGCTGGGCTTCAACTGCCCCGCCGCCCCATGGAAGACCACCCCCCTGCCGGTCGACGGCCGGCTGGAGTTCGATTACCGCTACCTCATGAAGACCATGGTCGCGGTCATGCCGGTCAAGGATCGCGAGTCGTTCGAACGCATGCTGCGCGACATGGATCAGTGGATGGGCCTGCTGACCTGGGACGCCAGCCTGGTTCCGCAGGGCATGCATGAGGTCATCCTTTACGACAAGCAGGCCTTCGGCGGCAAGACCGTCGATCGCGCCCTGCTTGACCGTTTTCCTGCCGATACGCTGGCAGCGGGTGGTTTTGGCCTTGATCTTGCAGCCATTTGGAAGATCGCCGGCCCATCCTGGATGGACTCGCTCGATCAGGCGATGCACCACGGCACCCGGGCAGGGGCCGAGCAGACCCGCCAGGAGGTCGACGCCATACTCGCCGGACTCGGGGTGGCCGGTGGCGTCGAGCAACTGGTCAAGGACCTGAACGGGACCTTCGCCCTGGCGGTGACGCCGGGCGTGCCCTTCCCGGGCGTGAATATCGTCGTCCCGCGCTCGACCTCGCTCGATGTGCTGATCGCCGCCGGGATGACGACGCTCGGAACGCAGGTACCGGCAGAAGGCGCGGCCGGCGTCGTTCCGGTCCCCAATGTGCCGATCATGATCACCCTGGCCCGCGACCGTACGCATTGGCTGCTGAGCAGCGATCCGATGTTCCCCCAGACCTGGCTCGCCGGCACCCCGGGGGGATTCCTCGGTTCGGCTGCGGGCAAGGCGATGCTGGCCAAGGCTCCGGCGAACAGCTACATGCTCGGCGGACTCGACACGGCGGCCGCCCTGCGCGTCGCCACGCCCTATGTCATGATGGGCCTGTCGGCGGCCGATGGCATGCCCAACGAGGTGCGCCAGGCGATCATCGCGGGACTCAACCGGTTCACGCGTGAAAGCACGCCGTCGTGGGCGTGGGCCGCCGAACAGGGCAAGATCACCCGCACCCAGGCCGAGGGCGCCTTGGGCCTCGGCGTCATGCCGATCGCGATGATCGCCGCCATCGCCATCCCCAACCTGCTCGAAAGCCGCGTCACCGCCAACGAGGCGGCCACGGCGGCAACCCTGAAGTCGGGCATTTTCGTAGCCCAGGTCCAGTTCCAGGGCGGCGGCTACATGGACCAGGACCAGGACAACGTCGGCGAATATGGAACTCTGGGCGAGTTGTCCGGACGGTTGAAGACCGATAAAATGGAAGCCGGAAAGATACGCCTGCTGATGGGCCAACTGGCCCAGGGTGACATCGCCAATGGCTACCACTACCGCCTCTATCTGCCGGATGGAGCTGGCGGCGCGCTGACCAGCGACGACACC
>JFJP01027920.1_pt1 | contig 14953 bp, 20 predicted proteins | sample 431651 | NCBI WGS metagenome assembly JFJP01 (sample SAMN02602958, study PRJNA72255) | Microbial mat metagenome, whole genome shotgun sequencing project. | biome: fresh water; feature: sink hole; material: water; isolation source: purple microbial (photo- and chemosynthetic) mats found in...
ATTAAACAAAAAAAAAAATTATTAAAAAAAATAAAAAATTTTATTAAAAAAACAATAATTTTAAAAAGAAAATTAATTTTTTTAAAAATTTCAATCAAAATTTTCATTAAAAACAATAAATTTATTTTTTAAAAGTCCTCTTCGACGATCTCTTCAAATGTCTCTCCACTTTACAATAAAAATCGAATTAATATTTTTAAAAATAAGAGAATAATTACAAATCTCCTTCTTGATTTTCAATTATTTCTTCAACGTCTTGGGTTTTTTTGCTTCTAATTAATTAAAAAATAGTTTTAAAATAACTCAAAAAACCCACATTATCTCAGTTTTTTTCTTCTCAATTTTTTCCGTTTCATTTTTGGGATTTCCCTCCGTTCCATAATAATTTTTCGCCTCTTGTTCCCTTTTTTCTTGTGGTTTCTTCTGAATTTCCTCTCTAAAATATTGAAAAACACATAAAAATAATCAAAGTTTTTAATAAAAAACTCATGTGTTTTTTTGATTTCATTTTTTTCTTTGTTATTGTAATTTTGTGAAGAAGAGACATTATCGCTTTGTGCCAAGATATTTTGTTGATTTTGTTCAGAACTTGTGAAATTATCATCAGAAATTTCTTCATCTTTAATAGTTTCATTCTCTATTCTTTTCAACACTAAAAAAAAATGCTTAGGTTCAATATTTCGAATCGTTTTGGCTTCTGCTAGCATTTTGTTCATGAGATAATCCAAATACGAGTTGGAAATATCGATTTTGATCAATCTGAACGCTTCTACGAGGGTTTTCTTGCAAATTGGGTTTTCTTTCATTGATTCTGTCAATGCCACAGAGAAATGCTTTTCATTTTGTGCAACAATCTAAAATAATTTTTTATATATTTATTAATTAATAATTTTTAATCTAAAAAAACGACGAACAAAAAAATTATGCAATTATATTTGATTTGATTACTTCTTGTAATTCATTGTGGATTTGAATTTGCAAATCTGCGTCGAAGATAATATAGGTTCCTATCAAAGTTCTGAAATGATTCAGGATTTTATCATTGGGGTTTTGCGTGTTTTTGTCAGCAAATGATTTGTTATCTGGCAAACTTTTTTCAATCAAATAGTTGCAAAGCAAGCCTAAATCTTTTTCATTTATAATTGAAAATGGCTCTCTTTTTAAAATTAAATTATATAAATTTATCATTTTAAGAGAAAAAAACTTTGATAAAATCGTTTGTATATCAACGTAAGAGGATTTCCCTCTTTTTCTCATTTGATTGTTGAAAAGGAACTAAAAAGTTTGTATTTTTATTAGAATTCCTATTTATTCCATACTTTTTCTATTTGATTATTTTGAATCTTTTTTGCCATTAATTTATATCTGATTTCTTCTCCTAAAAAAATAAAATAAAAAAAAATAAGTTTTTTTTATGAATTATCTATTATTTAACCTATTAAAGTCACATCTTCGAGCCGAATTTTTATCGATCCACCAACAGGCGATTTTTTCCTGCTGTAATTCTCATCTTTTCTGAATTTCACGTTTAAAAAAATTAAAGAATTTTCTTTTAAATATTTTACATTCTTTTGTCACTTTGATAGTTTTTTGACGATTCAAAGTCTAATTCATATTTACTTTTCCACATATCTTTTTTGGCTCTTTCAGTCTCCAATTCAGAAATCAGCAGTAGTTTTTCCTGGTTTTCTGTATTCATGATATCCTTTTCAAAGAAAAAATCTCAATTTTCTTTTAAATTTTTTTCTTTTGAACTTGAAAGTTTTTTTGCATTTCCGCAATTTTTTTCTCTAATTCAACAATTTTCCTTTCTTTTGATTCATTTTGCAAATCTAAACCTGATCTCCTGTTATAAATTTATATTATTTTAACAATTATTCAATAAAAAAACTCTAATTTTGAATCAGGAGAGCCTCGGCTTTTGTTTAAATTATGTTGTTTTTCCTTTTTTGACATTTCTAAATTCCTTCTCATAATATTCTCTATATCTCGTTTTACCTGAATATTCTCTCTTTCTAATTCAGCTTTAGCTTTATGTATGGAATCAAACTTCTTTTTGAAAATTTTTATGTCTGTTTCGAATTTTATCTAAATAATTTTTTATTTTTCAAGAAATTTTTTTCGTTTTGAAAATTAATTAATTTATTTACTTTTTGATTCGTCAGAGTTTCTTCTAATTCTTTGATTTTTTTTAAATATTCGTAATTGGCTTTTCTGAAAGAATCAATTATGTTGTTCTGCAAATAGTATTTCTCCTCAAGTGAAGCAAAGTCTTGTTCTTTACTATATAGTTTTGAAAATTTTATCACAAATCATTAATTCATATTAAATATTTATTTTATGCATAGATTATAATTATAGATTAATTTACTTCAATTTAATTGAATTTTGCTCAGTTGCTTTCTCCAAGAGGTATTTCAATCTAATAGTCTCATTTGTCAAGGTTTTTATCTCAATCTATAAAGAAAAATATTGAATTGAAATTTTTTTGATTTTACTTCCATTTCTTTATTTTTGCAAAATTTTATGTTTTTTTTAATTTGTTCGATTTCCAAAGCCTTCATTTTCACTTCATTTTTATAGTCTTTTAATTGATTTTTAAGGCTCAATTGCAAATTGTTTGTTTTCTATTTTTTATTTGTTTTGTAAAAAAAAAAAAAAAAAACATGAATTTAAACGCTTGGTTTTTCATGATTTGATGAGAGATTTTGAAAAGTTTTCAAAGAGGGAACAGTTGTTTCTATGATAATTTTTTCATATTTTGTCGATTCTTTCTAAATTTTAAAATATTTATGTATAATTAATTGTTCAATTTATCAACCTCTAAAGTTGAAATTCTGGTCCTTAAACGAGAATTTTCTTTCAGCAATTCATTATTATCTTGTTTCATATGCAAAATTTCATCATATAGTTTCTCCTAAAAACCCCATAAATAAACATTTTTATCAACAACAAAAAACCATACTTTTTCAAGATTTTTAGGGATTTTTCTCATATTTAATTGATCTGTATGCTCATTATTTTTGGGCGAATTGATGTTTATGCTTAAAAATGAAGAATCTTTTGAAAATGAACTGTTTTCCTATGTAATTTACTTGTAATTATTTATCATAGGATTGCTAATTTGAAACAAATTCTGACCCCCTTGAAATTTTTTCCAATTTTTCGTATTTGAATTATTTTCATTTTGGCTTATTTTTGTTTATTTTTTTATAAATGAAGAAAGAAAATGGATAATATTACTATTTTTCTAAGGCATAGCCTGCCGGAACAGGCTCATTCAGCAATTTTTCATAGTTTTCATAATAATCTGCATTGCCTTTCTCATTTATATTGAGATCTTTGATTATTTTATTGATGTTTTGATTGCTTGAGACCTTTGCGCTTTGTGGACGCAGTCTTTCGGAATTTCTTTTGTTCTTTAGATCAATTTTAATTAGGATTTTGAAGAAATTAAAATTACTTCAGCTCTTTTGATCATTTTTTTTTTTGCTAAGTTTTTAAAAGCAATTTTTTTTATAACTTACTTTAAAATAATTTTTTTGTATTTTTTATTTATTAATAAAAAAAAAAAAGAAATAGGAAAGCAATTTTTGATAATAATAGACTTTTTTTGATTTATTCTCTCAAATAAAAAATTATTAACAAAAAAAGTTCTATAAAATAAATATACATGTATTTATTACTTGTTTCTTCATATATTTCTAAAAAAGTGAAGCTAATAATAATTTTTGCAATTTTTTTTGAAAAAAATTACATAAAAATTGAAATAAAATATCTTTATTCAGTTGATTATTGTGATATAACCCCAAAACAAACAGATTTTGAAATGCAGTTTTTTGAAATTGAAAAAAAAATTTTTTTTTTTCTGAAAAAATTAATAATTAACAAAATGAGCAAAATGAGCAAAAACTGGCATTTTTCACATTTTATTACTAATAAAATTGAATTACAAATATAAGTCTTTTATATTCTGATACATTTTTTATAAAACCCTTTGTTTCCTCATTCTCATCTCATAAAATTTAATTTTTTCTAAAAAACCTTCTTTTCTCCCCACCCTTTCCCTACTATTTTCCCAATGGAAAAGTCCCTCCAATCCGAAATCTCTTCTCTCAAGTGTTCTGATCACAATGAAGCCCAAATTTGTTTCATTTGCACAGCTCCTGATTGCAAAAAACGAATGATTTGTCATAAATGCTTGATTTCTGATTTAAATCACAATATGATTCATAGCATGAAATTCAAAGATTTAGACACCTTTTTCACAGAAATGAAGGATTTTTCACAGAAAGATGCTAGTATGGCTGTTATGGAGAACGGTTATGAAGAAATTGATGGTAAAAAGAAAAAAATCAATGAGAAAATTCAATATATTCAAAAGACGATAAAATCAGATAAATTGATTTTATGTGCAGAAGGAAGAAAATTCATTGAAAAAACAATAGGTTTTATTGAAATCGAGTTTAAAAAGAGCTTATTGCTCTTCGAAGAAAATCTTGAGAAGTTTTTGAATCAAAAACTGGGGAATTTAAAGAAATATGAGTTCAAATTAGAAAATGAATTATTGCGATTAAATGTCATTTCTAACAGAAAAAACTCGAAAGCATCGTTGAAAAGGCTGAGCACTAGTGAGATTAAATCGAAAAGTCTCAAAGAAACGATTGAATGTATGATGTTTTCTGCTGAAGGAAAATCGAGAACTAATGAGATAATTGATGTTGGGTTAGATAAGGAAAGTAATGATCCTGATTTCTTTAATAAGATGAGGAGTTTTATCGACGATAATCTCTTCAAGAAAATGCAAGAAAAAACTGTTCGATATGTCAATGATGTTAATATGATTGTGAAGGAATTAGGAGAAGTATTTCATTTATTTTTTTATATTGGATTTTGTTTTTATTTTTGGGTTTTTGTGAAGGAATTAGTGGAAGTTGAGAGTTTTGAAGTGAAAAATATTGAAACCTTAACGAAGAATCAGAAAAATTTGAAAATGAGGGAGTTTATTTTGAATTTCGCAGTGTATGTTTATTTTTTATTTGATTTGATTTTTAAATAAATGAAAATTTATCAAAGAAAAGGATATGAAGATAAAGAAGCTGATATTTTGAATAATTTTCTCATGAATTCAGTGATTATTGATAAAATTGCGATGAATTTCTTCGAGTTTTTCTTTATCAGCATTTTTCATTATAAAATTAATTTGACTTTAGCAATAAATTCACTGATCAAGGCATTTTTAAAATCACGCAAAATCTCCAAAAACACTCAAATATTCACACGTTAGAAATATGGCTAGGGTAATTTATTCAATATATATGTTTTTATTAATTTTTTCCATAAATAAATTCTTTTGTGATATTTTATCGTTTTTATATGTTTTTTCTAATAAAATTCTATTTATAAGACAAAATTCTTTTATGACTAATGAAGCGATAAAAAAATTGATACAAAATCTCATCATTTGTCCAAGATTACGCAGTTTAAGTCTCGGAATTTCTTCGTAAATTCATATAAATCTGCAATTTTTATTTAAAATCTGTAGAAATCCCAAATTAAATAATGGAATATTTGCTCATATCGCCAAATTGATCACTTCTCTTACAGATCTTCATACTTTCTCATTATACGCGTAATTTCTACTTATTTTATAACATTTTCTCATGAATTTTCTATAAAAGAGCTGCGTTGCCTGGTATCACTAATGATGGAATTGTGGAATTTGCGAAAAGTTTAGCAAAATCTCAGAATTTAAGATCGTTGAAATTGGCGATTTATGAGTTTTAACGATTTTTTAATTATTTTTTTCTTTTTTCTATAGAATACAATGTTTTATTTGTATTTTTTTCAAATTTTTCTTTATCTGTAATTATCATATTTTTTTAAAAAGGAATAAACAGTTGAATAATCAAACAGCGAGAGTTTTAGCTGATGCTTTAGCTAATTTGTTAAAATTAGAAGAATTTGAACTTTATATGTAATTTTTTTTATTTTTCTTGAATATTTTATCAATATCTGCGTTTATTCAGATATGATACAGGCATTTCGAATGAAGGAAGAGATTTATTGAATGAAGTTGGAGCGACTTTACCGAAACTAAGCACTTTTAATTTAGTGTATTTTGACTAAAAAAAAACTAAATTATATTGAAAATTTTTATTATTTAAAAAAAAAAAAATTGAAAATTTCAACAGGCATTGAAATTAAGAAAAAAATTAAAAATAAGCAAAACATTGAAAATTAAGAAAATATTTAATTTAATTTGAAACTAAAAAAAAAAATTTTTTTCCACAATGGAATGAGAGAGAAAAAAAGAAAAAAAAATAATAATTTTTTTTAAAAAAAAATTATTAATTTTTTAGTTCCTCGCACTAAACATCACATTATTTTTATTTCTCTCTTTTGGACTGTTACTCTTCAATGAGTTTTTCCGTTTTTTGCTATCAACCACCCTTTCAAACTCTTTCTCCTCTTCTTCATAACAAGCATTTTCCTGATCTTCTAATTTCTCTTCATTCCAAATATTGTCATTTAAGCTTTTGCTTTGAAAAACTGAGCTAATTTCTCCTTCAACTTGTATTTCATTGAGTCTTTTCATCATTAAATCCTTAAATTCATCAGTTTTTTTCCCATTGGTTTTATTTGGAGAAGTATCAAGAAAATTATCGTTGTTGTTCTTTAACACTAATTTATGGTATTTCTCAGCAGAAATCACTGTTGCTGTTTTTTTGCGTTTTATTGTAGAACCACGATAAATGAACAATTCTTTTAGAAATTCATCAGAAAAACCAGTTTCGAACCCGAAAATCACATTGAGTTCAGGAGATGATGGGTCAAGTTTAGAGATGGAGGTTGATGGACAAGGTGTACCGAAAACGATAGCGTTTTCAGCGTCGGTTTTAAGGGAGATGGAGGCGAGGTATTCGTGTTCGAAGGTTATCGTTATATCAATGAGATGCTCGTTCACTTGCAAGATGAAGTCTTTTTTTTTATCCTTTAACGAAAATGAAGAATAATAGAAAATTGGTTTTTTTTTTAAAGAATTATCAAATATTTACTATTTGGTAGTATTTGTGGTTTTGAGCCATCCTGGTCAGTTTTATCGATTTATTGAGAATATCGACATAAGTTGTTTGATATCCGACAATCTTATTATCAATCAAAACGACTGTTTATGAATGAATTTTTTTTTAATGAAGAATTGAGATATGTACATTGAATATTTGCGATTTTACAACCTTTTTGGAAAAAAAATTTGGAATTTTCAAGGTCATCGTATCGTAAAAGTTCATTGTTTTTATCAGGAAAATTGTTAAAAGTCCCGACCAAAAATGATTTTATCGATGTTTTATAGTCAAAATAACTGAAAACTGCGTTTCCATTGATAGTTTTGTCGTTCTTTGAGAAAAAATGTGAAGAAATAGGGGAATTAATAGATAAACTGCTGAATAATTGCCCATATTTTTTATTTATTTCGAAAAAAGTCTTTTATTTTCTCATTTTTCTTTATAATTTTTTTTAAAAATTTTGAGTTTTTACAAAAATTAATGAAAATTTTTGAGTTTTTAAACATATTGATTAACAAAAATTTTCGATTATTCATCTAAAATTTAAATTTTTTGATTTTCTTTATTTTTAGTTAAAAATCAGCGTTTTTCCTTGATTTTCCGAAAAATGACAGAAAATAACGATATTTTCCACAAAGACGCTAAAACTGTGACTTTTGGCGCAAGCATTTCCTTTATAATTCTTTCAGAAAATCCTCAAAAAAACGATAATTTCCTTCTTTTTCCCAGTTTTCTTACAAACAAACTCGAACTCCACGATTTTCAATTAAATTCACTGATAAAATCGGAGTTTTCTTTCGCTTTATTCCAAATATACCCTTTAAACGATTCGAATTACAAATACCAATCATTGCTTAAAAGGGATTTCATCGATAATGAAGAAAAATTCAAAAATTTGGGTTTTTATCTTTTTTTTTTAAGAGGAATTTTAAAGGATTTTTTCAAATTTAGCAATAAAAGAGAGAAAAATGAAGATTATGGACTATTTTGTGAATCTCGAGACGGAATTCGTGATGAATTGGGGATTTTTTGGGAAAATGAATGGATCGCCTCTTTATTATAATTCGACAGTTTTTTCTCTTTTTCATGTGAAGACTAATAAGTTCTTGAGCTTTTCATATGATTCGCATCACATGATGAGGTTTTTATTTGAATATTAAAGGAAATTTAATGAATTTTCAGTTTTTTTTGTGAATTTTGAGGTTTTTGAGAATTTTTGGTATTTTCAGTTTTTTTCGTGTTTTTTGTTAATTTTTTTGGGATTTTTATCTGTTTTTAGATTAGAATTAATTGATATTCCGAACGAAAACAGTTCTTTTAAATTCCTCCCTTCGCTAAAGATAAACTCGAATGGAAATAGCCAGGTTTATGACGGAGATCATATAGAAATATGCAGTGCAAGACTTATTTCTTCAAGAATACCAAGATTACTCATAAATTATCGTAAATTTCCTTCATTTTTCTCCATTTTATTTGAATTTTCTTCATTTTTATTTGAATTTTATTTGATTTTTCGATAAAAGATGAAGAAAAAATGCTCGATTCTTTGAATATTAACAAGGAAAAATATGATATTAAGATGGATTTAGAGAAATTCAGCAGTTTTAAGTATAAGTATCATCTAAAAAGTCCATTAATTCGATAAAAAGGATCAATATGTTTTCTAATTATGAAATCGAAGAAAATTCAGTGGATTTCTTCACAATTGGCGATATTTGCGTCTTGAATTTATCAGAAAAAAACGTAAAAACAATAAATTCTCCATTTTATTGCTAATTTCTCCATTTTTATTACTAATTGCTAATTTAGCATTATTTATCGATAATGAAGACAAAAGACCCTTTCAAGGATTTCTTCAAGAAAATCATCAATTTAAAAGAGAATCTTGTAAGTCATAATTTCAGAATTAAGACCGATTTCAACATAAATTTCACTGAAGAAACCTCAGAAAATCAACTAAGCGAGGAAAATTCGCCTTTAAATATCCCGATTTTATTAACAAAACCCTTAAAAAAGCAAATTTATGAAAAAAATGGAGAAAATAGTGATAAAAATGGAGAAAATTGTGATGGAAATGGAGAAAATTGTCATGAAAATGGAGATAATCGTAATCAATTTATCGAAAGAATATTCGATGAATTAATGAAGGATTTAAAGGAAAAACATCAGATAATTTTCAGAAAAAATGAGAAAAACGACGATAATTCATTTGATTTGATGTCGAATTCGCTTTGGCAGATAGAGGGACTTGAGAAGCATAAGGGAGGCATAATGCAATGGGACCAGTTGTATAGATTCAAGCATTTCTCCACTGGGAAGTATTTGTCGATTTGTGAAGAAAATAAGGTAAAATTTTGAAAATTGAAGAAATTTCGATAAATTGAAGAAATTTTGTTTAAAATTGAAGAAATTTCAATAATAAATTGAAGAAATTTATAAAAAAATTAAATAACTGAATATTTTTTAGAAATTTAGCATTGAACTATTGAATTTCGATGATGAAAAGTCTCTTTTCGAGGTGTTTCCGATTCGTAACGAGAGTGAAGAAGACTTAAATTATAATTGTTGGATAAAAAGAGGGACTTATTTTAAGCTAAAGCATTATAAAACTGGTTTTTATGTGAGCAGTGATTTCGAAACTGAAGAAAATGAAGAAATCAAGGAAGTTACATTAGAAATAAAAGGTAAATCTTCATAAAATATCCATATTACATATATGTATTAGATTCACAGTATTTTGGGTTCCAAATGATAAAAGCTGATAATGAAGATGTTTGGAATTTTTCGTATTTGAAGTCAATTTTGAGTTCTTTCCTCGAAATGATCATTTTCCTCTGGGATCTCGTAAAAATACTTGATTTTTGTGGAGTTTTAAGAAAAAATTAGAAAAAATTCAATGAAATCAAACAAAAAGAATATGTTGAAATCTATTTGAAATTGATGAAAAGCATAGAAAGTCTCACGGATTTTATCAGGAATAAATCGATTTCATGCATTAATCAGAATTACGAATTCGATGTTCTCTGCACAAAAAGACAAAATGTGCAATTTTTGAATTTTTCTAATTTTTTTAAATTTTTTAAAATTTTTATCAAAAAATTTATTAAAGATGCTTCGAGAAGAGTTGATTTTGGGGATATTGAGCATTTTCCTCTTTAAGATCTTCCCTTCTAAATCAGAACTAACCGACATTAATTTCAACGAAGCTCAGTGCACGGAAATCGATGAACATACCCTGTATCTTTTCGTCAAAGAGCTCATCATTACAATGAAAGGTCCTTTATTAACAAATGAAATTTATTGATTAAAATTCATTAATAAATCCTAGATAAAAACACTTTGAATACGATATTAGAAGAGAAATTTGTAATGAGTCGCTATTATCTATCAAAACGAATATATGGGCTTCTTCAACAGTCCTGTATTGAAAACGAGCAAAATCAAGAGTATTTATTAGCATTTCTCGATGTTTTTTCACAACATATCACTTCTGGCAAATTTGTCATTGAATTTCTCGAATCGATCTTTCACAATAATTACAAGATTTTGAAGAAATTACCACAAATGACCTTTAATAAAAGGGGAGATTTTGGACAAAATGAGAACTTTTCCTTTTTGAAGATGCTCTTTTGCAAGGCGAAAGAGAAAGAAAGTCAACAGAAGGATTTGCTGGATTTTTTGAATAAATTGTGCTTTAACGGTTTTTATAATAGAATTTCTCGTTATTTCTGATCAATTTCTTAATAATTTCTGATCATTTTCTCATTAATTAATCTATTATAAATTTCTGATGAATTCTGATGAATTTTTAATTAATTTCTATTATATAGGAAGATCTCCTATTTATTTGAACCAAAAAGAAGTGTTTTCCCTTCTCGAAAACGACGATAATCTCCTCAAGCTAAAAACTGATAAAAACCTGAACACAATCTCAATCCTACAAAACTCTGAATTCATCGAAATCTCGGAATTCTACAGAGAAAACTCAAATAATCATGAATTTCAACGAATTATCAGTCTTTTTGACCTTTTTTCAGCAATTTGTCAAAATCGCAACACTAAATTTTGCCTTTATTTCATTGAGTTTTTCCCTTATAATATCCTGCTTATTTATCTCAAAAAAGAGGAATTACCTTTCGAAATAAGAGCCTCGTTTTGCAGACTGATACTCGTGCTTTATTTAGATAGAGAACCCAATTTATATAAGACCAAACCCTATTTGATCTTTAAAATGAGGAAAAATAAGAGTATTATGAGGATTAGCACAGGGAAAAAGTTTTTGAATTTAATGAAGAATTTATCCCCAATAAAAATAAGTAATTTATATGGGAAATTTATTGTGGAATTTATTATTGAATTTATTATGGAATTTATCATTAAATTTCTCATAGGTGGAATTTCTCGTAAAATTTCTCGAATTTATCGTCTTTTTAATGGGTTTTTCTCGTATCGTGGAATTTATCGTCTTTTTAATGGGAAAATTTCGGGTTTTTTAAAAAAGAAAATTTTATGGTTTTTTTGTTTGTTAATTTTTTTGATTTGGGGAGATGGGAAGCAAAAACGGGCGAAAACCGAAATGCCAGAGATTGAAATGAGAGAACAATTTCTTTTGCAACAGATTTTCAATGAAGATAATGAAAAAAGCGAAGATGGGAACAGTTTTTTCGAGGAACAAGAAAGTTTTCTTTGCTGTTTTCTCAATTTATTCACGTTTTCCCATTATAATAGCCCAAGATTTCCAAGAATTAAAGTTAGAAATACTGAATTACCTCGAAAACATCAACCTGATTCTTCTTTCGGGAGTGATAAATACTGATGAGGTCTTTAATAAATTAACCCTCGAAATACTCCAAATCCTCTATGAAATGCTCCGTTTTGACCTAATAGACACAAAAAACCCAATAAAATCGAAAAAAAACTCAAAATTCACGAAATTACCCGATTTTGATGCAGAAACTGATAAAAACCAAGCGAATTCCGTAGATTTTATCATATTTTATCTAAGTCCTTTGCTCGAATTCGACGATATTTATCACAATACGATAAATAATCTCAATAAAAGTCCATTTTCTTCACGATTTTCCTCTAAAATACCTTTAATTTTCTTCATGATTCTCCACATTTAACCATAAAATTACTTTAGAAAACACGTCATATTACCAAACAATCCTGAAATCTCCCGATTTCCCATTAGAAAAGAAGAAAAAGTCCTTCAAATTCTTCACCAAAGAGAAAACCTTCCAAAAATCTGCGAAAAATCAAATGAATTTCCACACTTTTTCCAATCAAATTCCTTTAGAAAAATCCCGTTATAACCCTCTTTTTATCAAAACTCAGTCTTTTTTCAAAATTCTCCAGAAATATCTCAATAAGAATTTTCTGAGCCAAAAATCCCTAAATCCTTTAGTAAAAGAGATTAAGCTTCAAACCTGTAAAATTTTGGAATTTCTTTTGAATTATCGGTTCGAATACTATCTAAATATCGCAATGGGATACTTTAATGAGAAATTCCTCAAGGAAAACACGATATTTGAAAGAAAAAAGGAGATTTCAGAGAATTTACTGATGATTTTTCCTGAAGAAATCGAGGAAATTACTGAAGATTTTAATAGAAAAAATACTGGTGTTTTACCGAAAAATGGCTATTTTCGGTCTTTTGATGATATTCTCAATAAACCATTTATTGAGGTTTTATTGATCAGTTTTTACTTTAATTCTAATGATAAAGAACTCAGCAATTCTATCAGTAATTTAATGATAAAATATTGCAATCAGAAAGGGGCCTTTAGGGGATTTTTCAAAAGAATCGAGCTGTTAATCACTGAGGAAGATAAGACTCTTTATCAGTCTTTACAAGGAATTGTGAAGAAATTGAATAACAATTTCTTTAAAATACAGGTCTTTTTGATGATTTTTGTGATAAATTCTCTTTTAATTTTTATTTGATTTTTACCATAAATTCTCATTTGATTTTTATATTATATTTGATATTTTCATTTGAATATTGTGAAAATTCTTCTTTAAATTGATAAAAGAGCTGGTTTCAAATGCAAAACTCTCTGAATTACATGAAATATTCCTTAGAAATCCACGAATTTAAGCAAAATCTGCTGAAAATGGAGAATATTTTCACCATTTCAAAGCAAAACAAGTAAAAACCCTAAATTTTCTTTCCTAATATCCCCTATTTCTCATAAATTTCTTCACAAAATCCCTAAAATAGTGAAAGACTTCAATTTAAACAGAATATTTTGCAGAATTTACGGGGAATTCAAATAGTAATCAATATAATTCTGAGTTTCATGAATAATCTCGAATTTATCAAAAAAACTGCTGATAACGAAAAATTCTTAGAAATCTTAAAAATTTGCTATTCTATCATTTTTTTCTATTGCATTCGAAACAAAAGCAATCAAAAGTACCATAAAATTCAATTTTCTTTAATTTCATCATTAATTTCATTTGAATTTCCCCAATTTTATCATTAAATTCTTTCTTTAATTTTCATTTGAATTTTCCTAATTTCATCATTAAATTTTCATTTGAATTTCCCCAATTTAATCATTAAATATCTTCATTAAATTTTCATTTGAATTTCTTTTGAATTTTCCTAATTTCATCATTAATTAGCTTTTTATTTGAAAAACTGCATGAAATCTTCCTAATTGATTTGCCTTTATTTATTGGCAATTTAGAGACTTTAGCCGTGATTACTGAAGATAATCAAGCCATTTGTTCCAATTTTTCTGAAGAAAATCTGTTGTTTTTCACGAAAATGATCATGAAAAATGGCCAAAAAGCTGAATATTTGTTAATATTCGAGTGTTTGATCAGCACTAGCTATAAATATGGCATTTATAAGGAGGTAGGAGCGAAAATCCTGAAGATTCTTTTCGAAAAAAACTCCTTTAGCTTTTTAGCAGTAAATTCATTTGATTTTTTGTCAAAATACCTTTAATTTGATTGTTTTTTCAGTAATTTATCAGTAAAAATAGGCTTTTTATGAGTAAATTCATTTGATTTTTAATCTAGAATTTTTCTGCATTTTATTGTTAATCATATCTGGGAAAAATCTAATAAAATACCTTTAAATAGCCATTTCGCAGTGAAAATCTCAATGAAAAGGAGACTAAAGATGAATTGAACCGATATCGTGAGAAATTCTTCAAAGTTTATTTATTTTCCCTTTAAAATTCCTTTCATTTTATCTTTAAAAATCAAAGATTTCAGCAAATGTTCTTAAAAGTGACTCAAATCTTCACATTTTATCAATAGCCTATCGTTATTTTCGTGTTATCAATATATTGGAATTCCTTTTGAAAAAATGTGAAGAAATAGCTAATATTGAAGAAGAAGGGCTTTTAAATGAGAAAATACAGGTAAAAAAAGCCATAGTCGATTTATTGCTGCTTTTTATCTCGAAATCTGATAAAGCAACTGATAAATTTAGAGAAGATTTAAAGGTAAAAACATAAGAAAAATCACTGATTCATTTGATTTTTCTTTAGATTTTTCCTCAAATCCTGCTAAAAGAAAAGGAGTTTCTCGACGGAAAAAGTAACAAATTGACTGAAAACTACGTAAAATACTTGAAATACCGCTTTTTTCCTTTATTGAAGATTTACGGTGAAGGCTTAGCTTCTGATCAGTAAAAACACCATATTTTCCTTTAAATTTATTCATAATAAAAAGATTGATTTTTCTTTCAATTGAAAAACAACAAATCTATTGTTTAATAAGCGAATTCCTTGAAAAAATCCAACAAAATTCGGAGAATTTCGGCTTAAATCTCGTAAATTTTTCTTTAGAATTCCTTTAAGATCCCTTTAATAAATTTCATTTGAATTTTCCTTATTTTATCATATTTTAAAAGACTGGACCTAATT
>JFJP01034789.1_pt1 | contig 14953 bp, 13 predicted proteins | sample 431651 | NCBI WGS metagenome assembly JFJP01 (sample SAMN02602958, study PRJNA72255) | Microbial mat metagenome, whole genome shotgun sequencing project. | biome: fresh water; feature: sink hole; material: water; isolation source: purple microbial (photo- and chemosynthetic) mats found in...
TCTGGCCGCTCTTCCGCTACGACCCCAGGCTCATCGACCAGGGCAAGAACCCCTTCCAGATCGACTCCAAGGAGCCGCAGCTGGACAAGATTGCCACGTTCATGGCCAGCGAGATCCGCTTCCGCACCCTCCGTGCCGCCGACGCCGCCCGCGCCGACATGCTCGAGGCCAAGGAGAAGGCGCTCGTGGAACGGAAGTGGAAAGAATATAAGTACCTGGCAGATCGTCCGTTCTAAAGAACGGACGACTGACCAGGGCGTTATCGCGGGCCTGTCGGCCGCGATAACGCGCTTGCACCATTGAACCTGACACGCTGCGCGTGCAGGTTAATACGGGGATTGCAAAGACCGCCCGCCGGGGTACCGGGGGCGGTCTTTTTGTGCTTGAGCCATCGCTTATGCGCATAAACCGCGACATACGCTTCTCGCCGGACAAACGGCCGTACAAGGAAAATACGTTAGTAGATCTGGCTTTTTTTATTGCCAATTCATGCCTATTCCGGCTATAATTATTACCGCTTATACCGTCAACTGGTAATATTTATATCCGGAGGCACAGAATGATTGATATGCTCAGGGAAATTCTACTTGACTTCCAGGAATCCGTGCTTCCGGCAACTGTATCCCGGCGGCTCGAAATCCCGTCGTTGCCAGGCAAAGCCGGGGTATGTATCGGCGTACGCCGTTGTGGCAAATCTACCCTCATGTTCCAGATCATGCAGAAATTGCAGGCATCCGGTGTCCCCATGCAAAACATCCTGTATCTGAACTTTTTTGATGACCGATTGCATAGCCTGCGACAAGAAGATTTAGGAGGCATTCTAGAAGCCTACTTTTCTATATATCCGGATAAAAAAAACACCCAGACCGTGTACTGTTTCTTCGATGAGATCCAGGTAGTGCCGGGTTGGGAACCCTTCATCGACCGGCTGATGCGCACAGAAAAATGCGAAGTATACCTTACAGGTTCTTCAGCGCACATGCTGGCCAAGGATATAGCAACACAGATGCGTGGCCGTGCCCTCTCCTGGGAACTGTTCCCGTTTTCTTTCCGAGAATTTCTTGATTACAAGGGCATTGCATGCGATGGCCCCTTGTCAGGCAAAAAACGCCTGACCATCCAGAATGCCTTTGAACAGTATTGGAAAACGGGAGGCTTTCCCGAGGTTCTGGCGCTTGACCGTGCGCTGCGGATACAGGTCCACCAGGAATATTGGGGCGCAATGCTCTTCCGTGATCTTGTCGAGCGTCATGACATCAGCCATCCCAGGGCCGTAACCGATCTGGCACATTGGCTGGCTGACAATTGCAGTTCGCTGTACTCCATCAACAACCTCACCGGTTACCTGAAATCACTGGGACACAAAGCACCAAAATCCGCTGTGTCCGATTATCTTGAGTGGTTCCAGGACGCGTACATCATGTTTACCGTACGCATCTTCGATGCATCACTTGCCCGTTCCAACGTTAACCCAAAAAAAATATACTGCATCGACCACGCGTTGGTGCAGTCAGTCAGTTCAGGCATTTTAGTCAACTCCGGTCATCTGCTTGAGAACCTTGTCTACATCGCCTTGCGGAGGAATTCAGCAGAAATTTTTTATTACAGGACAAACACAGGCCGTGAAGTGGATTTCATAATTCAGAATGCGAATCGAGTATGCTCACTCGTCCAAGTCTGCGAGAGCCTTGCCGACCCACGAACCCATAAACGCGAAACCACCGCCCTTGCTGAAGCCATGGCAGAATTACAAATAAGCCACGCTACCATCGTAACCCGGGGTGAAGAGACAAAACTTGCCGTTGCAGCGGGCATCATACACGTAGTACCTGTCTGGCGTTTTCTGCTTGATATCGAAACGTCGAAGCCCGGTATCCCACCCGCTACGACCCCAGGCTCCCGTTTATGATGTATACTGCTGTATTACAATGAATTGTCAGCCAGAATCAGTGGCAGGTTTACCTGGAATTCTCATAGAGAAGAAAAGAGGCTACCATATGGCGCTTGAGAACAGGCTCGGCATCAATGACGCCGCGGAACTGGCACGCGTAGAAGAACGTCTGGGCAAGGCCAGAGCCTTCAGGCTTTTTTCGAGCGGACTCCTCGACTCGCTTGAACCCGGCAGTCTCAAAGCCCTTTCGACGATACACCGCTACCTCTTTGAGGAAGTCTACGACTTTGCGGGCTGTGTGCGCACCGTCAACATATCCAAGGGTAATTTCAGATTCGCGCAGGCACTGTACCTGGACGCGGCGGTATACATGAAGGGCATAGACGACAGCTACCACTACGAAGGCTATAACCTGTACCGCACCGAGGATCTGGGGTCATGATGATGTTGCTCACAGGGCGAGTTCCACTTCTTCGGTAGGTCCAAAAAACAGCGCGGAATCGTCAACAACACGCTCAAGATACAGTTCTATCGCTTCGCGAATATGTTCCAAAGCCTCTTCACGCGTATCGCCTTCACTGATGCAACCAGGAAAGGCCGGAACAAGTGCAGTGAAACCGCCATCGGGACTCGGTTCGAGCAGTATGCGCATCGAAGGCAATCGGTCAAGCAACGGCTCTTCCGTGTTGGGAGGACGACCGAATCTCGCTGGAATCCCTTGAAATACCTGGTGCAAAAACCGTGCTGGCATATCCGATAGCGGAATATGGCAATAATTTTATGAGTAGAGAAGTTGCGTTACTGCAACTATCATTAGATGTACAGCCAGTGCACCATCACTGGTGAGAGAAGTTATCATGCTGGAACCAGTCTTCAAATATGAAGTCAACCCTAGTCACGGAGGTGAACCATGGAATCGATTGATGAACTGGAAACATGGGCGATACAGGATCTGAAAAAACTGCTCCACAGGATTGAACTTGAAGATGTAATCGTCGCGATGCACGGCCTCAGCCCGGACTTGCAAAAAATGCTGTTCAGGGCGATGAATGTTTCACAAAAAGTCAGAAGCATGATTTCAAGAAACAGATGGGTGAGCCACAGGCTGGAAACAGTGGAACAAAAGCACAAGGAGATTCTACGCGAAGCCAGAAAGCTGAAGGGCTAGGGCTGCAGCCAGATTCAGCTTCCGCCCCCTCGTCTTCTACACGACCTTCCAGATTTTGCGGGATTTGGCCCGGTAGGTATCGAAGGATTTTGCAGCAAGACCTTTGACGAAACCATAATAGTCTGGGATACTGCCCGCACCATGAGCAGATCATCATCGTCCACAAAGTCAGAAGCAAAGGTTCGTCCGGCTAAAAAGTCGAAGGCTTCCAAAATAATTGAAACTGTTCCGTACCACCACAAGCCTGATTCGCTGAGCGTTGCGGACTGGCAAGTTGACGATGATTTTAAGCCGTGGCCGGATCAGTGGGCTTTCCTGTCAGAACTCAAGCCCCTTAAATCCAGCACGCTGGATGAAACTATAGAAAAAGCTTCCGGGGGACAGCCACCTCTCGATGTAGCCTTCGTCGAGAATGATGAGGCGGAAACACCCTGGGAACCTTCGAGGCCTGTAAGTATCAAACTCAATATTCCTGTACCGAAATCAATCTCCATAGTGCTTGCCGACCGCATCTACATCGCCAAGGACGAATTACCACAGGCTCTGCTCAACAGGATCATACGGCTCGCGGCATTCCAGAACCCTGAGTTCTACAAAGCCCAGGCCTTGCGACTATCCGTATGGGATAAGCCGCGCATAATCGGCTGCGCGGATAATTATCCCAACCATATCGCGCTTCCCAGAGGCTGCCAAGAAGCCCTCGAAGACCTTCTTCTGACAAACGGAATCGTGGCGCTCACCAAAGACGAGCGATCAAACGGATCTCCTATTGCTGCAAAATTCACTGGCACGCTACGCGCTACGCAGAGCATTGCTCTTGAGGCGATGCTTGCGCATGAAACAGGTGTGCTCTGCGCGCCGACGGCCTTCGGCAAGACGATCATAGCCGCGGCCCTTATCGCAAGGAGAAATACCAGCACCCTAATCATAGTTCATCGTACTGACCTCGCTCGACAATGGGCGGAGCGGCTTGGTGTATTTCTTGAAATTGACAAAAATTCAACAGGGCTTATTGGCGGCGGCAAAAAAAGGCCATCGGGAAAGGTGGATATCGCCGTCATGCAATCACTGGCGCGGGCCGGGGAATCCGACGCGCTCTTCGAACGCTACGGCCAAGTGTTGGTCGACGAATGCCATCACCTCTCCGCTTTTTCATTTGAATCAGTATTAAAGCGATTCAAGGCCCGGTACGTTCTTGGTCTCACCGCTACGCCTATCCGGCGTGACGGCCACCATCCAATCATCTTTATGCAATGCGGCCCGATCCGCTACAAGGCGACTCGTGGAACAAGCACTATTACAAGCATGAAAATTATTGCTAAGCAGTTTTCTGTCCCCTTAATGCCGGATGGTGCAGGAATCCAAGATGTTTTCCATATATTGATACGCGATGATGCCAGAAACTCAAGAATCGTCGACGACATATCACTGGCATATCAGAGAGGTCGCAAGATACTCGTCCTAACCGAACGAACCGAGCATCTCGAAATGCTTGCAAAATTGATAGGATAAGGAAAAACTCTTATCAAGCTCCATGGCAGGTTGAAAAAGCAGGAACGTGATGGAGCATTCGCAGCGTTGGGGGCGATGAGCCAAGACGAACCGCGTATCATTCTCGCCACTGGAAAACTCATAGGCGAAGGTTTCGATCATCCAGCTCTCGATACTCTCATACTTGCCATGCCGATATCATGGAAAGGAACACTTCAGCAATACGCCGGCCGCCTGCATCGCGAGCAATCAGGCAAAACCAGTATCGAAATCCATGATTACTCTGAAACTGGAAACGCCTTTCTTGCGAGCATGTGGGGAAAAAGAAAAAAAGGTTTCCTGGCAATGGGATACACCGTTGAAGAGATCCAAGACTAACCTTGAAATCAATAGGCAAGGATGCCTTGCAGTAAATGAACAGCCTCGAATCAGTTCTTAATGCATAATGGGGCATCGCGCATGGGAAAAATGGGATTGCCGGACTTGTCCTTCATGTCGGTGACCGGGCGCCAACCTTCGAGATCGATGTTGAAGCCGATGCGTATCACCTTGTAGGGAGCCAGGAATCCGTCGTCTATGCCCTGCCGGAGGGAATAGCTGTAGACCGGATCGCCGAAGTAGTCGCGGTTCGATATATACTTCGTTTCACGCGGTGTCGCGGTAAGGCCTATCTGTGCGGCTGATCCGAAATACTCGAGAATCTCCCGCCATGCCGAGTCCTCCGCCGCGCTACCGCCGTGGCACTCGACTACAACGATCAGGTCGAAGAAGCCGGGAGAGAACTGCCTGTAAGCATCGGCGTCCTCATCATAATTGGTTATGCCCTGATAAAGTGCCCTGGTTCCTCGAAGCTTGTGTTTTTCTGTAAACCCTACATTGTGTGGTATGGAAGGTAGGAGAAAAGCCGATCAGCGCTGCTTCCCGCAGTGTCGTTTTGGGTTAGATACAAGCTTCGAGTAACTAGGCATCGATTGTACACAATCAGCTGCCCTAAACTTCAAATCACAGTAGAATGGTAGTACAAACATCCGACACAGGAGGGCATGCGATGGCTTTCAATGGTTTCGGAGCTCATGGACAGGAATACTTCCGCGAACTCGGGCTGAACAACGGCAGGCTCTGGTTCGAGGAACACCGTTCCGGATACGAAGCCGAACTGCGCGACCCCGCGGAAGCCTTCATCGCGGACCTGGGCGACAGGCTGTCCAGACTCTATCCGGCCATCCGTTTCGATACGCGCCGCAACGGGGCAGGCTCGCTGATGCGAATCAACCGCGACGTGCGGTTCTCTCCCGACATCCGGCCCTACAAGGAAAACCTGGGCATCATCTTCTGGCTGGGTGAAGGCAAGAAGGTCGAAGCGCCGGCTTTTTACTTCCATGTCGACGCCGACCAGTGTTTCTTCTATGGCGGTCAGCACGTCTTCCCGAAAGAGACGCTCCTTCGATATCGTGCCGCGGTTGCCGACGAGCTCCCGGGCCAGCGCCTAAGCGCGATTCTCGATGACCTGAGCAGCCAGGGCTACCTCTGCTTCGAGGAACCGGCGTACAAACGCGTCCCCAGGGACTATCCCGCGGACCATCCGCGGGCCGGGCTCCTGCGCTTCGCCGGCATGGGCGTGGCCAGGAGCCTGGAACCAGAGGCCATCCTGCGCCCCGACCTGGTCTCGATATGCGCCGACCACGCAATGCGGATGAAGCCGCTTGTGGACTGGCTCCTTAAGATCAACTGAAGGATCGGCCCCCTGTAGACTACACATCCTTCCAGACCTTGCGGTATTTAGTGCGGTCGGTATCCGAGGAAACGGTCATGATACGCTGTCTGGCCCGTTCCGCGAGCGCGGGATCCCGCTTGGCATCATAGAGCTTCTTCATGCAGACGAGTATGTCAAAGCGTATCAGCGAGGCGTTCCTCTCGGCGGCGCAGTCGTCGTAGCGCTCCTCGTAGAAGTCCAGGACCAGCTTGCGGTACTTCGGGCCGGCCAGACCGATGCGGTATGAAGCCTGGAGCACGTGCCTGGCGGTAACGAACATGGGGTCCTTGGTCAGCCGCTTTATCCAGTCAAAATAGTCAAAGAAATGGCCCTCGGGGTCGCTCCTGGCCAGACCGCAGAGCAGCTGGCCGCCGATGGAGCGCAGGTGGTTGTCCTTGGAGTCCATGTATGCAGCTATCCTGTCCCAGTGGCCGGTGGCATCGACGATACCCTCGGTCAGGTCCAGAAGTTCATTGTAGGCCCGGGTTCGCTGTGCCGGATCGGGACCTTCTATATCGTCAAGGTAGTCAGCGATTGTTTTCATGTGAGTTTCCTTCTGTCGTCGCTTGTGTGGCTGTGAGGATCGGATTGAAGCAATCGTCGTTCCGTTCTGGCGGTTGATGCGACGAAGCAGGCCACGATTTGCACTTTACCACAGAAGAGACAACTGAAATAAGCCTCCTGCAGCGTTCAGGGCGTTCGTGGATACGGGATCATCCGGCCGGAGACCGCCAGAGGATACAGCAACGCCGATGCGGCGAGCACGGCAGCGGCGATGAACCAGGCAACCGGTATGCCCCAGGAGCCAACCACGAGGCCAAACGCCACAGAACCAAACAAACCGCCAAGTTGAACGGCCAGAGAAACGGCGGACAGCATCGAAGCGCGCTTGTCGGGGGGCAGCAGGCGGTTGAGCATGGTCGCTTCAGGTGGTGAAGCCATGCCGTTCCAGAAAAACATGGAGAGGTACAGAATCGCAAAGCCGCCGGGACTGGCCTGTACCGCCAGTGCCACGATGAACGCGGCGGTCAACAGGCGCAATGCCAGCAGTAGTGGAGCCGCTCCGATCTTCGTTTTTTCAATCAGCGGGGTAACGGCGAGGCTTCCACCAAGTGCGGCAAGGAAATAGCCGGCTGAAAGGAAACCATTGAGCCTGTCGGGACCAGCGGGGTCCGCTGCGCCTGCGATATCGGCTACACGCGGCTGCCAGTACGTTTCCACGGCAGAAAAAGCGAATCCCCAGGCAACTGCGATCACGAACATCGCCATCAGGGCCGGGCTTGAACGCGCAAATACTATTGATTCGGCAAGGAAGGAGCCGATCCTGGTGCCTGACCGTTGAGCTGACACCTCCTTGGGGACTGCAAATAGAACAAGGATCCCGAGCACGAGGAGCAAAGCCAGCATGGTGATAAGGTTGCCGTGGTACCGGTTGGCCAGAGGAAACAACAAGGACCACACACCCGGAATGAAACCGCCGGCAACGCTGCCGAGGGCCAGACCGAGCGTGTCGGCGGCATTCGAGGCGGACATCAGCCGGTGCAGCCTGGCCTCTCCATGAACCTCGAGATACCGGTCGATGAGCAACGCTTCCAGTGATCCCGAAGAGAGTGCCCGGGAGACTCCATACAGGGCGAAGGCAGCACTGACAGCAATAAAGCCAGAGGCAAACAGCAGCGTGCCATACGCCGCGGTCTGGAATACCAGGGACAAGAGGTACGTGCGCTTGCGGCCTATCCTGTCCGCGAGTATTCCGGTAGGCAACTCCAGCACGACAACGACGCCGGCCGTAATCGCAGCGGAGAAACCAAGCTCGGCCAGCGTAAGGCCTTTTGAAAGACGTATGAGGTTGGTTGCCGGTATGATGAGGCCAATGATGCCCCATTGCAGGAATCGCGTCATGGCCGCGACTTCCGTGATGCTCAATTGGTTTTTTGGATGCATGATAGCTGGCATTGTAAAGTTTAATTGAAAAACCGTCATCACCTTTTTTTTACGTCCGATACAGGCGAACAAAGAAAGCTGGTTTGCGCGATTCCTTGCCACAGCGGCTTTCATGGCGTATCTTTTCCTGCAAGAGGTTCCCATGAAACGAGCGGCTTTCTTCATCGCCTACTTCCTGACTCCGGTTGTTCCTGCTTTTTTCTATATCAATGCGACGAGCAGCGGCGTGGATGCATACTCTGTTTCCGTGGCGCTCGGCGTGGTTGCGTTCATCCTGTTGTGCAACCAGTTCATACTTGCATCGCGGCCTGGTTGGGTTGTGGCAGCGCTCGGCCTCAAGAGCCTCCTTGCATTCCACGGTGCGATGCCGTTGGTAATCCTTGCCCTGGCCGGAGCACACAGGATGCTCAAGGCCAGCATCGGGTTTCCGCTTGACAGTGCACAGGCCATCATCGGAACCGTATCCTTCATTGTGTTCGTACTGGCGGCCATTTTCGCCATCCTGTTTCTGGCCACCATCAATCTGCCGGCAGCCCTCAAGTTGCGCGAGTTCAGGAAATGGGCCCAGGATCACCTGGGCCTGAGCTACAAACTCACGCGGGCCTTCCACAACATCACGGTGCTGGCCGGCATCGCCATCGCGGTGCATGTGCTGCTCGCCTCCAGTTCTGACCTTGCTGCAAATCCGGCAGGCGCGGTCTGGATGGTGGCATGGCTGCTTTTGTCGCAGGGCCTGTACGCCCGGTACCGGCTCCACGGCCGCAAGGTGGCGGCAACGCGCACTTCGGCTTGACCCGCGCCTGCTCATAGTCCATCATCGTTCCCATGAAGATGTCATGGACTCAGGAAGCCAGGGGTTACATCAGTGGCTGAACCCTACCGGATAATACTCGTTGATGACGAGGACGAGGTCCGTGGCCGTATTTCATCAAAAATCTCGGCTGATTCGGGCTTCGTGGTGGCGGGTACGGCCGGCAACGGTTACGATGCACTGGAACTCATAGAGAAGCTCTCACCACAGGTAGTGCTGACCGACATCAAGATGCCATACATAGATGGCATAGAGCTGGCCGGGATAATCCGGCGCGACTACCCTACGGTGCGCATAGGGTTCATCACCGGTTATGACGAGTTCGACTACGCCAGGCAGGCCATTAAACTTGGTGTACGCAGCTACCTTACCAAGCCGCTGACCCAGGAAGACATCTCGGCCTTCCTCCAGAGGCTCAAGGTAGAACTCGACGACGAGTACCGCGAAAACTACAACCGCGAACAGATACAGAAACGTTATGAACAAAGCGTGCCACTGATCGTGGAGAACTGCTTTGTGTCCTTCCTCGCCTCGGGCGCATCTGGATTCAAGGACGACATCGAACAGCTCCGGGAATGCGGGGTAACGCTCGACGATGCACGCTACCTGGTCGCCTTCGCACTCGTGGAGCGCAATCCAGAGAACTGGGGCATCATCGAGTTCGAGCAGCTCAAACTGTCCGTGCGCGAACGGCTCGAGGCGCTCCTCGCACTAGAGGGATACGAGCACTACCATTTTGCGTTCCACGAAGGCCTCGTCTTCGTGGTCAAGGAAAAAGGCTTTGACTTCGAGCGGCAAGTCGACGTCGTATTCAACAGGATGGCCAGGACAACAGAACACTTCCTGTCCGTGCAGGTCGACATAGGCGTAAGCGACATGCACAAGGATTTCAGGCAACTACGGGATGCCTGGGAAGAAGCAGGCAAGGCTCTTTCCTACAGCCGCTTCAGCACGATCAGCCACGTGTCCTATTTCAGGCAGGTCGGGCAGCGCGGGTCCCGTCCGGTGTCGTTCCACGAGGGCGATGCGGCGGGTCTTGAGCACGCATTGCGCTATGGCTCGGACGAGCAGGTAGCGGCTGTGCTGGAGACGCTCAAGGCGGAGGCCGCACACGATGCAACCGATGCGCGCAACCTGAATCTGTATGTAATAAACCTGGTCAGCCTCCTCGCCAGCTACGCGGCGGCGTCCGGCATAGACATCAACGAACTGGCTGAGACCGACGTCATCGAATTGATGACCAGGATCAGGAGCCTTGACCAACTCTTTTCCTGGGCAGCCAGCATCGCGGGTAAAATCAGGGAGCGTGGTCTCGCTTCCAAGGCCAACAATGCGCAGCGTATGCTTGAACAGGCAGTCAACCTGATCCGCAAGAGTTACGCGGATCCTGAACTTACCATGGACTTCATCTGCGACAGGCTGGGCATCAGCGCCTCGTACCTGGGACAGCTCTTCAAGAAATACCGTGACATCACCTTTGTCAGGTTCCTGACCAGCGTGCGTATCGACAAGGCCCGGGAACTGCTCTCCACGACCGGCGACCGCATCGTCGAAATTGCCCTGCAGTGCGGCTATAAAGACGTATATTACTTCAGTCATAGTTTCAAGAAAATAACTGGAGTCTCGCCCAAGAAGTACCGGGAAGACAATGAGTAAGCCATCCATATCGATTGGCCTCAACATCTTCATAGCCACGATGGGCATAGTCTCGGTCATATTGCTGCTGACAAGCCTCGTGTTCCTCGCGGTTTTTTCCCGCACCATCGACGACGTGGTTGTGACGCAATCACGCGAGATAAACAAGCAGATCGTCATGAACTTCGAGGGCTATATAAACAGCGTTATTGAAACGGCCAATTACATACAGTTTGCCTCGTTTGATATGGACACGGAAACAGACGCTGAAGCGCTCGCAGAGCTGTACCGCACAAATTCCGACATGAAGAAGGACGTGGTCGCGGTTTTCCTGTTCGATGCTGCAGGCAGGACACTCGTCGGGCCTACGCTCGATTTTACGCTGGCCGATTCAGTCGCTGCGTTACCGTGGTTCTCGCTTGCGCGGGACCTCAAGGAAATATTCCACTTCAGTTCCACAGGAGAATCGAGCATTGCGGGAGGCCGGGACGAAGGCGTCATTTCAGTATCCAAGTCAATCGAGTACACCAGGAATGGCATTACCTCCGACGGAGTACTGCTCATAGAGCTCAACAATGAATCCATCACCGACCTCGCCAGAAAGACAAACCTGGGAGAAGGCGGCCACCTGCTCATACTCGATGACCGCGATGCCCTCCTGTATTCGTCTGAGCCCCCGCAAGGCACCATGACGGCAGCCAGCTACGCCCTGGCCAGGTCGTTGTACCTGGGCGGAACGCGGGCAAGCATAGAGCGCGTCGATATGTACCTGTATGTCAACACACTCCTCCATACACGCTGGCGCATTGTGACGGTGAGCAATGTGGACGAGATCAACGGGGCGATGCGCCGAATCTCCGGCATACTCGTGGCCATCTTCGCGGTAGCGGTGGCGGTGAGTGCAGCCGTGGCCGGCATTATTTCGCTGCAGGTATCCCGCCCCGTGACGCAGCTCAGGAAGGTGATGCGCAGGATCGAGGAAGGCGACTTCTCCATGCCTGTCGATGTTAGCGGCCAGAAGGAAATCGTGCTGCTCTCCCACTCGTTCAGCAGCATGGTGCAGAAAATCCAGGAACTGATGGCCCGGCTCGTGGCCGAGCAGCGGGAAAAACGCAAGACAGAATTGCGCGCACTGCAGAACCAGATCAATCCGCATTTTCTCTACAACACCCTTGACTCGATCGTCTGGCTCGCGGAGAACCAGCGGACCGGGGACGTGATAACGACGGTGGTCGCCCTGGCCCGCCTGTTCCGCATCAGCATTTCAAAGGGTGAAAATTTCATAACTGTACAGGACGAGGTATCGCATGTCAGGAACTACCTGACGATCCAGACAATACGGTATCAGGACAAGTTCACCTACGAGCTGGAACTGCAGCCGGATATGTCCGAGATGAAGGTCATGAAACTCATACTCCAGCCGCTTGTGGAGAACGCCATCCAGCATGGTGTGGGTGACGATGACGGACACATAACGATCACGGGCACTATCGAAGGTGACTTCATGGTGTTCCGCGTCAGCAATACGGGCTACGGCATTCCGGACAGTAAAATAGAAGAAATGTATGAAACCATGCGGGGTGGAACAGAGCATCCGAGTGTAGGCATGCGCAACGTGTACCAGCGCCTAAAACTCTACTACGGCGAGCAGGCTGACATCACCATATCGAGCGTACAGGACGAGAGTACGACGATGACGATCTTCATTCCGGTCGATGGCCGTGAAGGACGACAACCATGACAATATCCCGCATGCTTTCGACTATCGTTCTGGTGTCTGCCTTCATGGCAGCCGTTTCCATGATGGGCTGCTCGCGCGACGAACCATCAGTCGGCCTGTTCCTGTACAACGAGGCAGATCCCTACATCAAGGAATTCGCCAAGCAAATAATGGAAGAATCAGGCCCCGTATTCACACCTGTACAGTACGACGCGGGCAATTCACAATTGATCCAGAACGAACAACTTGAAGGCCTGCTGGTCAGGAATCCAGCGCTGGTGATAGTCAACCCGGTAGACCGGCTCAGCTCGCACTCGGTTCTGCGCAAGCTGCAGGCAGCGGGCATCCCCGGCATCTTCTTCAACCGCGAACCCCTGGCCGGCGATCTGGCACTCTGGGAAAAATCCTATTACGTGGGGGCCAAGGCCGAGCAGTCCGGCCAGTTGCAGGCGCAGCTCGTCATGCAGCTGTTCGGAGGCGAGCCTGAAAACCTCAACGGCTACGACCGCAACGACGACGGCAGGATCCAGGCCATCATCCTCAAAGGCGAGCAGGGACATCAGGACGCCGAGATCAGGACCAGGGAAGTTTTGCGAAGTTTTGAGGCGGCCGGTTTCATTGTTGAAGTGCTGGCACTGGAAATAGCAAACTGGAACCGTGATGAAGCGTATGCAAAAATGGGGCCTTTGTTAAAAGACTACCGGAACAATGTAGAACTGGTAGTGTCAAACAATGACGCGATGGCCCTGGGCGCGATCAGCATGATGCGCCAGACCGGCATGTTCCAGGACTCAAACCGCAACGGCCGGATTGACCGCTCTGACGAACTCTGGATTCCCGTGGTGGGAATCGACGGCCTCAAGGAAGCTGAAGGGTCCATAGCTGAAGGATACCTCTACGGTACCGTAAAAAACGACTCACTGAGCATGGCAAAAGCCATCGTGGAGCTGTCTGGAATACTGCTCGGGCATATCGATCCATCCATGGCACGGTATCCGGTTGAAGACGGTACGTACATCTGGATTGATTACCGGCCGTTCATTTCCGAACAGTGACCCGTGGCGACACACAACCAAACTGCGGAAAAACACAAATTCTACGTTGAATTTTATATTGTGCCTTTGCGGGAACGGCCGTACCGTACATACAACAAGGAACGTCATCGGGACGTTCACAAATCACAAGGAGTGCACGTATGAAAAGAATCGGACTGCTCGTACTCGCTGTTCTACTGGCGTTCTCGGTAGCCAGCGTTTCAGCCAATGGCGCCAAAGAAGGCGGCCAGATAGTAATCGGCGCGAACATCTACAGCTTCGCGGACAATTTCATGAATGGTGTCATGAAGCCCGAATTCGAGCGCTATGCCACCACCCTCGGCGCCAAGCTCGAGATGGTAGACTCTGAAGGCCAGCAGGCCAAGCTCAACGACCAGATCGACGTCTTCATTACCAAAAAGGTAAGCGTCCTGGCCATCAACCTCGTAGACCCCGCCGCAGCCAAGGCCGTCATCGCCAAGGCCAAGGCTGCCGGCATCCCCCTCATCCTGTTCAACAAGGAACCCACCGAGGCGGGAGCCATGGCTTCCTATGACAAGGTCTGGTATGTAGGCACCAACTCCGCCGAATCCGGCATCATCCAGGGCCAGATGATGGTCTCTGACTGGAAAGCCAATCCCAAGTGGGACCTGAATGGCGACGGCGTTGTCCAGTACGTACTGCTCAAGGGCGAGCCGGGACATCCCGACGCTGAAGCCCGCACCAAGGAATCGGTCAAGGCTTTCGTAGACGCCGGTATCAAGGTCCAGCAGCTCGCTCTCGAGGCCGATCCCAACTGGTCGACCCAGCATGGTAACGACAAGATGGCCGCCTGGCTTACCTCCAGCTTCGGCAAGAGCATCGAGCTCGTCATCTGCAACAACGACGGCATGGCTTTCGGTGCGATCAACGCCCTCAAGGCTGCCGGCGTCAAGCTTCCCCTATACGGCGTCGACGCCCTCGACCAGGCCCTGACCCACATCGCCGATGGCGAAATGAATGGCACCGTCCTCAATGACGGCGTCAACCAGGCCCGCGCCACCCTCGACCTGGCCGTCCGCGCCGCGATGGGCAAGCCCGTCACCGAAGGCACGACCTGGAAGCTCAGCACCGATGGCACCAAGGCCGTCCGCGTTGCCTACCTGCCCGTTACCCCGAAGAATTATCAGGACTTCCGCAAGAAGTAGTAGTATGCTGTCTTGACGCGAAGGTTCCCTGAGGAACCGAATGTCGCGGGGGGGAACCTTCCCCTCCGCGACGATTTTTTGCGGAGGGGGTGATGATTGTGCAAGACTATCTACTGCGCATAAAAGGCGTGAACAAATCGTTCTCCGGCGTCCAGGTACTCAAAGACGTCCATCTTGAAGTCAAGGCAGGCACCGTCCATTCGCTGATGGGTGAAAACGGCGCAGGCAAGTCCACGTTGATGAAGTGCCTGTTCGGCATATACCGCCAGGATTCCGGCGAGTTTGAACTGGCTGGAAAAACCTTCAATTTTACCGATCC
>JFJP01027795.1_pt1 | contig 14952 bp, 17 predicted proteins | sample 431651 | NCBI WGS metagenome assembly JFJP01 (sample SAMN02602958, study PRJNA72255) | Microbial mat metagenome, whole genome shotgun sequencing project. | biome: fresh water; feature: sink hole; material: water; isolation source: purple microbial (photo- and chemosynthetic) mats found in...
TTTTTGGTTGGAAAAGATGATTCTTTCAAGTTCTTAAGGTTTTTTTGTTGCAATTTCCTTGTTATTTCGGAGACTTGGAAAAAAAAGGAATTAATTGAAAATAAAAAATTTCAAACAAATACATCTCTTGAACTACAAAAACATAAATCAAAAATACCTATGTCCAAAATTCATTGATTCAAATGTTGAAAAACATGCCAGGAACGATTAATACGAAAAGGTTTGAAAATTAAAAAAAAAAAAAAGAAATTTTGGTTTTCAAGAATTTTTTTTTTTTTTGATTTAACTAAAAATGAATTTAAAACTTTTGGCAATAGGGAGAAAAATTAAGAAAGGACTGTAAAATAATTTCTTAATATAAAATTTATCAAAATTAAGTTTATTTTAAAAAAAAAACTAAGATCCTTTTTCTGTTTGCTTTTTTTGCATCGCCATTATTTTATCAGAGTTATTAGGATTAAATAATTTTCTCAGAATAGTATAGAAATAATCAGGTAAAATTCCTAAAATTGGAAGTGCCACAATAGCTATCCATGCCTAAGATATTTTTTTTATAATTTTAAATTATATTACATTAAAGAAAAAATTAAAAATTAAAAAAATTATATCAAAATATTTTTAAATTTATAAAAACGAACCTTTGGAGTGACGATAATTGATTGCATAATAGTGCTTAATTGAGGTTGCAAAGTACTGGCTAAACTGGGAGAGCAAATAATTAAAAGAGTAACATAGTATAAAATTATGCTTAAGAATCCAAGAGTTCTAAAAAAAAAAAAAATTAAAGAAAAGAATAAGTATTATCAAATGTATTACATATTATAAACATTCCATAAATTAGTTTCCAAAAACAATTTGAAAGTAATTAAATGCATCAAAATACAGAAGCTGAGAGTTGAAACCCACCAATGTTTGCTAAATTCTCCATCATTATCAATGGATGAATAAAAAGGCTAAAATTAAAATATCAATCATTGTGTTTCAAAATTGAAAGTACAAAAACGATTAACCAAAAGCATATAACTCCATGCCAAAAACTAGACAACATCCAGAACCAAAATGTCTTGAAATTAAAATATTTTCCAGCAGGACCTGCTGCATAAAGTTTGGGATATATGATTGAATATTTTGAGTTCGCATCTTGATCTAAAGCATAATTTATCATGCAAGGCCAACTTGTCCAAAATGCATTAAACAAAAGTGGCAGCCATTCCGCGAAATAAATTTGTCCCGAAAATCCATTATAAAATGCGAAAAACAACTCAGTGAACACCATCGCACAATTTTTATAAAAATAATAGCAGATAAACCAGGAAATTCTTTTATAACCCCACCTTCCATGAACCAACAATAATTTTTGCAAAAATCTAAATTGGCATATCGCGAAATCTGCTGATCTTGCTGCCTTTTTATAAATTAAAACTAATTATAAAAACAAACTTAACTTGAGTCCCTTCCTTTCCGAAAATTCCTACTCCTAAATGGGCTTCCATTATCATAGAAACATCATTAGCCCCATCACCAATTGCCATTGTTATCCATTTTCCATTCTTTTTTGCCAAACCAACAACCTAAATTAAACAATAAGTTTTTGATTAAATGCGAAGAAAAAAATTGCTCACATCGGCTTTTTGCTTTGGAGAGACTCGACAACAAATACAAGAATTTGCGAACAGTCCCAGGCGAAAAAAAAATTGGCTGATATATTCATCTCCTTCGAAAACCCAATTAAGAGTGCTGCCGTCGATCACAATACACATCTTCCGAGAAGAAAGAGCTTTAAGCTTATGGAGAGGAGGTATTGGAGTATCAATGGAGACATTCTATTTTAAAATATTTAAATTAGATATGCCATTTAAATTTTTTTTTTACATATTCGTGACATTTAATTTTTAATTTTTTTAAAAACTCTTCTTTTGTTTTTGACGAGAGAATTTGTAGGTCCATATTTTCTTGAATCAATTTGCATGATTTTCCTATTTCAATGGCAGTTTCCTGTTCCAAAAAAAAAAATTGATTTCTTTTTTAATAATTTTTTACTTGTTTATCACCAGTTAAAACCCATATTCTTATATCAGCTTCCATCAATTTAAAAATAGTTTCAGGAACACCTACCTGCAATTTATCCTCTATGGCAGAAGCTCCAACTAATTCAAGATTTGCTTCAAGCTCATCATAAAGTTTAAAAAGCTTCTTTTCCTTTGATTTGTCAAGAGAGACTTTAATATTTTCATATTCTTTTTTAAAATCTTCAAATTTTTTTTGAGAAATTTCTTTTTGTCCCATAACCAAAGTTCTTAATCCTTCTCGTGCAAATTTATTCAAATGATTTTGCATTATTTTTTTGGACTCTTCATCAACATTGCAGCGTGGCAACATAATAGAATCAGCTCCTTTTGTCATTATATAGATTTTTTTGGTTTTGCTTGATTCAACAATGACCGACATTCTTTTTCGGGATGAATCAAAAGGAAATTCAACATGATTGATCCATGTTTCTGGTTCATTCTCCCAAATCTGTATATTTACAGAATTTGAACTTCGAGTCAGAAACTTATAACCAAAATTAGCTGCTCCTTCTACCAATGCTAATTCGTCAGGAGAAGACGCCTGATATTTCACTGTATTTTTGATGGGATCAACATCTATTAATTAATTAGAAAACATTTATTAATTTGAGATAAAATAAAGTAAACCAGGCACAACATTATGACAAACTGCGACCAATCGAAAAAAAATATCAATTGCAATATAGTTAGAATCTTCTTTTTTTGAAACGAAATAATAGGGTTGAGGATCATTGTTTATATGATAAGGGGTGCTGGGCTTTTCAATGTTTAGAAAAATAATTTTAATTTTACTTGAATTAATAGTACTATCTTATCATTTGACTCTCCATAAACGATGCCATTAATTGAACATTTTTTGAATTCCATTTCATTGCAGGTTAAAGTGCCTGTTTTATCACTAAAAACAAATTCAATTTGACCTAATTCTTCGATCAAATCTGATGTTCTGACATTCGCTCGTTTGTTATATTCTTTATAATATAAATCCTCATCAAATGCAATCAAATAAGCTTGGATCAATTTCAACACTTCCAAAGCCACATATAAAGAGATTGGAATCAATTGAGAATAGGCCACTACGAAAACTAAAAACCTTTCAACATATATTGTAATATCTGGGTTGCTCACCTTTTTGTTAATAGAGAGAATAGTTTTTAAAAATATTTTTTTAATAAAAGACATTATTCAGATAAAAATGATCAGATGAATTATTTTTCTGCCAATTAATGCTAGCTATTGTGTAAATTAAACATAAAATTCCTTCTAAAGCAAAAACCTAAATAATATTTTTTTTTTATTTTAAAAAAAAGAATTAATTTTACAGAATATAAGATTTTATTCATTTTTTTTAAGACATTGCTCATTTTTGATGGAGGTTTGCGGGCGTTTTTAAAAGCTTTTGTGTTATGTCCGCAATAAATAGCATAACCCATAATCCAACCAGTATTTTTTAATGTGGATCCTCTCAAAAGAAATTGTTTAATACTGAAATTTACTTTGTGAAAACTAATTTGATTTTGATAAACTACCTTGCAATAAAAGGTTTATTAGCATTGATATCAGGACATTTGATGTTCCCTTCAAAGAATTCAAGAAATTCATTTGCAGGATCGCATTCGACAACGCCGTCTAATGAATAAATCAAATGATCTTCGATGTTCTGTGTTTCTTTCAAAACCATTTTCTCTTTCAAATTCGTCTTGAAAACTGAATTAATATTTTTAAAAAAATCATTAAGTACTTCTCCATCGAGATTCATCGTATCAACAAAGGATATTCCATTCTTAGAAGAACATTTAACAAATAAAAGATCACAAGGAAATTGCTCATCTTTAAAAACTTTGATCAAATCACCAACAACTACTTCATTCCAAAATTTTTCTCGGAAATTCTTCGTGCCATAATCAAAAACTTTCACATTTTTTGAATTTACTTCTTTGTCTTGTATATAACGTTGGTAGTCCTTTTGAAAATATTAATTAAATTATATTAAAATAAACAAACTTCGTATCCTTCTTTCATCATTGTGAAAAATAAAACAGCTGAAAATGTTAAAAATTGGGATTCTGGAGCCTATCATTTTTAAGTGAATTTAATAATATTAATAAAACAAAATCAAACTTTAGGAGAAAAAGGCATAGCCGTTAAAATGGTAACGATTAGAAAATATATGTTAGCTGCTCTCAGAAACTGAATCATCAGACTTTTTGGGAACCATGTGATTGCATTATACCTAAATTTCATTTAGAAAATAAAAATAAGAAGAAAAAAAAAGAAAAAACTTCGTTGTTCTAACACTGTTATTAGGATGCCTGTAAATGTCATCTTGAGTAGAATTCGGGCCATAATAAATTCGTATTTTTTCGAATTTTTTTTTATGAATGAAACATTGCTTCAAACAAGAGGGAATCCATTTCCTTATAAGAGTATCCTGCTTAATAAGACTTGCTGTTTTATTCATTTCCTCATGGAGACTTATATTTTTATCATGTATCTCCTTCTCCAATTTTTCTAATATAAAAAGCTTTTCTTCTCGGTTTCTTTCTTCTCGGTTTCTTTCTTTTCCTTCATATTTGGCTTCTGGCGATTTTTCTTGAAAAGCACCACTTATTTCTTGATTGTGTGTATTTTTGTATGCCTTTTCTTCTGTTTGAATTAGATCAGTGTTTATGTTTTTAAATTTGGGATCTGTGTTAAGATTAATGTTTTCAAAGTCTATTAGTCTGCCTGGATCCTCTTGGATATAACCTGGATGCATGAATGAGCTGCTATTAGATTTTCCATTAATCATTGTGGTTAAATTTAATTTATTTAAAAAAAGAATAATTTAGGTTTTTTTTTTTTTTTTTTGTATGAATATAAATTTTTTTTTTTGTAGCAAAAAATTTATATATATGCATAAAAAAAGATTGAATGAAATACAATTTTTTTAAATTTAATTAATTAAAACAAAAAACAAAAAAATGAATAAACCTAAACAACAAATAAATCCTGATTTTGAAGCGAAGCTTTCTAATATAGAGAAAGTTATTAATTTTACTTAATGATTTTTTTTTATTTTTATCTAAAATAGCTGGTTACGAATTTTGATATTTGCCTCGCCTACATCACTTCTTCACAAAATGAGCGAGAAATTTTTGCATCGGAAGTAAAAAAAGAATACAAAAAGCTTCTTTTGTAAAAAACTTTATTTTATGACAAATAAACAGTTTATTTTAGTCTGCGTGATAATGTATTTGGTCAAGCAAATTCAAATAAAATAAATAATCCAGCATTTGACTCTTTGAGAAAAAACATTGAAGCTGTTTAATCACAAAAATTTTATTGAATAAATTCTTTATTTTTTTTAAGAAAATTGAAAAATTCAAAAGTGCTTTGTTAGAAAAAATCCAAAAATTGGGAATGGCCCAAAAAATGCATGAAGAAAAAAATAAACTTTCAGAGTAAAAAAAGAAAATTCGATTTTATAATATTAAAATTCATTTTTTTAAGTATCAAACAAATGATACAAAATTTTTTAGCTAAAGCTAATGAGATTGCAGTTCTCGAAAAAATCGAACTTTTGAAGAAAAAAATTGATACTGAGAATTTTTTGGCTGCAGTTCAAATTAAACTATTATTTATTATTATTTCACAATAAAAATTAGGGTGATCAACCAAATATTTTAAGAATTTTCCTTGAAAAAATGATTTGTGAAATTGAAAATCAACAATTGCCAAATGAATTTGAAAAAGTTTTTACTTTTTTCTTTTAATTTTTGAATTTCTAATATCATTAGGTTTTCGATGTTTTGGAGGAAAATTTTTATGTTTTATCATGGGATCAAAACAAAAAATACAGGTTGGAACCAGAAGATATTAGTGTAATAGCAGCGATGATAGATTCCAAAATTCCAATCAATACACTCGATTTTGAGGCTAACAAAAAAAAGGACCAAAAACAAATTCTTATGAAAACTTTCCCATCGGAAAATTCGGAATTTCCCAAAAGAGAAGAAGTTTTTAAATAAAAGAAACATGAATATTTATTTTATTTTTTAGAACAATATAAACTTTTTAGTGAAAATGCTTGAAACAAGCTTTATGAACATGCCTGAAGTTTCTGTAATATCTAAAAAAAATTAAGTTCTGAGTGAAAATAGGATTATTTTCCGACAGAAACCGGTAAAGAAACGAACTATCCCAAAAGCCTCTTTCCAAAAAGAAGATATATCAATGAGAGATCTTTCGAAAAAATGGATATTGAGACTTTGTTTTTCATTTTTTATTTCCAAAAGGTATTTAAGTGAAAAAACATAAAATAATTTAAAGAAAAATATTTAATGAAAGGGAACTTATGAACAATTGCTTGCTGCGAGACAATTGAAAACCTTGAGTTGGAGATACCATAAAAAATATTTGACTTGGTTCAAAAGAATGGAAGAGCCAAGAGTTCAAAAATTTAAAGAAAATTAATAAAAAAAGAAATTTTTTTAGGAAAGTGCAGAGGAATATGAAAAAGGGACTTATGCATTTTTCGACCATGAGAAAGGGTGGGCGCAAAGAAGGAAAAATGATTTCACTTTTAAATATCAATATTTAGAAGATGAATAACAAAAATAAATATTTTTTGAAAAATATATATATAAAAAAATATGTTTTGGTTTTAATTAAATAATTGTTTTTTAAAAAATTAAATTCATTGATTTTTGAAATTATAAAGGCTCCAGCAGTTTTTTTAAAGAAATTAATGAAATAGTTTCTTTGTCTTTGGATAAGTTTATTTGGCGATTCAAAATAAAAAAGAGAAAACTAAATCATAAAACATATTCAGATGAAACAAAACGCACAAAAAGATTGAGAAAATAAAGAGAGAAAAAAAGGTACATAAAGAAGATAAATCTTTTCAAAATACAAAGAGGCAATGTTTTTTGATAGAGATATATTATCAAAAGAAAGGCTATTAAAAAAAATTCAATGATTTAAATTTAAGATAAAAACTTTTTTAATTTTGATATTAAAATTATTTTATGACTTTTGAAATGGATTTAAATAATAATTTGGTCGTTAAAATTCATAATTTTTTCTGATGAAATCAATTAAAAGCCAGCTTTCCAAAATAGATCTTTTTAAACATTCTTTCGGATTGCTTATAGAAGGACAAGATCGAATAGCAACATTTTCTGGTGCTCTTCTATCAATAGTTTTAGTGGCCGTTATCTTTTTCGCGTTTATCAGCAGCGATTTGATGAACAAAACAAATCCAAACGTGATAGAAAAAACAATAACTACCGATGACATTCCTCAAATCAAATTTGGTACTCGCAAATTTCCTTTTGCTTTCAGTTTAGTCAATGCTACAAGATTCCCATTATATGATAAAACGATGTTTTCTATTGATGTAATGCATTATAGTCTCCTAGGTTCTGATATGAGACTAAGACCAATACCAACAAGACAATGCACTGCTGCTGATTTTGTCAAAAATCTGAATATGCCACCTTCACAATTCACTTGTATTGATGAATATGAATTTGATATTGATGGACTTATCACAACTATGAAATCAACTTTATTATCTGTCTATGTACGAATTTGCAGTAATAAAACAGATAACGTTGTTTGTAAAACACCAGCTGAAATAGCAGCTACTCTTTATGGAAAAGGTTTCACTATTGTTTATCCAGAATTTGGTTATGACGTTGATGATTTTGAAGATCCTTTCAAAGTTATTGATTCAACTGTTTTCTATCCTATTACTTTTATAGTAGGAACAGGTAGTTATTTTTCGATATCGCTCAAACAAATTCAGTTGAATACGGATGATGGAGTTTTTACTGCCAATCCAAAAACACAATTGTCTTATATGACAGATTCTGCACAAATTCAAACAATTATAATTACAAATTTTGTTGATAATGTGAATTTTACACATAATGTTCTACAAGTTAATTTTGAAAGCAGTCGAAATATTCTGAAGGTTTCAAGAAAATATCAAAATTTGCAACAATTATTAGCTAATCTTGCTGGTTTAGCAAATATATAATCATGAAAAAATTATATATTTTTCAGACCAATGAAAATGTTATTTCATTGAAAAAAAGTGCAACCATATCGAAATCTAAAAATAATGAATTAGTAATGATCGAAAAGCCAAGTATTTTTTTAATTTATTATTTATATTTTGATAAACTTGAAATTTTTTAATTCATTAATAAGGACTTTTTTTTTTTTTTAATTATTTTCTAAATTTGTAAATATTTTAATTTAAAAAAGAAGAAAAAAGTTCGTCAATTGCTAATAGCCAATCTAAAAAAATGAGGTTGAAAATGAATTTTTAGAACAAGATTCAGTGCCCGATGAAAAATTTCTTCAAAAATCCTCTGATCTCTTTTCGAGTCCAAATTTACAAACAAAAAATGATCTTGAAACTGATAAAATTGTTGAAAATTTCACCAAAGCTGATAAAACGATTGAACAAATTAAAGATCTAAATAATTTCAGATTATATACTCAATGTTGTTCAAACCTGAAAAAAATGGATTCTTATGGTAATGTAGGATTAGTTGAATATCTCAAATCAATGTTGAAAAAAGTGTTCTGTTTTATAAAATTGACTTCACAAGATAGAGTGATTTTGGAATGTGAAGATTTATATCGGAAAGAAATTGATATTAGCAAAATATTAACAAGATTGCATGAAATTGATAAGATTAAATTTGTGTTATTTACTCCTGAACAACTTTCTTTGTTGAAATTATTTGAAAAACCAATTATTTTTGTTAGTGCTCAAAAATATATTGAGAAGGATGAGAAAAAGAGAGAGAACGAAAATGATTTGGGACAAATGGAAGAAAATTATATGAAAATCATAGAAAAAAAAGAAAAAACCGCGACTGATGAAAGAATTTTAGATTTAATTCGAGAAAATACTAAAATATTTGCAGATGATTTCATATAAAACAGAAAAAAAAGCTATTTTCTTAATAAGTCGATTGAAGAATAACTAAATTTAACTAAAAAAAAATTTGAAAAATTAAAAGAATTTTTCATTGGTGTTTTTTTTTATATTTTAGTCTGTTGAAATCAAAACAAAAAATGCTGGAACAAAAGAAATTTATTAACATAAATATTTTTTCGAACAATAAAAACTTTTTAGTGAAAATGCTTAAAAGACCTAGTTTTTTATAAATAAATTTATAATTTTATTTTTTTTCCTTTTCCTTCTCATCTTCGTATTTTTCTTTTCCATCAAAGGCATTGTGAATTTAGTTTCATTATATTACTATCTTTCTTTAGATAAATTTTTTGCAGTCAAATTGTCAACGAATTTTGCATAAAGGAAAATGCAATCGAGCAAAAGGAAAACAGAGATTTGTTTGATAATAAGAGTCTCTTTAAAATCGATCAAAGAATATTCTAAATTGAAGCTATTTGAAAAATAGGCCTTTAAAATTTTGAGAAAATAAAACATTAGGATTTCCATAAACACACAGATGAAAAATATATAGCAGTTTTAAAACAGGCTCCCATGCAAGAAATATTTAAAATTCACTATTCATATCCAAAAAGCTTTTTCTTTAGGTTTTTATTCGGATTTAAAACTAAGATTCTAAAAAATATTTTTGAACCAAACCATTTGTTCTCAATTTGTTCATATATCTAGAAAATATAGAAAGAGAAATTTATAATAATTTCCTCTGTTTAAATAAAAAAAATTATTTATAAAAAAAAAAAACTTCTAATAAAAATAAAAGCTGAGCTAAACTGACTTATAATATTGAAAAAAAACTCCTAAATATTTACTTTTCTTTTAATGATTTCGTTGAAAAAGAACCCAAACATTTATGAAGAATATGAGTTTACCAATGTTCCTTATGACTCAAATGAAAAATTTTCAGTGTATATTCCCAAAGAAAAGGACACAATTTTCGAAAAATTAAGCAGAAGTCACAGGGATTTCAGGCCCAATCCTCATTTAAATCAATCCAATTTAAGTCAATCACAAAGTTTGCCTAAATACTTTGATCATTCAGCTCCAAAAGATGATAATATTCATTTACCTTTAATTTCTATGAAGAAAGAAATCGAAGAGAATATAAAACCTATAAAGTCAGATGTTTTGAATCAAAAGGAAGTACCTAGAAGAACGAAATCTTTAGAAAGAATCCAAAAAATAAATGAAAATAGACAAGTCATTTCTTCTCCTAACAAAGAAAAAAAAAGACAAATAATACAAGCTCTTAAACGAACAAAGGATTTGGAAGCTTTTCGGGCAAAATTATATTTTGATGATAGGACTAAAACTGTTCCGAAATCTACTATCAAATCAAATATAATAGAAAACCTCATCAAAGAAAGAGTATTCGTGATGTCAAACAAAGAGTTAATCAATTCAATAATAAAGTTGAAAACATTGAATTTACTCAAGAATCCGTGTTTAAAGATAGAAAAGTTCAAGGGGGGGAAGGTAAGTTTTATAAACAATGATTATCATTTGAGGGAAACCAATCAAGGTTATGTCAGAAATACTTTGGGAACCTTTTTTACGAGATAATATATATTTTTTCATTAATTCAATCAAGATTGAATCTTTTTTTTTTAATTTTTCAAAAAAAATATTTGTTCTAAAAACATTAAACAAATAAATTTTTAAAAAAGCTAGAATTTTACAACAAATTTTTTGAAAAACATCACAAAATGGCCTCTTATCAATCCCAAATTGATGAAGAAAACCCTCATATTCCCAAAGACTCGCTCCTTTCTTCGATCTCCGAAACCTCAATCCGTCTTGGCTTCATCCGTAAAGTTTACGGCATACTTCTCCTCCAGCTTCTCTTAACCATGCTGATCACTGTATTCATGATGTACAACACCACTCTCGTCTCTTTCATCTACACAAATTCCTGGATCTTTTGGGTGGACATTGCCTTAGTGTTTATTATCATGATCCTACTCATTTGTGTTTCAAAGATAGCAAGAAAAGTCCCAATAAATTACATTCTTCTTTGTGTTTTCACCTTATGTATTGCTCTGATGGTCGGCTGTATAGCGGCTATGACTGATCCTGATATAGTGTTTATGGCTGTGATTATGACCTTTTGCGTTACGTTGTCTTTAACGATCTATGCTTTTTACACAAAAACTGATTTTACGTATATGGGAGGATTTTTGTTTATTTTTGGCATGGTTGTGATGGTTTTCGCGATTTTTATGTGCTGGGGGAGTAATTCAACATTAAGTACGATTCTTTGTGCTGTTATTGTGATTCTTTATGGAATTTATTTGGTTTATGACACGCAGTTGATTATGGGAAAGCATAGGTTCAAGTTCAATATCGATGATTATGTATTTGCGGCTATGGTTATTTATATTGATATCATTGGAATGTTTGTGGAGTTGATGAGACTGATGAGGTGATTAAAGAGAAGGAAGATGATCAAAATAATGTTTATTATCTTATCCGCTTTAAATTTTCAGGGGACTTAAAAAAAAAAAATTTAAATTAAAAAAAAAAATATATATTTTTTTTTTAAAAATAAATAAATTTGATTTATCTAAAAATCAAGATTTTTACAATATAACTAGGCATTTTTTTTTAAAAAAAGAATTTTTTTTGAATCTATTTTTTAGTTTTTATTAATTTAAAAAAGGTTTTTTTCTAAATTTTAGTTTTTAATCAAAATATAATTCATTTTCCTTTTCGTTTTCTTTCAATTGTTCTTCGTCATGTTCTGGGGGCTCAAATTTTTCGCCACAAATCTCTTCATCAACTTTAATTTCAGCCTTAAGTTGAACCTCTTCATCTACTTTAATTTCAGATCCTTCAAGTTGATCTTTCTCTTCAGGATGATCTTTGACTTCAGGTTGTTCTTTTACCTCAATTTTAAATTTGATTTCAGGATGAACTTTTTCTTCATTATTAACTTCGGGTTGGGGTTTCTTTCTTTCAGGTGATTCAATACCTTTTATTGATTTATATTCTAAAAAAGAAGGCCCAGAAGCAGCATCTTCATCATCAAAAACAAGACTTTCTCTTTTTTTCTCAATTTTAGTTTGAACTAATGATTTTCTTAGTGAAGATTGTTTAAGTTTTTCCTTTTTCCCATCATTTTCTGATTGTTCTTCAGCTTGAATCACAACAGTTTTTTTAACAACATTTACTTTGTTTTTTTCAATCTCTTTTATGATTTTCTTTTGAGTGTATTCAAATTTAAACTCTAGAAAAGAAATTCTTCCATCTTTATCTTGATCTAGTAATCTCATTAACGTTTGCAACTCATTCAGCTCAATTTTAAATCCATAATTTTCCAAAAAGCCTATTATCTTTATTTAATGACAATAAATTTAATATATGAGATTGATTTGGGATTTTAACCTCATGTTCTGATATGAATGAATCTTGGTCCTGATCTATTTCTTCAAAAAGTTCTTCAAAAAGCTCTTTTTCGCCTTTTTGTGAGATAAAATTATTGAGATCTTCACGAAGTGTCTCAAGTTCTAACTCAACATAAGTTGAATAAACTATCAATTTTGTGATAGATTTTCTTGTATCCAAAGAAAAAAGCTAAAAAATTTTACAATTTTTTTAAAATTAAAAATATGAACCTCTTTATATTTAAATTGAAATCCTCTAATATTGATCGGTTTTCGATCATTTTCTTTGTAAGCATGAGTTGTAAATAACCTTTCAAAATCCACAAATCTTAATTTTTGTGTATTTTTTCTATCAAATCTTTTGAGCAAAATGTTCAAAATATCAAAGTCTATTTCAGTGCTTTGCTCTTTCAATTCATTATAAAACTCTTCAAATGTGCAATAACCTTTCTTATTCTTGTCAAAGAACCCGAAGAAATCAATTAGATTGAAATCTGCCTTTTTGACTAAATCCAATTTCATTTCCCCAAGTTTTTCATTAGACTTGACCAATTTAATCAAATAGCGTAAAAATATTTGCATAAATTCTTTATTTTGATTAGAACTTGGTATTTGAATTTCATTAAGACTTTTGAAAGTGACTTCTTCAATTTCTTTCAAAAACGCGTTTTTTTGTTCAACATCATGAATGATTGCCATAATCGTTGAATCCTCTTTAATTTTCTCAAGTTCAGAAGAATTAGCAATTGATTTATTTTTTTTAGCTAGACCTTCAATAAGAGTTGCTCCAGCCTCCGGTTTTATTGTGTTTCTATATTGGATTTTTTCCTTTGAATTTGGTTTTTCTTTCAATTTATCGAGTAATTCATTTTTGTCTTTTTCATCAATTTTGCTGTTATTCACTATTTTTTGAGGAAACATTTGGCTCTCAAATAAATATGATCGTTCTCCATTCTCAGTTTTATTAGATTGTGAATAGTTTAATGGGCTATTAATCTTATCAGGTGAATTGAATTTTCTTACTGCTTCATAAGGGTAATAATCAAATCTAGATAAAGAGTTCTTGACTGGTGATTCATTATTTTGGTGCTTGCCAAGATTGTCACCTTGAAGAAGATTGCCACTTTTAAGAAGATTGTCACTTTGAAGAAGATCGCCACTTTGAAGAATAACGTTGTTTCCTTCAATTTTACTTGATTTAAAAAAATTGTTAGCTGCTTCATGCAATTTATCAATAATATTTTTTTCTATAAGAGGAATTTTTGTAGGGATTTTTTCTTCTGGATTTAACAATTTCAAAAAATTTTTCATGTCATCAACTGTCAATCGACCATCCCCATCAGAATCAAACCGATGCAAAATTGCGATGATCTCTTCATCATAAGGGAAAACAGAATTTTTCCTAAAATAATCAAAAATAGTTTTGAAATCGATTAGTCCAGTAGCTTTGGAGTCAATTTCGAAGAAAACCTGCTCAAATGAAAAGTCATCATCTAAAAAGAGCTCTCTTTTTTTGTCAAGAAGACTTACAAAACTGGTAATTTCTCTATTTATTTTTCATTAGAATTTAATAAATTATTCTCGTTTTTTTTTGAAGAAAAAAATGATTGTACTCTTTAAGAAAGGTGGCTAATGTTTTGGTAACTTCCTGTTCGACTAAAGAGTCAGCAATTTTTTCTGAAACAGGTTTTTGAGTTACCAAAGTTCTTAATCCTGGATCTTCAAAAGGAAGCACTGCTTTGAGAAATCTATTGAAATCGAGAAAAAAATTTTTAAAGATGAATAAGAAAAATAATAGTTATTTTTGGTACTCAGGATAAGAAAGAACTCCATCTCTATTCGAATCATAACGAGATATGAAAGCACTGAAAATAATTTTTGGATCATAAAAACACCCATAAGAAGTCAGAAAAGTTTGTAAATCAGAAGTTGTTATAAAGTTTTTCGATTCCTTATCTAAAATACGAAAAGTGCAATACGGCTCAAAAGCTTCGATTTCACAAAGATTTTGCCTATGAAGCTCTATAGTTTTTTCCAATCTAGCCAAAAACAACAGTAATTGACAGTATTTAGAAGTCTGAGAATTGAGCATTTTTTTAAAACGTTAAATTTATAAAAACTTTGTTTGTTATGAAAAATTTAAATTTTTTCTTAATAAAATAGATTTTGATTGAGAAAAATTAAAAAATACAACTTGTTTGAAAAAATGGAAAATAATTCACAAAATTTTGATTCCCCAACAAAATTAACAACAAGAAACGATGCTCAATCGCCAACCAAACTCCAACAAAATCAATCTGAAATTATGAATAGTCAGCTTTCTCCTGACAAAGATAAAAAGCCTGAAAAAACGAAAGCGGAAGCTGTAATTTCATGAAATCACTCAATATATATTTTTATGTATAACAATAGAAAATAGCTCTTCAAAATGACACAGATCTAGCAAGAAAATTGCTTTTGGATGGTCAAATTCAAGTAAAAAAATAAATTTGTTTTGATTTATGATTGATAAAAAATTTAGAAATCC
>JFJP01038968.1_pt1 | contig 14951 bp, 12 predicted proteins | sample 431651 | NCBI WGS metagenome assembly JFJP01 (sample SAMN02602958, study PRJNA72255) | Microbial mat metagenome, whole genome shotgun sequencing project. | biome: fresh water; feature: sink hole; material: water; isolation source: purple microbial (photo- and chemosynthetic) mats found in...
AGCTACTACTTCATCAAATTTAGCTTGTACAACAGGAAACAAAATATATTTATTGGTTTTACTTGTTGCATTTAATGTATAAGTAAATGAATATAAGCCATCTTTAAATGCTGTTGTATTAAAATCGGAAGGTTTAATTACTTGTATCTCATAAGATTCTCTTTCAGGTGAAAGGATATGAGCTTTACAATCAAATGTTTTGTTAATACTATTTCTATTACAAGTAACATTCATTGTCATATTATCTATTGTATATGAGCTATAAACATCAACTACTGTTGTGTCATATACATAAATATTAGTGTTTAAAATTATATCAAAGTTAATCATATTTTATATTTATCTGAATAAGGTTTATCACTTTGTTCTTTCTTAAAAAAGATTACATATTTCTTAGCGCTGTGTGCTATTCCTCTTAGCAAAAGTACTAATGCTGCCGTATACGCAAAAGTAAACACTACATCTAATTGTATCCAAGTCTCTTCAGGTTCTATCTTTAAAGTATCTGTGAAATGTCTATAATAAGCATATACTACTGAGGCATAAATATGTAAAATAAATGCAAAGATAGTATAATTAATTGTTCTAACAAATCTTTTATATTTAGTATCTTCTAAAGCACCTATAGGTTTAAAAGTTTTTGATTTGTATTTCAAAATAAATAAATAAGCGGTGCCTAGCAACATTATAAGTATCCCAAAGAAATGTGTATGTTGTGCTATTAAATTCATTGTTTTACATTATCTAAATATTTATTAAAAGCTCCGAAATCTATTTTACTCAACTCTTCTTCTGATATATCTGAAGTTATCTCTCCATTAAAAACATCTATATGATTTTGAGCAGATGTTAATACAGCCCTCATAAAAGTTCTAGTTAAGTTTAAAAATATATCTAATTCTTTATAGTAATCAGTAGCGTCTAATGTTAACAATTCTATCATTGGAAAATACCAACTAAAATGTTCATTGTACCAAACATTGAATTTGGACGCAACAGACATTTTAATTCCCTTTTCTCTTATTAGACAATCTACATTTTCTTTACTTAAAAGTATAGTTGCTATTAATGTTTTAATAACTAGGTTCTTTGGAGCATCTAAATTTTTCTCTACTCTGGCTAATGCAGTTAAACAATCTTGATGATGTACTGCAAATACATATTGTAATTGAGTAATGAATAATAGTTGTGGTAATTTCTGTTTAGACTTACTATATATTTCATCTAAATGATGATGTCTTATCATTTCTAAATCAGAAAATACAGGATGATTCTTAAGTACTGCGACTTCTTCTAACATCAACTCTCTTCTTTTATCTATTTTAGGAGTTATGTCATTGTGAATAACTTCTTTTTTCTTAAAAGTATTAGCTGTAATAATCTTTTTATTAACTAAAAATTGTATTGTTACCCACATTCCACCTACAACAGGCGTTAAGATTAATATTAATTGCTGTAAAAAATTTAAACCGTCAGTCATAAGTAGTAAATAGAGATTAAAAAAATATAAAAAGTGCGCTACTTAATTTCACGCACTTTTATTAATTAAATACTAAGGTATAAAAGTATCAGTTAAGAATGCTTCCAAAGCTGCATATACTAACGGACCTTGTGCAGTTGCAGCGTCACAATATACAGTAATAGAACCTTTCAACAAAGTATCTTTGCTAAAAGTACCTTGTTCTTTCTCCCAGTTAATTATGATTGAATCATAAGTACAACCTGATTGAGCATTCAAAGTAATAGGAGTAGCAGGGATATGTTGTGTTACCAAAGGTACAACACCATAATCTTGACGTCCTTCATATTCCATTTGAGCTACTTTAGCATAATGACCTGTACCAGGATTCATTACTTGACTTACAGTTTTAGTACCAGTAAAGTTTACTAGTTCTACAATGAAATCAAGTTGAGAATATTCATATTTGCCAGGACTAGCAACTAAAGGTTGAGCAGTCAAAATCAAGTTTGCACTCGAACCAGTAGCTACAATTTTCCACATAACATCACCAGCTAAATCAGCGTTGATTTTAGCAACAAAGTCAGTAACTAAGTTAGCAGCAGTAGTACCAGTTGATGCTACAACAGCAATGGTTTTAGTCAACGGAAGACCTGCAAAATGTGAGCAGCTATAACCATTCATACGGAACTTAATCATATAAGTAGTTCCTACTACATAAGTACCAGTAATACCAACAGTGATTTGTTTTTCTACAGGTGCAGCATAAGCACGTAAGAAATAACTTTTAACATCATTTTTGTGAATAACTTTGGTTTGTACTTTTGAACCTGCACCATGACGAAATTGTAACATAATCTCATCAGGAACAGCAACAGTACCATCCCAAACTACTCCAACAGGAGTAGTAACTACAACTTCACCAGCATGTAAATAAGTAGCGGCGGCAGCTGTTCTAGGGTCCCATACTTGTACACTAGGAGTTCTAGCTGTACCATTTGCAACAATAATATTGTTGATGTAATTTTTACTAAACATAATATATTTAAAATTTAATTTGTTTTAAAACTTGTTTTTGAAGACTATTCATCTTCCTTTGATTCTAATTGATTAACTTGATACTTACCTTGTTCAGGAACAATTGAGGCAGATGCTAATTTAACAGCATAGTCTACAATCTCTTCATGTAAGAAATCAGGTAATTCACTATTTACTTGAGTAGCAGGATTAACCACGTCTACTTCAATATTTTTAGGACGTTTTAAGTAAGTACATTGATAATTAAGTACTTTTCTATCTTTACCAGGTAAAAGAACTATACTTCTATCAGTATTTAACTTTACAGTATCAATTCCGTTAATACCTGTTGGTAAATTAGAACCACTCATATTATAATTAACTCCTCCTTCAGTGCTATATTTCTTCTCTGCTTCACCTATTAATCCCTCACTAAAAATACCAGGTGTATAAGCACCGTAGTTCACTGACCATACTAAGTTTTTAAATGGACGTGCATAGTAATCTCTAATTCCTTTTCTGTATTCATTATAGTTTACATTAATCACGTCTATATTATATCTTACGCCAGTAGCAGTTGTTTCATCAGCAGCAAGTGTAGGGTAATTCTCACAAGTATCTGCATACTCAGCAAGAATATACATTGCATCATTAGGTTGAGGACAGAATACACCGTAATTACCTGTACCTGTTGGCTGAACATCTCCATCAGTATCTCTCAATCCACCATTAGTTGCTGTACCCAATATCATTTGGGTATGTTTAATCTTTGGTGAGATTGCAAGTAATCCTATTAATTCTGCATCTCTAACTTCTTTAGATTGAGGTACATCTGGTCTACCGTTATACCCAATTCCTTTAGAGTTCCTAAATGGTGCAAACCTCTGCTTAATAAGTTCTTGTTGACCCAATGACAAGAAATCTGAAATTTCTCTATCATTAAAGGTTCTATTTGCCAACCTTGCTCCTTCATATTTCAGAAGGAATAAGGCTCTCATTCTGTTAGCTTCCATTTATATATTATAAATTTTGTTGTTTCAAAGCTGTTTTAACACGTTCCTCCAAACTTAATTTTATTGTTTGGTTATTTGGAGCATTAAAGTATTGTTCTACTTGTGTCAATCCATGCCCAATAACCTGTCCACCTTGTAAACTGTATTCGTTACCTCTAACTAATATAAATCTTAATGCGATAGCATCTTGAATTAAAACCTTTAGAGAAACCATTGCAGGATTTAACTCGATTAAATTACGCAGTTTCAAGCAAGCATTCTTATTATCTACTAATTTACGTCCTTCCAAATATAGCTTTTCAACAGGTGTTGATAGACTAATTCCTAACATACCATATAGTCTTAATAAGTCTAATAGATTCTTTTTATGGTTCTTATTAGTGTAAAGATAATTTAATACAGTATCTTCAACTTCCATTGCATCTAATTGATGTGCAAGTACTGCATCTTCATCTATAATTACCATTTCATATAAAGGATTGGATTCTGCTTCTTTTAGATTGTTAGCAATCCTATTGTGAGCTAAAGCAATTTTATACTTAATATAATCGTAAGGTTGTAATAGATTGAATTTAATTTCTGCACTATTCAAATCTCGTGATGTTTTATGCGCAATAATCCTCGCTTGCTTAGTTACCCAAAAGTTAGTATCGTAAGGTTTATCTACTGATAAATCTATTTTAAGTAATTTTTCAAAGAACTTTTGCTCTTCTAAAGTTAATGGGTTGATAATCCTACCATTCATATCTTCTTGAGCATTGTAAGACTTTTTAGTTCCTGTTAACCAAGTTGCTTCAGATTTATCTTGGATAACTCGTGATGCTACTTTAGCAATAGGACGTAAAGTAATTACTTTATTTTGCAAAGGACTAAACTCTGAACTTGGTTGATGTAATACTTTTGCTCTCTCTTCAATTTCCTTTTTAGTTCTTGCAAGTTCCTCTAATCCTGCTTGTACTTTCTGATACATAGCTTGCATTTCTTGCATTTGGGTATCAGTAGAGCTTACTTCTTGAGTAACCTCTTTAGTAACTTCATCAGTTGCTGCATTTACTTTTGCAGTCTTTTCATCTTTTTTTGTTAATGGTTTCGTGGACATTGTTTTTAATTAAATTTGTTAAAACGTTGAAAAATAAATATAAAAAAATAAGGTTGCTGCAATTAAGCAGCAAACCTTACTTATAGTACTAATATTTTAAAATATCAGGATAATAACGTACAACCAAAGTAGGGTCATATACAACAGCGCCTACTCCAGGTTCAAAATAGTGAATAGTAGAAGCATCTACAGCCGTAGCTAAAGCTTTAGGATTAGTAAATGAAGTGTTAGATTTATTCCAACCACGCATTCCTTCAAGTACACCCCAAATAGGAGCTTCATTCTCTCGACGCAAAATCTTCATGTTTTCTTTCTCATTTCCAAAACCCATGATTTCATACTCATAAGAACTTACCAAACCTCCAAGTGGATGATATTCTTTGTTACGTCCCGGCATATCTTTAGAAGGGTCAACTACAAAGTTAAATTCAATACCATTGATAGTTGCAACACCCATGATTTGACCCATGTTTACAAATACATCATTACCATTCCATTTGAAATTCTTACCAGATTGGTCAGTAGCCCAAGGACGAGCAGTCCAAGCAGATGAACCAAATGCTTCTTGTACCATATTAGCTAAAGCAACAAGACCATATTCACCAGCTTTGATAATCATCTTACGTCCTGACATTGGGATTTTATTAACAACAGCATCCATTGCAATTTCAGTTAAGAAAGCAAGATTAGGTTTTACTGACCAACGGTGTAGGTTAGTAGAACTCCATTGTTGTTTAAAACCAGGACCAGTAGTAGCAGCAGAACCGTTTTTATCAATGTTAGATACAGTTCCATCAGCGTTAACGTTACTTTGACCATTCATGATTATATTAGCAGTAATCATACGAGCTTTCTTAATCATTGCAAACTCTACGTTACTAATCCAATATACTTCTTTTTTACCACCTTTACCTTCAACAAAGAAAGCAAGAGGTTTAATATCAAACATACGTCCTTCCATCTCATGCTGTAAACGGAATTGACTCATACGAGTCTCCATCATAGCATGTGTGTAGAAGTTAATGTCAGCACCTTCATACGAGCGAGTATCAGGTACCAATGAAGCTTCAGCAGACCAACGTGTACCAGCAGCAACTTCTGTTAGTGGAGCAATAGAATCACGAGTAGCATTCAATTCAACACGATACAAGAATTTGTTATCACCAACTGCTTGAGGTTCACCTTTAACCCAAAATCTAAATGCATCAGGATTGTGGCTAGTAATCAATTCAGTTTTGCTAAATGGTTTACCTTCAAATAACAAGAAGAACTCTTGTCCACCTGAGATAACATAACCGGCAGGAGCAGCACTAACTAAGGTAGCCATACTTTCATCTGTATAAGCTGCCATAAGAGGATAGTTCTCTTCACGAGCATTTTCAAGTCTCCAACGTAAAATGTCTTCACCAGCTTTAATGGTTTTAACACCGTTAGACATCACCATAGAATAAAAATCTTCGCCCAACATTCTGTTACCAATTTGAATAAGGCGGTCTTCAACGGCTACAGGGTCTAAACCATACGCATTAATCAAATGGTTTTTATCTGTATAACCTGACCAGCTTTTAACACCCATTAGCTGGTTTTCTAATATTTGCATTCCCATATTAAATAATTATATTTATTTGTTTCTAAAATATTTCAATTCTTTTTTCTCACTTTGTTTTTTAGCATTTAATTTATCCATAAAGGTATTAACTGCTTTTGTCTCAGTAACTTTAGTAACCTTACTAAAATCACCATCTAAAATTCCGTAAGCATCTAAGTATCCGAGGATTGGTAGATATTTTGCCCAATTTTCTTGTAGCTTTTCTACCGTGTTAGGTATCTGTTTTAGGACTTTCTGTTTAAAATTACGGTCAATTTTTTGTCCTGGTATAAAAGCCTCAACGTCCATTACATTTTTCTCAATAGCCTTTTCAGCTTCTTCTCTCTGTTTAATAAGTTGTTTTTCACGTTCCTCTAATACTTTATTTACATCTAATTGCTTCTTCTCTTTCATTTCTTTATACTCAGGAAGAACATCTTTAGCATCATCAATTACATCAACAGAGTTTTCAATAAGTTTAGCAATACGCTTATCAGACAATCCACTCATCTTATAATACTCTTTAAGCATTACCTTAGCAGTATCCTCATCCTCTAAATCAGATTCTTTATAGATTTTATTCTCCATATCAATCTTAATATCTGATTTCTCTATAATACCTTCAGCTACTAAGTTATTAAGAATATCTTGTTTATAGTCATTTTTCCAAGCATCAAATGAAGCTTCTAATTGAGATTGAACAGCTAACTTTAAAGAATCAAAGTCTTTAATACTTTTAACTGCTTTATCATCTAAGTCAGGTAAAACACCTTGACTAAATAGTTCTTCTGCAAATGAACTAATCAAATCATCTGTAGATACACTCTCTCCTTCTTCAGATGATTCTTCTTTTTCATCATCATCTACATCATCTACATCTTCTTCATTATTAATCATAGATTCAAAATCATCTACTTCTTGAATTTCTGAAGAACCTTCTTCAGTGGTTTCTAATGCTTTAGCAAAATCTTCTGCTGACTCAAAATTTAAGTCTACATTTGTTAAATCTAAGGTCTTACCTTTAGTAGTCATAATTGTCTTATTAAATCGTTATTACTATATTAAATTGTTTATTTACTTTTACTTGCTGCTTTCTTAGCATTAATATGAGCTATTTGAATTTTATTTTGCATTTCTTCTCTTGCAATTTTTTCTTCAGAAGCAATCTTTAATTTAGCAGTGTCTTGTACAATTTTTTCTTTATCTAATTCTACTTGGTCTTCTATACCATTTCTATTAGTATCTAAAGAATGATTGTATGCGTCATACTTTCTATTCAACTCAGCTTCCATCAATTTAAACTCCCACTCTAATTGCAATTTCTCTAAGTCTTGCTGATGCTTAATCTGCATCATTTCTTGTTGAGCTTGCAATTGTTGTTGTTGTAATTGACCTTGTTGTTCTTGCTGAGATTGTTGTTGTTTTATCCTCTTCTCTTCTGTCTGACGTAGTTTAACTAACATCTCAGAAGGAGATTCTGTCATCATTAACGATGCAATATCAGATAATGTAGCAGCACCTGTCTGCATTGCAGCATGATATAAACTCTGCATTGTATTAGTTAACTGATACATTTTAGCAGAGTTAGTAATCTTAATACCATATTCAGCTTCATTTAACAATGCTCCATCAACTTCCAATACATAAGCACTTAAATCATCTAAAAGATATTGTTTTTTAAAGTTATCATCTCTCCATAGATTCTTAGCATACTCAAGAATTAATTCATATCCCTTAGCCTCTAATAAATCCATTATATAAAAATCTTCTTCAGTCTGTTGAGTTGACTGTATAATAGCTTGTTGTGAAACACCTAATCCTTCATTACCACTCATTTGTCCTTGACGTGGAGCAGGTACAGCAGCTATTTTATTTACCATTTCTTCAATCCATGATAACATTTTAATAGCTTGGTCTATCTCATTAGCTAATGATAAGTCTACTACTCTGTTGCCCAATTGCATATGCCCAGCTAATTGACCTTTGGCAGTACCTTCTTTACCCATTTCAAATGAGTTTTCAAACATAAGTCCAAATCTTTTTAACCACATATACCATTGCTCAGTATTCATACCTTTAGGTATCCTAGCTGTATCTACAACAGTAGCTTTACCTAAATTTTGTGTCCAAAGAGTAATCAATTTTTGCATCCAAATATTGAACATCCTTTGATAAGGAATTAAACGCTCTAATCTTGATTGTGATTTAACTCCACCGTAAGAATTTATATATCCGAAGTAAGAAGGTTTAACAGTAAAAGGATTAGACATCTTTCTCATTTGTACAGGTAGAGGTCTAACTCTTGCATAGATATCATCTAATATTAATGTACCTTCATAAATCTCTTCTGCATAAAACCACTCTATCTGTTCATTCAAGTCTGCTTGTACTTCATATTCCTCAGGTACCCAAGTCTTTTGTTCAGTACCATCATCGTCTAAGTATTGTAATAAACCTATCTTTTTAAGTGCTTTCCACTCAACTCTTTCTACTCTAATTAAACCTGAACCTGATTTATTAACCGCATTAAATAATGCTTTACCATCTGTAATAGAATAATCTTTTCTATCAAACTTTTCTCCTGGTAATACTACATATGGTATATTCTCATAATTAGAAGAATTATATATACCGCCTACTGCATCATATTTCATAATAGGATTATACAGTCCACCTGTATTATCCTCTAGTATTCTCTTTATTTCACTATCTGATAAGTCTTTGCTAAATTCTCTAACTATATCAAACGGATGCATATATCTTGTTTCTACCCAAGCATAACCATCTTCAACAAAATTAGACTCATCAATACCAAAGACTCTGAAGTTCCTAGAATCAACATGTCTGAACTTAGGGTCATTACCAACATGGTCAACTTTAAATATTGTTTCTGCAAGTATTTGATAACTTTTAAATCCCTTATTAAATACATATTTACTTTTTATATCGTTATCTTGTTGAATAACTTTAAGGATAGAATTAGCCATTGCTTCGTGGGCTGTTTGCAAATCATTCTTTAACATCAATTCTATCTCTTCAACCTTAGCTTTCATTTGTTCCTCGCTAAGTTTATCTCTTTGTTGAGCTAATGTAGAGAATTTTTGCATTGCTTGTTCTCTAAACTCTTTATCTTTCTCATTAACAACATCTGGATTAATAGCATAAGCTCTTACGTCAAATGTTCTCTTTAGATGTTCTCCAAATAATGTAGATAACGGTTGTGCCAATATATCATAGAAACTAAATGCATTCTGTTCAGCATCAGTTACTTCATCACTATCATCAACTCCTAATGGGTCTAAATGTTTTTTAAGTTCTTGTCTTGTAATTACCGAATTATAAAATGAAATTAGTTCATCCATTTCTTCAGTAGTCTTTCTTTTACCACCATTATTACTTGATGAAGAAGTATAATAATCTATAAAGCCTTTACCCCAAGAAGGTCTTTTTTTAGCTTTATAAGATGCCATTATATTAGGAAGTTCTACTATCTTATTGTTTTGTCCAGATTGCTCCATACATTATTATTTTTTACATATTTGTCATTGAATTTCTGAAACATTCTATCATTTAATCTTGGATTTGTATTATCTGATGTAGTATCAATCAATGCTTCTTTATCATATAATATCAACATTAAACCCATAAATGCAGAAACCCAGTCATAGTTACCAAATGGATTCCAAGCTATTAATTGTTGAAGAAGAGCTTTCGAAGGAATTGTAAACATCCTTGATGTTTTAACTACTGTGCCATCCATCTCTTGTCCAACAACTATTTCTTCTGCACACCATCTATTAATTAAACTTCTTGCATAACTATTAATGGCAGAAGTAGCATGAAACCCTTTTATTCTATTGTTTGATTTGTATCCCCATCTATCTTTTAATGAAGATGGTTCATCTGCTAACAAGTATAACTTGTTTTTAGCAGCAAAGTATGAATATAAACCCTTTAAGTTATTCTCGTATAGCAATTGAGCATCATAGAACTCAACCCCTCTCCACAATTGTTCATAATAATCTTCTGCTTTAGGTGGTCTACCTGCATATACGGCTACAATTTCTTTTGTTACCAAATCCATTATCCAAGTAACTGCCATTGAATGTTCTCCAGAATCTGAAGTTTCATCATAGCCGAAGTCAATTGTATCACAAGCTCCAACATATCTAAAATAATTAAATGTACTCGAAGCATCTGGTTTAGAATATATTATCCATGCACCATCTGTTTTAAAGTCTTTAGGTATTGGATGTATATCAACAGGTATAAGAGAATTATCTATAATAAGTTCAGGTTTTCCTGTTGCTGTTAACCCAAATCTACATGGAACACCTTTTTCAGATTCATTAGTTTCTAATGTAGATAGCGCCATTGTTGCAGTTGCTGTATCAAATGGTGAACTTTCATCAATTAAGAAAGCATCTGTAATATATAAAGGTTGCTGAGATATTAGTTTTTGATAACTTCTACTACTACCTCTTTTAGCTTTCTTTCTTTTATCCAGTAATATTGCTCTAGCTATCCAATGATGAGAGTTACCTTGTATATCTACACCTTCTATAATTTCATCATAAGTATCATTTACAAATTTATAAAGGTCTTTATCTTCTTCAATCAATTTTAAGAAATCTTCTTTATCTGTTGAGGATGGGGCATACCATGTATCTGATATAAACCAACCTACTTTACCAGACCTAGGTTGTTCTTCATATATATTATCATAGGCTAAACAACCATATACTTCAGGTTGATAGATAATCTTCTTAAGTGATTCAGAACCACCACCTTCCATATCTCCAGCGGAATTATGTGTGATTATATTTGAAGCTATATAAGTATTGGTTTTGTTTGCAGTTAGATTATATACTTCGTTATCCCCTACAAAATCTATACTCTTAATAGTGTTAAATCGCAAGTTTGTTAATTCTTTAATTTCTCCACTATCATCGTTAAGCATAACAACTTTATAAGGCTCTTGTGCTTTATGTAGTTTTCTAAACTCTTCTACTTTATTTAATTTATTTTGTTTAGCTGTTACTAACAATTTTATGTTTTCATAAAATCTAACTACACTCTTATAATCTGATATTGATAATCTATAATATCCATTTACATCTGGGAAACCAGATTTTTTATTTAATCTTGGTTTGATAAAGGTAATAGCTGCGTGAATACCCAGTTTACTTAATAGGAATTTTACCTCTTCTATAATCTCTATATGTGCGGCATTTAAATTTATACTTAACCAATTACCTTTTCTAATTATAACTTCACCGTCAGTATCAAATAAACCTGCTATTAATTCTGTAACATTATACTTGGTACTGTTGAATATATCTTTGGGAAGTCTTTTTTTATCTTTTGTTTGCCCAAATATACCTAACTCTCTTAATTTTTTGGTAATATTTTTTATACGCAATGATTTAAATAATCTACCATCTTTGGTAGCATATGCTTCACTTGGGCTAAATGATGTTTCAAACCTACTTTCTGCATAATTTAATATTTCACTATCCGCATTGTGCAATCTAACTGTACCATCAAATGCATAATTACCATCTCCTATTAACATTCCTATTAATCTGGGTTGCCATACATCAACATCTCCAAATATGTTTACTTCATCTATTACAGCAATTCTATCTCCTACTTTTAAATCCTTTGTTTCTTTCCATTCTACTTTTTGGTACAGAGCATTTAACGTTGTCCTTTTATCATTTACAACCCCTCTCTTAGTATATTTAGTAGTAGCGCATAATATAGGGTGGTCATCACTACAACCTAATTTATAACCAGTGTTTGTAGTTAATTCATAACATGGTTTTATTATAGGAGTAGTATGGTAATTAGTAATAGGTTCTTGAGATACACCATTATCAAATCCTAAAATATTATTATTAGCATTTAAATCTTGTATATTTACTAAATTACCAGTACCATCCCATACCTTGTAATCTTTCATTATACAACCCCACGTATAGAAATTTCCTATGTACGTTTCTCCAACCCTTATAAGTGGTTCAATACTGACAGCATATGTTTCCAATAAGTTGGGAAATAAACCAGCTTCTTCTACACCAATCATATAAGCTGCTGCCCCTGCTGATTTAAAAGGGTCGTCTTTAAAAGATTTAGCTTCTATTTGAGACATGTAACCATTCTCAATAGGAGTACCATATTCATCTGTTTGCCAAAATGATGCTCTAAAACTATCTCTTGTATTATGAACACCTTTTCTTCTGCCAAATTCAGTTGTTTTAAGAAGCCAATTTAGAGTTGTATGTATTCCATCTAATGTTGTTTTATATTGGTTCTTTTGATAAGCAAATAAAAAATTAGTAGAATAGGGAATAAATGTAAAGTTATATGCATATAATGTATTGTCTACTGTATAACTAAAGCCCTTCCGACGTCCCTTGACAGTAGCGTGACCTTTCTTTTTTAGAAGTCTAAAGTCCTTTTCAGTCTTTAAAGGAAACCAATCTAAATATAGTTCTTTATCTTTATAAACTCCAAATAAAGCAGCTTTATCCCATTCATTAGTAAGATAATATTGATGGTCTAAAAATCTTAAAAAAGTTTCTTGTAAACTATCAGATAATTTATTACCGTGCATATCTATAGGTAGAGCTTGTATTCTACCAAAATTCAATGTAAAATAATATCTACCTGTTATTCTAACACCTTCAATTTCTACACCATTAGTACAAAAATCTTCTTGTAAATCCCAATATTGTTCATAAGATGGCATTCCAGCCCTACCTCTAACATAACACCCATTAGTTTTATAATTATTAGCTTCTCTACAAAACACATTAGAATCTAAAAATCTAAGGTAAATTTGATTAGTATTACGTATAGGATTCTCTACATTAGTATAAAACAATTCCATTGATTCAGCCACTGTAGATAAAAATAACATTCTAGGTTCTAAAGTATTCTTAGTACGTTTTATTACTCTCCAGTATATAGCATTCTTCGAACAATTGATATTATCCATAACTTGTTCATAAGTATACCCACCTTGTGTTATTATATCAATTTCTTCTAAAGAAGTTAACCATGCTATTTTATCCATTTTAAATATTCCTCCTTATTAGATTTTACTATTTTATAATTAATATACTTAGTACCAATATATATGTCATTTATTAAAGCGTATATAACACTTTGTGAAATTTTTAGTTTTGTTTTTAAATCTTTTATAGATGTTGTAATAAATAATAAATCTTTATTTTTATAGACTGCAAAAAATCTTCGTCTTTGGTTATCTAAACTTCTAAATTTACTTACTCTTTTTTCTATTGTTTCTTCTATTTGTTTTCTACCAATACAGCCTTTTCTAATATTTTCTATTGCTTCAGGGCTTCTTTTTTTACCAATATTTTTCTTTCTTATTTTTTCTATTGACTCTTTTGACATTTTTTTACCTAAATTAGATAGCTTAATTTTTAATCTGGTCTCTTCTGACAATTTTCTACCTAACATTATTTTATTACCCATCATCAATTTAGAAAGTCTAAGTTTATTTTCATCGCTAATTTTTCTACCTTTCAAACTTTTAGAAAGTTTAGCTAATGTCTCCATTGTTGGTTTATACCCAACTCTTGTATGCCCACCATCTGCATTATTAACTAATAATCCCTCATTTAAATCTTTTCTTCCATAATATTTTATAAGGGCTATCTCTAAAGAATTTACTAAATTATAATCATTTGTTTCAAATATTATTTTAACTGTATACTCTGTTTTATTTGCTATATTCTTCCAATATTTAGTTCTTGTATTTTTTACAAAGGCTCTTTTAAATTTGTTATCTGTATTAGTTCCTATACCTACATAAAAAACAGAATTATTATCATTTCTAATATGGATATATACATAATAGTTAAAATTGTCTTTAGTATTTCTCAATAAACTATATTTTGAATTTGGTATATTATAGGTATAATAATTAATATTATCTAAAACTTGTTCAATAAAATACCCACCATTTGTTTTAATATTAATGGTGGGTACACTTGCAAAATCAGAATACATCTTTTCTATTCTAGTCATTAGGATTAAAATGAAAATTCAAAGGTTCTAAATTGAGCTTTTTAACCTCATTTTTTAACATCTCTATAATTTCATCATTTGTTAATTCAGGATGAAATTTTTTAATACTACTTAAACTGTAATTAGCCCACATATTTACTGATGGACCAAAGAAATCCATATCACTTTTTAATCTATTGTATGAATTTTTATAAATATTACTAAATGCTGCTAATCTATCTTCAACTGTCGCATCTTTTTTTTCTACTACTTTACCCATGATTTTTTTAATTAATTTATTAATTCATAATCACAACTATTACTTACATCACCTTCCATCTCTTCAAAGTTTTTATTTGTAAGTACTTCTTTTTCTAATCTATATACTTTAACATATATAGTTTCAGTTTCACCAGTATCTTCATAAACTGTCTTACTGTAAGTTTTTTCATCTCCTTTTTTACCATGATGTGTTGTACTATTAGTTATAGTACGGATAGTATCTGACATACCCTCATGTATCTCATCTACAATACCATTATCTTTTTTTACAATTACTACGTTCATTATTCTGTTGGTTTTAAAGGTTCAAAATTACTGTCTGTTTCAAAACTTTCTTTAAGTCTGAATTTACGAGCTTCTATAGTATATTCTTGCCCTGTAGCAACAAATATTTTTTTACTATAGGTTGTTTCTTCATCTTTTTCATGATGTTCAGATTGTCTAATTATTTCA
>JFJP01005638.1_pt1 | contig 14949 bp, 10 predicted proteins | sample 431651 | NCBI WGS metagenome assembly JFJP01 (sample SAMN02602958, study PRJNA72255) | Microbial mat metagenome, whole genome shotgun sequencing project. | biome: fresh water; feature: sink hole; material: water; isolation source: purple microbial (photo- and chemosynthetic) mats found in...
TGGGCCAGGTGATGATCAACCTGGGCAACAACGCCGTCAAGTTCACCGACCACGGCGAAATTGTGGTTGGCATCGACCGGGTGGCCGAAGATGCCCAGGGCATTGAACTGCATTTCTGGATCAAGGACTCCGGCATTGGCATGACTCCCGAGCAGTGCGGCAAGATGTTCCAGAGCTTTAGCCAGGCCGATGCATCGACCACCCGCAAATACGGCGGCACCGGGCTGGGGCTGGCCATCAGCAAAAACCTGGTGGAGCTGATGAACGGCAAAATTTGGGTGGAAAGCCAGCCCAGCGTGGGCTCGGTGTTTCACTTTCACGCCCGCTTTGGCGTACAGGCCAACCCGCAACCCCGGCGCATGTTCAAGGCCGACGAGCTGCACGGCCTGCGCGTGCTGGTGGTCGATGACAACGCCAGCGCGCGTGAGATTTTGGCAACGATGGCGCAAAACTTTGGTCTGGAAGCAGATGTGGCCAACGACGGTACCCAGGCGCTGGCGCTGCTGGCGGAGTCAGAGAAAGTGGCCAGGCCCTACCACCTGGTGCTGATGGACTGGAAGATGCCGGTGATGGATGGCGTCGAGACGATTCGCCAGATACAAGGTTTGGGCAACGTGCCCTCGGTCATCATGGTCACCGCCTATGGCCGCGAAGAGGCGCTGGGTTCGGCACAACAGCGCGGTGTCACCCTGAAAACCGTGCTGACCAAGCCGGTGACCGCCTCAACCCTGCTCGAAGCCATTGCCGAGGCGATGGACAAAGGCATCGTCACTGACAGCCGCGCGCATGAAAAAGCCGACACCCACAGCCAGGCCATGGATCAACTCGCTGGTGCCCATGTGTTGCTGGTGGAAGACAACGACATGAACCAGGAGCTGGCCATGGAACTGCTCAGCAATGCCGGCATGAGCGTGGTGCTGGCCAACAACGGCCAGGAAGCGCTGGACATTCTGGCCCAGGGCGGCCACTTTGACGGCGTGCTGATGGACTGCCAGATGCCGGTGATGGACGGCTACACCGCCACCCGTGAAATCCGCAAAATCCCCGCTTTCAAAGACTTGGCCGTCATCGCCATGACCGCCAACGCCATGGCCGGCGACAAGGAAAAAGTGCTCGAAGCCGGCATGTGGGACCACATTGCCAAGCCGCTCAATGTGGCCGAGATGTTTGCCACCCTGGCCAAATGGATCAGGCCCGCGCTCGCTCCAGGGCGGGCAGCGGCCGTCGTGGCGACGCAGGATGCATCAACATCCATAGCTGCTAGCGCAATTACAGCAAGGGCTACAGGCCAAAATGATGCCAAAGATCGGGTAAATCACCATGACTGAACCTCGCACTGACCCGAACCACCCTGGTGCAAGCGGATTGCAGCACAGCAGCGCCAGCATTCGGCAAATTTTGCGCCGCCTGAGCTGGGGTGTGCCGGCCGTGGTGGTGGCGCTGTTGGCCGCCTTGACGGTAGCCCTCTACCAGTTCGCCGCCAAACCGCTGGCAATGGAGCGCGCCAGCGCCTCCCAGCGCCAGGCGGCACAACGCATGAGCACCAAGGTGACCGATCTGGTCAGCCAGACCGACCGCATGGTGCTGACGGTGCGCGACTGGGCGCAGCAGGGTGTGCTCAGCCTGGACGACCCGGTAGCGCTCAACCGGGTGCTGATGCCGGTGATCAGCCAGCGTGCCTTGATCAGCAGCGTGCATCTGGCCAGCGATGAAGGGCGCGAAGTGCTGTTGCTGAAAACCCCGCAGGGCTGGAAAAACCGGGTAACGGACGTGCCGGCCAAAGGTCAGCAGCAGCATTGGCTGGCTTGGACCGATGCCAACACCCGCACCAGCGATGACTGGCAGACGCAAGATTACGACCCGCGCAAGCGCCCGTGGTTTACAGCCGCCTTGGCCAGCCCGGAAAACCAGGTGCACTGGACCGCACCCTACATGTTCCAGACCACCCAGGAGCCCGGCATTACCGCCGCCGTGCGCTGGACCGACAAACTCAGCGGGCGGCAAATGGTGGTGGCGTTTGATGTGCTGCTGGCCGATTTGTCGCGCCTGACGCTCGACATGGGTTACGCCACGCACGGGCAAGTGGCCTTGATGACGGCCGAGGGCAAAGTCCTGGGCCTGCCGCGCAACGCCGGCTTTGACACCCCCGAGGCGGTCAAAAAAGCCGTGCTGCAAGCGCCCGCTGCCATTGGCCTGGACCGGCTGGCACAGGCGATTTTGGAGGAGCGCCATCAGGAGCCCTCGGTGTTGGGCGTGCGGGTTGGGCAGCCGGGGCTTGCCTGGCGCGTGCAACTGCTCAGCCAGCCGCTGAAAAACCAGAATTTCCGCCTGGCCCTGATGGCCCCTGAGACTGACTTTGCCCCCTGGTCACCGCAATTCTGGCTGGGCATTACGCTGTTTTTGCTGGCGGTGGCCAGCCTGGGCGCGGCGGTGGGTCGGCGGCTTTACAAAACCGTGGTGACCCCGATTGGTGCGGTGTTTGATCGCCTGTCGATGGGCAACCAGGCGCTGGCAGCGCAAGGCGTGCGCGCTGACGCGCTGGCCACCCTGTCAACCCGCTTGCAACAGGCGCAGAGCTTTGCCGACCTGGGCCAGGCCTTGCTGGCGGGTCTGGCGCAACATCTGGCGCTGGGCCAGGGCAGCTTGTATCTGGCCGATGAGGGCGGCCAGCGTTTGTCGCTGTGCAACGCTTATGCGCGCCAGCCCAGTCCACCAATACCCGCCGACATCCACTACGGTGAAGGGCTGCTGGGCCAGTGCGCGCTTGAGCGGCGCAGCCTGGTGCAAAACCAGCCTGGCGCGGATTACCTCTTGGTCAGTTCGGTGCTGGGCGAGGCTGCGCCACAGTCGATTTTGCTGTTGCCGGTGATGAACAACGAGGTTTTGCTGGGCGTGCTGGAGCTGGCGCTGATGGAGCCCTTGAGCGACCATCACCGGGCATTGCTGGACGGTGCGCTACCCACGCTGGCGCTGTGCATGGAGATTCTGGGGCGCAATGCAAAAACCCGCCAATTGCTGCAAGAGACCCAACAGCAAGCCCGCGACATGGCACACCAGGCGACATTGCTTGAAGCGCAAGCGGCCGAAATGCAGCGCAGCAGCGAGGCCATGGCGCACCAGCGCGCCATCATGAGCGCCCTGATTTCGCACATTCCTGATGTGGTGTTTTACAAGGACACCGAAGGGTGCTACCTGGGCGGCAACGAGGCGTTTGCCAAACTGGCCAACACCCGCATTGTGGATTTGCTTGGCAAGACGGCGGTTGAAGTGTTTCCGCCCGACCGGGGTGAACTGCTTCACAACACCGACATGCAAATTATTGCCAAACGGGAACCGGTCAATCAGCAGGTCTGGTTCACCTACGCGGATGGTCAACGCGTGTTGCTTGACACCCACAAGGCACCGTTCTACGACAGTCAGGGCAACTTGCTGGGCATGATGGGCATCAGCCGCGATATGACCGAACGCCACCATTTGGAAGAAAACATCCGTCAAAGCGAAGATCGCATGCGCCGGTTGCTGGAACTGTCGCCCGTGGGCTGCTCGATAGCCACGGTCGATGGGGTCTCGGTGTTTCGCAACCAGCGCCTGGCCGACATGCTGGGCTACACGCTGGCGCAGTTGGAGGTCGTGAATGCGACCGACTACTGGGTCAACCCCGATGACCGCCTGAAGTTTGTGGCGCAGCTCAAAAAAGACCGGCGTGTCGATGGCTTCAGGTCGTATTGCAAGCGCCCCGATGGCAGCCGCTTTACCGCGCTGCTGACGGCATCGTTCGAGCAGGTGTTTGGGGCTGAGCACATCGTGTCGTGGAGCTACGACATCACCCGCCTCGAAGAAGCCGAAGAAGCCATGCGCCGCGCCAAGGAGGTGGCCGAAGATGCCACCAAAGCCAAGAGCGACTTTTTGGCCAACATGAGCCACGAAATCCGCACACCAATGAACGCCATCATCGGCATGAGTCACCTGGCGCTGCAAACCAGCCTGGACAAAAAGCAGCGCAACTACATTGAAAAAGTGCACCGCAGTGGCGAAAACCTGCTGGGCATCATCAACGACATCCTCGACTTCTCCAAGATCGAGGCGGGCAAGTTGAGCATGGAGCGTATCGACTTCCACCTCGAAGACGTGATGGCCCACCTGGCCAACCTGGTCGGCATGAAAACCGAAGACAAAGGCCTGGAGCTGCTGTTCAACACCGCCCCCGATGTGCCCACCGCACTGGTGGGCGACCCGTTGCGCCTGGGCCAGGTGCTGATCAACCTGGGCAACAACGCCGTCAAATTTACCGACAGCGGCGACATCGTGGTGGGTGTTGAAAAAGTCGCCGAAGATGCCTGCGGTGTCGAACTGCACTTCTGGGTGAGTGACACCGGCATCGGCATGACATCCGAGCAGTGCGGCAAGATGTTCCAGTCGTTCAGCCAGGCCGATGCCTCCACCACCCGCAAGTACGGCGGCACCGGGCTGGGCCTGGTCATCAGCAAAAACCTGGTCGAACTGATGGGCGGCAAGATCTGGGTCGAGTCCGAGGCGGGCCGGGGTTCGATCTTTCACTTTCATGCCCGCTTTGGGCAGCAGGCCAACCCCAAGCCCCGGCGCATGTTCAGGGCCGAGGAATTGCAGGGCGTGCGCGTGCTGGTGGTCGATGACAACGCCGCAGCGCGCGAGATTCTCGGCAGCATGGCGCAGAGCTTTGGCCTGGAAGTCGCTACCGCACGCGATGGCACCGATGCGCTGCACCAAATCGCCACCGCTGACACGCAAGCCAAACCCTATGACCTGGTGCTGATGGACTGGAAAATGCCGGTCATGGACGGCGTGGAAACCGTGCAGCGCCTGCAAGCCGAGCAACTCGGCCAGGCACCGACCGTCATCATGGTCACCGCCTTTGGCCGCGAAGAAGCCATCAGCCGCGCCCAAGAGCGCGGCGTGACGCTGGGCAACGTGCTGACCAAGCCGATCACCCCCTCCACCTTGCTCGAAGCCATTGCCGAAACCCTGCACCCCGGCCTGCAGGTGGAAACCCGCAGCGAGCAGCGCGCGGATGACCAGCAGCAGCAAGAGCAAAACCTGGTGGGTGCCCGCGTGCTGCTGGTGGAAGACAACGACATGAATCAGGAACTGGCGATGGAGCTGCTGACCAACGCCGGTTTGCAGGTGGTGCTGGCGGTCAACGGCCAGGAGGCGGTCAATACGCTTAGCACTGACCCGCACTTTGACGGCGTGCTGATGGATTGCCAGATGCCGGTGATGGACGGCTACACCGCCACACGAGAAATCCGCAGCAACCCGCAGTTCAAAAACCTGCCGATCATCGCCATGACCGCCAACGCCATGGCCGGCGACCGCGAGAAGGTGCTGGCAGCCGGCATGTGCGACCACATTGCCAAGCCACTCAACGTGGCGGCCATGTTTGCCACCTTGGCCAAGTGGATCAAGCCGACAACTGAAACTGCAAATGTGGTAGCTGGCAGCGCAGATACAGCAAGCGCTGCAGGCCAAAAAGATGCTGAAACTGCTGACGCTGCAACGGTCATGCCGGGTACTACAAACTCAATAGCTGCTAGCGCAAGCTCAGCAAGGGCTACAGGTCAAAATGATCTAAAACATGTTGGCGTAGCGGCTGCCCCCTACGCGGTGCTGGTCGGCATCGATGTCCGGGCCGGTTTGGCCACCACGATGAACAACGACAAGTTTTATGCCCGCATGCTGGCCAAGTTTTTGGACTCGCAGGCTGACTTTGCCGCGATGTTTGCCGCTGCCTTGGCGGATGCCGACCCCAGCGCCGCAGCGCGCGCCGCTCACACCCTCCAAGGCACCGCCGGCAACATTGGTGCCAAACAACTCCAGGCCAGCGCCGGTGGGCTGGAGCACGCCTGCCAGAGCCAGGCAGCAGCGGCCGAAGTGCAACAGCACCTGCAGGCGGTGCTGGCGGAACTGGTACCGGTGGTCAAGGGGCTGCAGGCGTTTTGTGGCGTGGTGCCTGCGCCGCTTGAAACCGAGGCGGCTGCCGCGACGCAGGCGCGACCAACTGAAGCAGATCTGGACCGGCTGGAGCACCTGCTGCGCGAATCCGATGGCGACGCTGAGGATGCGATGAACGACATCCTGGAGCAGCCAATGAGCCCGGCCATGGCCAAGGCGCTCAAAAAAACCGCCGCGGCGCTGGAACAATTTGACTTTGATGCAGCCCTGGACGCGCTGCTGGCTGCAAGGAAACTGCCATGACCACTGCATTTAACAGCCCGCTGCGCGCCAACCCATACAAAAACAAGGTGTTTTTGGTGGTGGACGATCTTGACACCATGCGCAAGATCACAGCCAACCAATTGCAGCAGATCGGTGTCGAGAAGGTGTTGACCGCGCGCGACGGCCTGGAGGCCCTGCGCATCCTCAAAAGCCAACACGTGGACCTGATCCTGTCAGACTGGAACATGCCGGTGATGGATGGGCTGGAACTGCTCAAAACCGTGCGCGCCGACGCGCGCCTGCGCAACACGCCGCTGATCATGATCACCGGCGAGGCCGAGCGCCAGCGCGTGGAACTGGCGGTGACCCATGACGTGACCTCCATGATGCTCAAGCCCTACACCCCGGCGCAGTTGGCAACCCGCATTGAAAAAGCCGCCGACTGGCGACCGCGTGCGGCCAAGCCCGCCGCCGTGGTGTCCAACTTGGGCGCTGGCGCAAATGCCGCTCCAACGGGTGATACCAAACCCGGCCAGGTCGCCAAAGCGGCCAAACCGGCCGAACGCCCAACCCTGCTGCTGGTGGACGATACGCCCGACAACCTGATGCTGCTGTCGCAACTGTTGCGTGACGAATACCGTGTTCGGCTGGCGCAAAACGGCCCCAAGGCGCTTGACATATGCACTTCGGACAATCCGCCCGACCTGGTGTTGCTGGACATCATGATGCCCGGCATGGACGGCTTTGAAGTGGCCCGGCGCATGCGCGAGCACCCCAACGCCGAGTCGATACCGGTGATTTTTGTCACCGCCATGACCGACACCGATGCCCGCATGAAGGGCATGGACCTGGGCGCGGTGGATTTCATCACCAAGCCGATTGACCCCAACCTGCTTAAGCCCCGGGTGCGCAACTTCATGCGCTATGTGCAAATGCGCAAAGACATGCAGTTTGAATTTGACAACATGGTCGAAAACGCCCGCCTGCGCGACCATGTGGATCACATGACGCGCCACGACCTCAAAGGCCCGCTGGCTGGTGTGATCGGGCTGGTGCAGGACATGCTGACTTCGGACAACCTGAGCGGACATCAACTGGAGCAACTGCGCTTGCTGGAAGAAACCGCCTTGCAGGTGGTCAACATGGTCAACCTGTCAAGCGAGTTGCTCAAGATCGAGACCCATACCTTTGTGCTCGATCCCAAGCCGGTGGCTCTGGCCGACATCTTGCACCGCATGGCCGAGGTGAACCGCATTACCTATGCCAGCAAGCAGTTGACGATTTCGGTCGATACCGACACCCCGGTGGGCAGCGATGTGCCCCTGGCGCTGGGTGATGCCATGCTGTGTTATTCAATTTTCCAGAACCTGCTGAAAAACGCCTGCGAGGCGGCACCACCTGGCAGCACCATCTACGTTCGGCAACTCGACTTGTCACCGCTACAGGTGCGCATCAGCAACCATGGTGTCGTGCCCGAGGTGATTCGGGCACAGTTTTTTGACAAGTTTGTCACCCACGGCAAACCCGGCGGCACCGGGCTTGGCACCTATTCAGCCAAACTGCTCACCGAGGCCCAGGGCGGCACAATCGCGCTCGCCGTGGATGACGAGCACAACACCACCACCCTCACCGTCACTTTGACGCGCGCCAGCGCGTAAGGAAATTGGACACTTGTCGTGGTGCGGGTCAGGGCAAATTTCCTTTCGCGGTCCATGACAGTCAGCGGCTTGCTCTGCCTTGGGTTGACATTTCCCCCGCACCAGCCTCGGGCTACATACCTTTATTTCAGCGCAGGCAACTCCAGCGTGACCGTCACGGGTGCTGCCGTGCTGCTGGCCAAATAGGCGACGCGCGCCTTGACCGAGTGCAGCACCAACGCGTCATTGACCTTGTCACCCACCCGGTAGGGCTTGGCCGCTTGGCCATCGGCGGCGATCAGGGCGCTGCCGCGCGAGCCCGCACCACCCTGCGCGATCACCCCCAGCAACTTGAAATTGGTCTGCGTGACCACGGCAGCAGCCGGTCCGGCGGCCTGGCTGGCCCCCAGCAGCCGGGCGATTTTGTCGCTATCGATGGGCGCGGTCTCGACGCCTGGCACCGCCTGGCGAACCGCAGAGCCGCTGGCAGGCCACTTCAACACCCAATACAGCACGTTGCCAGCAGCCAGTGCTGCCAGCAATAAAGTAAGCAAACGTATCAGCCAGAGGTTTGCGCCAGAGGGACGGGGTAAGCTGTGCATGGGTCCGATTATCATCGCAGCTCCCTTCCGATCCGACCCAAGATGCTGGCCATGAACCTCCGAACCCCCTTTTCCATGCCAAGTCGCACCCGGCGCGCCCGCCAGTTAGCCAACCCGCCACGCCGGCTATCCGCCGGCTTTACCCTGATCGAGCTGATGGTGGTGCTGCTGATCATCGGCGTGCTGGCCGCGCTGATCGTGCCCAATGTGCTCAACCGCGCTGACGATGCGCGCGTCACCGCTGCCAAAACCGATGTGCATAACCTGATGCAGGCGCTCAAGCTCTACCGGCTTGACAATCAGCGCTACCCGACTGCCGAGCAGGGTTTGCAAGCCTTGCTGACCAAACCCACGGCCGCACCCGTGCCCAACAACTGGAAAAGCTACCTCGACCAACTGCCCAAAGACCCGTGGGGCCAGCCCTACGTCTATCTCAACCCCGGCATCAAGGGTGACATCGACGTGATGTCCTACGGTGCTGACGGCCAGTCCGGCGGCGAAGGCAACGATGCCGACATCGGCAGTTGGCAACCTTGACCCCTGAATCAGGGGGCATCCATGTGGGCCAGGCGGTAGCAGAATTGGGGTCGGATCCCAATTCGGCCCAGCACGGCATCCATCGTGACGAGCGCATCCCCGAATTGGGCTCTGACCCCAATTCTGCGGGCCACTCACGCGCAGTATCCGCAAGCCAAACAAGCAGCAAGTCATCTACCCGCCAACAAACCGGCTTCACGCTGCTGGAATTGCTGGTGGTCTTGGCCATTGTGGCGATGGCCTCGGTCGGTGTCGGCCTGGCCATGCGCGACGACACCCAGGTGCGCCTGGCGCGCGAAGCGCTGCGCCTGAGCGCCTTGCTTGAATCTGCCCGCGCCGTGTCGCAAACCACCGGCGTGCCGGTGCGCTGGCACGCCACCACCGAAGGCTTTCGCTTTATCGGGGCCGAAACTGACGCCTCCGGTCAAACCTTGCCGCGTCAATGGCTCGATGCCGACACCCGCGCCAGCATCGACCCCGCCAGCAGCGTGTTGCGCCCCGGCGCGCCGTCAACCCGGACCAACACCCCCACGCTGCTGCTCGGCCCCGAGCCGATCATCACGCCGCAAGCCGTCACCCTGGCCTCAATGAGCCAGCCGCAGCAGCGCGTGCGCATCGCCACCGACGGTGTGCGCCCCTTTGCCGTGCAGGACGCGCCGCAGTGAAGCACCCACCGCGTCATCTGCGGCAAAACCAGCACGGCTTTACACCCGGGCAAATGTGTCCGGCTGACAGCTTCGTCATTCCCGCGCAGGCGGGAATCCAGACTGCACCGAATTCCCCGTCACCTTCGCGACGGCGGATGCTGCGTGGCAGTGACGGCAATTCAGCAACCTGGCATCAGCGCAAATTTGCCCAGGGTTTCACGCTGGTTGAAGTGCTGGTGGCGCTGGCGATTGTGGCGATTGCCCTGATTGCCGGTGTGCAGGCCAGCGCCGCCCTCACGCAGCACGCACAGCGCCAGTCAGACATGCTGCTGGCGCAGATCTGCGCTGAAAACGAGCTGGTCAAAATCCGCCTGGCACGCCAGATGCCGGGCGTGGGCGACAGCCAGTTGCCGTGTGAGCAGGCCGGGCGCAAGCTCAGCGTGGAACTGATGGTGCGCCCCACGCCGAACCCCAACTTTCGCCGTGTCGATGCACGGGTGCAAGACGGCGAGGTGCCGATCTGGCGCTTGACCACCGTGGTGGGGCGCTACTGATGGGCTCTAACTTCAGACTTCCTGATCCGGCCCAGGTAGTTGACGCATCTTCAGCGAATGTGCCCCATGGCCGTCGCCTTCGCGGCGAGGGCGCCGCTCGTACAGAACAAGCTGCGTTGTTTCACGTTAGCTGCTCTCCATCTCGCCGCCGCCAGCGCGGCTTCACGCTGATTGAGCTGCTGGTGGCCATCAGCCTGATGGCGCTGATGGCGGGCTTAAGCTGGCGCGGCATTGACGGCATCAGCCGCACCCAAATCCAGTTACAGCAGCGCGCCGACGCGGTGCTGACGCTACAGGCCACGCTGGCGCAATGGGGCGCTGACCTGGATGCCATGACCCACCAGCCCGAGCTGCCCGGCCTGGATTGGGATGGCCGTGCGCTGCGCATTTTGCGTCGCAGCAGCAGCGCGGATGTTGATGGCCTGCTGGTGGTGGCCTGGGCGCGCCGTGCTGAAGGCGGCCAGGGCCATTGGCTGCGCTGGCAATCCCCCGCATTGCGAAACCGCGCCGAGCTGGACCTGGCCTGGCAAAGAGCCGCCTTGTGGGCGCAAAACCCCAGCGACGAGGACCGCCGGCTGGAGGTGCGCACCGTGCCGCTGGACCAGTGGCAGATTTTTTACTACCGCAGCAACGCCTGGAGCAACCCCTTGTCCAGCGCTGGCAGCAGCGAATCCGACCCGGCCAACCCGACGACAGCCGCCCCCAGCGTGCCCGATGGCGTGCGGCTGGTGCTGACGCTGCCTGCTGGTCAGGCGGTCAGCGGCACACTCACGCGCGACTGGGTGCAGCCAGTGCTGGGGGGTGGCAAATGAAGCCTGATTTTCACGGCTTGGCATCCACCCCGGTGCATCAAACCGCATTGCGGGCGAGCGCCAGGGGCAAGCTGCGGCAAAGCCAGCCTTGCGTGGCGCAACGCGGTGCCGCCATCCTGACCGCCATGCTTACCGTGGTGCTGGTGGCCACGCTGGCGGCAAGCATGCTGTGGCAGCAGTGGCGCGGCATCGAGATTGAAACCGCCCAGCGTACCCGCGTGCAGGCGTCCTGGATGCTGGTGGGCGCGCTGGACTGGGCGCGGCTGATTTTGCGCGAGGACGCGCGCCAGGGCGGTGCTGACCATCTGGCCGAGCCGTGGGCGGTGCCGCTGGCTCCGGCACGGCTATCGACCTTTTTGGCCGCCGAGCGCGGCCAGGCGCTGGTCGGCGACGACAGCAGCGCTGATCAGGAAGCGTTTTTGTCAGGTGCCATGGAAGACCTGCAAGCGCGCCTGAACGTCACCAACCTGATCGATGCCGGCCAGTTGCACGCGCCCAGCCTGGCCGCCTGGGGCCGCTTGTTTAAATTGCTCAAACTGCCTGAGGGCGAGTTGCAGGCCATGGCCGATGCGCTGCTGCGCGCCTCAACCGGCAGCAAAGCGTCAGCCAGCGCCGGGTCAACCAGGCCGCTGCTGCCCAAAACGCTGGCCGAACTGCGCTGGCTGGGCTTGTCAGCGTCCACGCTGGTGCTGCTGCAACCCTACGTCACGCTGCTGCCCGAGCGCACCCCGATCAACCTCAACACCGCGCCGGCCGAAGTGCTGCACGCCAGCGTGCCTGGCCTAAGCCTGGCCCAAGCCGAACAACTGGTGCAGGCGCGCGCAGCGCAGCCCATCGATACGCTGCTGGAGGCCGGCCGGCTGGTCAATAACCTTGAGGTGTTGTTTGACAGCGCCGAGCACGCCGTGGCCACGCGCTTTTTCGGCGTCATCGGCCAGTTGCGGCTGGGTGCTGTCACGGTGCAGGAACAATCGGTGCTACAGCGCGACGGGCTGGTGGTCAAAACCATCAGCCGCACGCGCCAGACGCTGGCCGCCGATGCTGCGCCCCTACAATGAATCGCAGTAAATATGTCCTTGCTGATCATCTCCCTCCCGCTTGACTGCGCCAGCCCCACGGCGCTTTATGACTATGTGCAAAGCCCCGACGGCAGCACCGTGTCAGCGCATGGCTGTGTGCCGCTGGCGTTGCTGCCAGCGCAGGCCGGGCAGCAAGTGGTGCTGCTGCTGCGGGCATGCGCCTTGTCGTGGCATCAGGTGCAATTGCCCCAGGGCAGCGTGACGCGCAAGGTGCTGGGCGAACGCGGTGCCAGCCGGCTGCGCGCCATTCTCGACGGCTTGCTCGAAGAGCAGTTGCTTGACGACCCGGCGCAACTGCACCTGGCGCTACAGCCACAACCCGCCGGCGCACCTCTGGTGTGGGTGGTGGCCTGCGCGCGTGACTGGTTGACGGCCGGCCTGAAGGCGCTGGCCCAAGCCGGCCATGAGGTCAGCCGCATCGCGCCGGAGTTTTCGCTGCAAGCACTTGGCGACACGCTGTTTGTCACCGCCCAGGCGCAAGGAGCGCAGGTGGCAGGCTTGCTGCAGCGCGACGCGGCTGGCGGCCCGGGCAGTACCGGCGTGCTGGTGTGCGCGCTGGGCAGCGATGCCGTCGGCTTGCTCGAACCGCAAACGGCTGGCGCTGATGATGCCGTGCCACTGCGCCACATCGTCGCCGAGCCAGCGGTGGCCGTGCTGGCGGAAACCCTGTTCAAACGCCCGGTGACGCTGCAACAGCGCCCGCTGCGTCTGCTACAGGCCGCACAAACCGATTGGGATTTGGCGCAGTTTGAGCTGGCGCACACCCGGCGCGACCGGCGCAGGGCGCTGCTGACCAGCAGTTTCACCCAATTTGCCAGGGCACCGGCGTGGCGCGCGGCGCGCTGGTCGCTGGCTGTCTTGCTGCTGGTCAACCTGCTGGGCCTCAATCTGCTGGCCTGGCGCGAACAGGCCAACCTGACAGCACAGCGTGCGCAAATCCGTGCCGTGTTGACCGACACCTTTCCCAAAATTCCGGTGGTGGTCGATGCGCCGCTGCAAATGGCCCGCGAGGTGGCTTTGCTGCAACGCACCCGGGGCAATGCAGCAGGCGCTGACCTGGAAAGCATATTGGCATCATTTTCGACTATGGCCCCCGCCGGGTATGCGCTAACAGCTATTGAATACGCAGCAAATGAGCTGCGTCTGAGTGGCCTGCCCCTGGCCCCGGCAGAGCAGCAGCAGCTTGAAAACAGCCTCAAGGCGCGCGGCCTCAGCGTCAGCGTGCAGGCGGGTCAATGGAAAATTGCGCCAGGTGGTTCCCCATGATATTTTTTGCATCATTTTGGCCTCCAGCCCACGCTGGATATGCGCTACCAGCTATTGAATGTAAAGCAATCGTGGCTGGTATGCGCTCGTTGGCGGGGTTATTCAAACCGGCGCGCTCCCATGCCAGCCCCCACCCCAGCCCTCCCCCGGCGGGGGAGGGAGCCAAGCCAATGCCCACCCGGTTGGCAAGCAGCATCAGGCTGTTGCCCCTTCCCCCACTGGAGCAAGGTCGGGATGAGCGCTGGCTGTCGAGCCATCAAATTTTGAGTTGCGCCCGCCCGGAGGTGGTGGCATGAGCTGGCGCAGCGTGGTGCAGGCCCGCTGGCAGCAGGTCAGTCGGCGCGAGCAGCGCCTGCTGCTGCTGGCCATCGGGCTGGTGGGTTTGGCGCTGCTGTGGTGGCTGGCGCTGGCACCGGCCTGGGCAGTGCTGAAAAATGCCGACGACCAACACCGGGCGCTTGAGCTGCAGTGGCAACATATGCAGCGCCTGCAAGCGCAGGCCAAAGCGCTGCAAGCCCTGCCAACGCTTGACGCTGCGGACAGCCGCCGCGCGCTGGAGGCCTCACTGAAAGCCCTGGGCGCTGCGGTGCAGTTGAGTCCACAGGTGGACCGGATGCTGATCACCGTCAAGGGTCTGGAGGCGCAAGCGCTGGCGCAGTGGCTCGCCAGCGTGCGGCAAAACGCCCACCTGCTGCCAACCGAGGCGCGCCTGAATCGCGCCAGCAGCGCCGGGCTGTGGGACGGCACGCTGGTGTTTACCCTGCCGTCGCAGTGATTTGCGGTTTTTCTCAAGCATGACCGCCATGGCCGCCACACCGCGCTTTTCCACCTTTCGCCAGGTGCACGCCGCACCGGGTACGCAGCGCCTGGCGGCGGGCGGCACGCCGTGGGGCTGGGCGGGCGGTGGTGTGCTGCTGGGACTGCTGATCAGCCTGCTGGTGTTTGCGCCAGCGCGCTGGCTCGGTGCTGCCGTCAGCCTGGGCAGTGGCGGGCAGTTGCAGTTGCAGGAGGCGCGTGGCTCGCTGTGGACGGGTTCAGCCCGCCTGAGCCTGACCGGCGGCGTGGGCAGCAGCGACAGCGCCACCCTGCCGGGTCGACTGGACTGGCAATTGCGCCCGTTGTTTACCGCCGGTGTGCCCGGTCTGGCATTGCAACTGCAAGCCGATTGCTGTTTGCCGCAGCCCTGGGTGTGGCGCATCACACCGCGCTGGCGGGGTCTGCAACTGGCGTTTTCTGACCACCAGTCGGCTTGGCCCGCGCAACTGCTGGGTGGCTTGGGCACGCCCTGGAACACCGTTGTGCCGCAAGGGCAACTGCAATTGGCCACCCGGGCATTGGTACTGAACTGGGTCAGCGGGCGCTTGCAGGTGGCGGGCCAGGCGCAGGTGAATGCGCTGGAGATGGCTTCGCGCCTGTCCACGCTCAAACCCATGGGCAGCTACCGCATCACGCTGACTGGCGGGGCCACACCCGAGTTACGCTTGACCACACTCAATGGCGCGCTGCAACTGTCGGGCCACGGCCAGTGGGTGGGCAACCGGCTGCGTTTTGACGGTGAGGCCAGCAGCACGCCCGAGTCGCAGGCGGCACTGTCGAATCTTTTGAACATCATCGGACGGCGCA
>JFJP01032966.1_pt1 | contig 14949 bp, 19 predicted proteins | sample 431651 | NCBI WGS metagenome assembly JFJP01 (sample SAMN02602958, study PRJNA72255) | Microbial mat metagenome, whole genome shotgun sequencing project. | biome: fresh water; feature: sink hole; material: water; isolation source: purple microbial (photo- and chemosynthetic) mats found in...
GCAACTTTACCATATAAAGCAAGTGTAATTGCATCTAAAATCGTTGTTTTTCCTGAACCTGTTTCTCCAATAATTGCAAACAAATTGCTTTCAGAAAAAGGCGAGCGTGTGAAATCAAGTTCCTCATGCACACCTTTAAGTGAATTTAGATTTTTGAAAGCAATTTTACAAATACGCATTATTGATCACAATCACTCACACAACGGGTTTCTTTAAGCACTTTTCCACCACAAATTTCAAAACACCGTTCAAAATTAGTTTGACAACCACAATCTTGACGGCAGTCGCTGTCACTTACATAAGTGCTCACATAAGGTTCCTTCAAATGTTGGCAATCTTTGTCTTTTTCTTTTCCTTTACAAAGATTTTTCTTTTCTAAATATTGATTTTTTTCTTCTAAATAGCGATTTTGTTTGATTAAACGAGTTTCTCTCATACAAACATCATACTTATTATCACAACTCTGCTGACAAGTTGCTCGATCTTTTTCACATTTTGAAGCACAATTTTTTCCTTGTGCATCTGTAGGAATTACATAAGTTGTTTTAGTTTCATATACTGGACCGCAAGCTATTAATAAACTACTTAAAACTAAAATGAAAAAAGGTTTCATGATTTTACTCCAAATAAGTTAAGGGGAAGCGGTAATTGGGCTTGTTGTTGTAATAAACGCGCAAACATTTGAAATCCATTTTGATCTTGAATTATTTTCTCGGCTTGGCGAGTGAGTTCTTCAATGTGATAGAAATCTTGAAATAATTTTGGAACATAAGGATTTTTAGTGTGCCAAAACAACCAAGTATCCTTTTCGACACCTTCTGCAATAATAAAATTAGGTAATTTAATTAATAAAATAGTTTGTTTTAATTCATTCATATTTTTATCAACAAACCATGCTGCATCGATGCTCTGTGTTTTTTGATAATGTTCCCAAAATTTTTGTAACATTGTTTCTTTAAAAAATAATTGAGAAAGTGCATCATTTGCTAACCAACGAAAAAACAATTTAATCGCAGGTGCTTTGATTTCTTGCCACGCTTTTGGATAAATCCCCGGATGACCAATATTTTGTAATAAAAATTGCATAATTAATTGTTGCAATTCTAAAGGTGGTGTTTGACGATGCCAAGGTAATAAAATGGTATGAATTAAATCACGTTGACAATTTGGATAACGTAATTTTTTTTCATCAATACTCCAAATGAATATTTTTTCTATTTTAGCATATTGATCATTTGGGAAATGTAACAATTGTTGCTCTAAATGATTTAGCGCGTAACGATAGGCAGTTTGTGCAAATCCACCATACATTAAATTCCCTTTTAAACCAGCGAGTTGCAAAATATGAATGGGATCATTTTCTAAACATAAAAGAGCTATTTTTTCAACACCTTTTTCGGGTTGAAATAAATGAAATTGCTCTTCTATTTTCTTCCAATAAAATAACAACGAAGCCGACGTTGCTTTTAAAGTTTCTTGATGGAGAAAGGCGGCGACAAACCGAATGTTAGGGCGAGATTCAGAGAAATCTCTCAAATAAACATAAAGCAAACGTTTAATAGCAGTGGGTTTGTTGTTTAATTGTTCAAATAGATGAGTGAGAAATCCTGTTTGCACGGCTGGCATTAGAAGTTCTTTACCATACCACAAAATCCAAGGCGTGCGCCGCCATTCATACCAAGAGATTTCATGCCACGCATTAGTTGCAAAGGCATGATTCATTTTACGATATAAAGATTGCAATGCTTGTTCATCTAAACTAAAAGGTGCAATTTCGGGACAACAGAAATCCTTTAAAGTGTGAGATAAAACAGGCGTTGGCAAAGGATGCTTTGCAAAGGTGGAGAAATGATTTTTGCACTCTAGCAAGGCTCTTTTCAGTCTCATGACAAATAAGATTGTGCTCTAAATAATGCAATCACGGATTTGGCATCACGAATGGTATTATTTTGAACAAGTTGTAAGGCTTCTTCAAAAGTCATCCAATGAATTTCAATATATTCGTGGGTTTCTTGTTGGGTTGCAACGTGAGTTAAATCTTTTGCTAAGTATAAAAAAACTTCTTCAGAACAAAACCCGGGTGAACTATACATTGAACCCAAATCATGCCATGTTTTAGCTTGTAATCCGACTTCTTCTTCTAATTCTCTCTCGGCGGTGATTTGAGGAGGTTCATTAGGTTCTAATTTACCTGCGGGGATTTCCCAAATCCATCCTCCAACCGCATGACGATATTGGCGAATTAAGCAAACTTTGTTTTGATCATCGATTGCAACCACTGCTGCGCCGCCGGGGTGTCGAACGATTTCTAATTCAAACGGTGGTTTGTTTTCAAATTGGATAGTTTCTAACCCTAATTGAATCACTCGACCCTTAAAGATTTCTTTACGTTCCATAATATTATACCAAGTTGCGTTGTTCTAAAATTCTTTCTAAGGTTTCGACAATGATTTGGGTTTGCGTATCGATTTCTACATTAATCCAATCGCCGACTTTAGAAAAACCAAAGGTTGTTAAGCGTAAAGTTTCGGGAATTAAAAAGACCTTGAAATGGTTTTTTTCAACCTCACCTAAAGTTAAACTTGCTCCATTTAATCCAATATAACCTTTTGAGAATAAATATTTCTGCCAATTTGAATCAATTTGCATGGTTATAATGCAATTATTAGGCGGGGTTTCTATGTTGATAATTTGCGCTTGGGTGTGAATGTGACCAGAAAGCAAATGTCCTCCGATTTCATCACTAAATTTTGCAGCGCGTTCGATATTAACATGATCACCGATTTTCAAATGTGCGAGATTGGTAATTCGCAAAGTTTCAATCATTGCATCAAATGTAACAGTTTGATTTTCAAAGGATTTTACCGTCAAACAAGTGCCATTAATGGCGATACTTGCGCCTAAAGAAATTCCTCCGCAAAGTGTTTCTGGAAGGGCTACACTAAAAGAAGCGAATTGATCGCGCTGCGTCCATGCCGTAATCGGCGCAAAACCCTGCACAATACCCGTGAACATAGTTAATTCCTGTTGAAATTGCCACTTATCACTTGATTTATGCCATTAAGCGTTATTTAGCAGATTTTTCAGTGATTTTGTGAAATGATTGAATTTTAGGCTTATTTTAAGCAATTTTTAGTTAGGATTCTATCGGATTTTACATATTTTTGTAATCGCGCTAACTAAAATTGATTTTTCCTGAGATTTTTTTATGCTAAAACGTATTTTTATTCAATTTATCAAGCACTTAAGTTTGGTCTTTTTACTAATTATCCAAACCAGTGCATTTTCATCAAACCCTGGATCACCCAATCGGTGGGTTGAGTGCGTGTCGAATGAAAATCCAACAATTATTTATAATGAAAACAGTATTTTACATTTAAAATCTCCCGAACAATCCTGCACAATGATAGTGGTTGGTAATCGCACGCACTTAATTATTCATTCCAATAACACGCATTTGTTATCTGTGCCGATAAATATAGAAAATGGTTGGTTGCATTTGGGCGGCAAAAAATCATTAAGTCTTTATTATTCAGGTATTTACAGTGTTGATGTAAAAGGAAAATTGCAAGAAGTTTTATTACAACTTCCTATCCCAAATAGCAAAGTAATTTATGAGAACGGGATAAATCGCAATTATCGACGATTACGCAGCGCAGAGCAATTGTTTGTGCCGTTGGAATTTCAAAGCCATACCGTGACGTTGCTTTCTAATGACGCTATTTAAGTGCCCGTGCGCACGTCCATACGCTAATTTTTGCGGCGGTTTGTGCACGAAATAAACGCGCAATTTCATTGACTGTTGCGCCCGTCGTCACCACATCGTCAATAATAACAAGATGTTGCCAATCTTTTGAAATATTTTTTACTTCAAAAACGCCTTTCACATTTTGATGACGTTCTTTCGCCGACAAACCCGCTTGTGGACGCTTTTGTTTAATGCAATGACAAATATTTGTATTAACTGGAATATCTAAATCTTTGCGAATCCATTTTGCTAATTCAACGGATTGATTAAAACCTCTCTTTTTCAAATCATTCAAATACGATGGAACAGGAATTAAAACATCGGGTTTCTTTTCATGTTTGAAATGTTCAGCCATCCATTTTCCTAACTGTTTTAAAACACTAAAATTTTCTCCGTATTTTGCAGTGGTAATTAATCTATCTAACGGATATTGATAGGAAAAAACGGGCTTAATTTCATCAAAAGCGGGAGGAAATCTTAAACAATCTCCGCAAATTGCATGATGTTGAAATAAAGGTTTCGCGCAACGTCGACAAAGATGTTGTGGGCGCGGCAAAATTTGCTCACATTTTCTACACACCGCATCATTGCTTAATGCACCACATAATGCACATTTTTGTAACATGAATTTTGTAAAGTCTGTGTGATAGATTTGTTTTAAAAATGATTTAAAGTCCATTTTTCTTTTTAACAACCAATTGTTTTTAATGATAATTTAAAAAGAACATAATTTAAATGTTCTGAGAATGATCTTTGCTTTGGTATCAACCCCAAAAATAAGTTACAATTTTTGCATGTTGCACAACACAATCCGTTATAATCTCCACGCTTAGATAATGAAAGGAACACCATGAAACAGGCTTTTGAACCATTGTTAGATGATGTGATTACGTTGGCACACGCCGCAGGTAAAGCGATTTTGGATGTGTATCAGACTGATTTTAATGTATTTTCTAAAATAGATAAATCGCCTCTTACCCTCGCCGATCAAATGGCTGAAAAAATCATTTATGATGGCTTAAAAACCGCATCACATTATCCAATTTTATCTGAAGAATCTCCGTTGTCTAGTTTTGAAGAACGGAAGAACTGGGATTATTATTGGTTAGTTGATCCATTAGACGGCACTAAAGAATTTATTAAGAAAAATGGCGAATTTACCGTTAATATTGCTTTAATTGAAAATCATATCCCCGTCTTAGGGGTTGTCTATCAACCAACGACCCAAAAAACCTATTTCGCAGCGCATCGAATTGGCGCTTATAAACAAGAGAAAAACCTACCTTCAAAATCTATTTCTACGCGCTTATTACAACCTGAAGACATTTGTATTGTCGGCACACGTTCTCACATTACCGAAGATTTAGAAAAATTCATGGCGTGTTTAGGTAATGAAGTTGAAATGAAAAACATTGGCAGTTCTTTAAAAATTTGCTTAATTGCTGAAGGATTAGCAGATTTGTATCCCCGTTTAGGATTAACCTCCGAATGGGATACCGCCGCCGCCCAATGTATTTTAGAAGAAGCGGGTGGACATTTAACCGATTTACGTTTATCTGCGTTGCGTTATAATACCAAAGAATCTTTATTGAATCCTCACTTTCTTGCATTTAACCAACAACATCCTTCTTGGTTAGATTGTTTAGAACAATTTACACAAAGATAACGTTATGAGCACTCCACTAAAGAAAATATGTTACATCGATGATGCCGATGAATTACGCTTAATGGTTACAACTGTTTTAGAAAGAATTCATCATTATACCATTAAAACTTATCAAAATGGCGAGGAAGCCCTTGATAAAATTGGAGATTTTGATCCACAACTTATTTTATTGGATATGTGGATGCCGCCCAATATGAATGGCATTGAAACCTTTCAAGCATTTCAACAGAAACCACATTTACAAAACATTCCAGTTATTTTTCTTACGGGTCAAGCAGAGCAAGAAGAAGTTCAAAAATATACGTCTTTGGGAGCAATTGGGGTGATTGCAAAACCTTTCAATCCAATGCAATTAGGGACGGTTATCGATCAAATTTGGCAACAATTTCACGCAAAGGAACACGCTTAACATGGGCTTAACACATTGGATTACCGAACAAGCAACGGCTTTAATTAATTGGGGAGGATATGGCGGGGTTGCATTTCTTATGGCTTTAGAAAGCATGATTGCACCCGTTCCCAGTGAAGCAGTAATGCCTTTTGCGGGGTTTCTCATTTTTGAGCAAAAATTTACTTGGGAAGGTGTCATTTTCTTTAGCACTTTAGGAAGTTTAATTGGTTCGCTTTTATCTTATTATATGGGTTATTTTGGGGGAAGACCTTTAGTAGAAAGATGGGGTAAGTATTTATTATTAAATGTTCACCATTTAGAATTAACAGAACAATTCTTTTCTCGTTATGGTTGGATGACGATTTTCATTAGTCGTTTCATTCCAGTTGTTCGACATTTGATTTCAATTCCAGCGGGTGCGGGTAAAATGCCTTTGTTACCTTTTTGTATTTATACCGTGTTAGGTGCAATGGGTTGGAATGCGATTTTAACTTATGTCGGTTTTATTATGAGAGAAAACTGGCAACACATTATGAAATATCATACGTTAATTGATGGTGTGGTAGTTCTTTGTTTATTAACAGGTTTTGGCTACGTTTTTTACAAATTATATTCTGCGCAAAAACGTTCAAAATCAAATGGTTTATAGCGATTATACGTTATCAAAAATAGAGGAAAAGTTTGGCATTTTTGCTCAAAGACAAAAACTTTTTCCTCAGCCTATTCAACCCATTCATGAAATCAGTGAATGGTTGAAATATAGTTTAAGTTTAGTTGAAGAACTTCCTATCAAAAGTGAAAAAGCAAAATCTGAATTGATTGTAATGCCGATTCTAATTGAATTACGCAATCAAAATGCTAAATATTTCACCATTTATTCGGGAGAAATGTTAAACGTTGATGAAGACTTAAAAGGTGAATGTGATTTCATTATTTCAAAAGATACGGGCAGTTTTGAAATCAATGCACCCATTATGCAATTAGTTGAAGCAAAAAGAAATGATGTAGAAATAGGAATTGCGCAATGTGCAGCTCAAATGATCGGTGCTCAGAAATATAATGAAAAAAGAAAATATGTTGCAAATGAAATTTACGGTTGTGTAACAACAGGTGATGATTGGTTATTTATGAGATTAAATAGTAAGTTAGAAATTGATACTAAAAAATACTATTTAGGTAATTTACCCGAACTCTTAGGTGTGTTTCAAATGATTTTTGATACATTTAAAAACAACGAAAAATGAGGCTTTTTTGTGAATCACGCACGACGTTCAAATCGCAACCGTAGAAATCAAGATAATAAAACAATTTTGCGCACGGGATTGCGTGAAATCGTAATGTTTTTCTTCTTTTTTGCAGCGTTGTATTTGTTTATTTCGCTCTTTACTTATTATCCACTTGATCCCGCATTTTCTCACCCAACCAATGCAACGCCAGAAACTATTCATAATAAAGGCGGTTTAGCGGGTGCTTATTTTGCGGATTTGTTCTTTTTTTGGTTTGGTTATTTTGCGTATTTATTTGTTTTTATGGTGGGTTATGCAGGGTGGTTGTTCTATCAAGGACGACATCATGATTTGCTCGCCGAACCCAAACATTTATTATTACCAACGGCGGGTTTTATTTTAACGATTGTGGCGGGTTGTGGATTAGCCATGCGGGCGGTATTTTAGGAACATGGGTAGGAAATTCCTTAAAAAATATTATTAGTTCTTTAGGTGCAACTTTATTTCTAATGGTAATGTTTTTCTTAGGCATTACTTTATTGACTGGTTTGTCGTGGTTGAAATTAATGGATGTATTAGGTTTTCATACTTTGCGCATTTTACCTATTTTGGGCAATAAATTAACTAACCAATTGATTCCAAAAACAAAAAAACATTTAATTTCAAGTTGGCAATTAGGAAAAAAAAGCGCGGGACAAATGCGTTACTTATTACAAACGGGGCATGAACATTTGAAACGTATTCGTCAATCTAAAGTTCAACCGCCTGTTGTGGAAAATGTTATTGCAGAACCCTCAAAACCTATTATACAACCAGAACAAACACCAATTACACAGGTTCAAACCCCGCCTATTTCAGATAATGCTCAAACTTCACCCGAGAAACTTCGTGAGCAATTATTACAATTATTACAAATGTTTAATATCACTGCATTAATTAAAAATTTTCAAACAGGTCCAGTGATTACGCGCATTACATTACAAGCGGCTGATCCAGAAAGTTTTCATACCTTGCTTGAAACACAACAACGTTTAGCAGAACGTTTAAATGCACCGCAACTACATATCGCAAATATTTCTCTTGATACGTTGACATTAGAAATCCCCAACATTTCTCCAGAACCCATTTATTTAAGCCGTTTGCTCAATTTAAAACATTATGCAGAAATCCCTTCTCCTTTAAGCATTGTGTTAGGAAAAGATAGTGCGGGTCAAGCGGTGATTGTAGATATTTCAAAAATGCCGCACGTTTTATTAGTGGGAAGTAATGCCACAGAAATAGATAATGCTTTGCACGTTCTTTTGTTAAGTGTGTTATATAAAGCGTCGCCTGCTGAAGCACGTTTAATTTTAATTGATTCAGCCCATAAAATGTTGTCTGAATATAATCTATTACAAAACCTTTTAACGCCCGTTATTACCGATCATGCTCAAAGTATTCAAGCCTTAAAATGGTGTTTGGCAGAAATGGATCGCCGTTACCGTTTAATGGCGGATTTAGGGGTAAGAAATATCGACGGTTATAATCGTCGTGTGAAAGCAACTTCTTCTGATTCTCAAAACGGCATTCCAATGGAATTAGCGGCGATTCCTTATTTGGTGATTGTTATGCACGAAATAAGCGAGTTGTTACAAGGTGAAACAGAGGAATTAATCACTCGACTTGCTCAAAAAGCACGGGCTTCGGGTATTCATTTGGTGTTAGCAACTCACAACGCTAAAAACATTAGTGCATTAATGAAAGCAAATTTCCCCACTCGTATGACTTTTAAAGTGGAAGATAAAGCCGATTCTCGTAATTTAATTAATCAAACAGGCGCAGAGCATTTGCTTGGTAATGGAGATATGTTTTATTTAACGACGGGAAATGGTTCTGCGATTCGAGTGCATGGTGCGCAAATTAGTTTGTCAGAAATTCGCCAAGTCCTTGATGAACTTCGCAAACATAGTGGAAAACCTCAATATCAAGATTTAACAAATTTTCCCATTTAATATTTGAAAAATGATATAATTTTTAATACAAATATGGCATTTTTTGCTTTCCATATAATTATAAAAAAACCACATCTCTTTATAGTACAAATCGGTGGTAAATGTTAAAATGTCTTCCTCTTTTTTTGATGTTTAGAAAAATGCTTCATTGTGTTTTATATCAACCGGAAATTCCTCCAAATACAGGTAATATTATTCGCTTGTGTGCAAATAGCGGCGTGCAATTACATTTAATTCACCCATTAGGTTTTTCTATGGAGGACAAGCAGTTACGACGGGCGGGTTTGGATTATCATGAATTTGCAAACGTCCAGCAATACGCTTCTTTAGAGGAATTTCTTCAAAAATTTAATCCCAAACGTTTATTTGCTTGCTCGACTAAAGGGCAACGTTTCTATCATCAAGTTTCTTATCAACATAATGACGTATTTATTTTTGGACCAGAAACAAGAGGTTTGCCGATGAGTTTCTTAACTTCTTTACCGTCAGAAACCATTATTAAAATCCCAATGCGTGAAGGAAATCGTAGTTTAAATTTAGCTAATTCTGTCGGCATTATTCTTTATGAAGCATGGCGACAATTAGATTTCAAATAAAGGGTTTAAAATGTTTATCACATTAGAAGGCATTGAAGGCGCTGGAAAAAGCACAGCAGCACAATTTATTATTTCTTTTTTAGAGGAAAATAAAATAAGTTGTTTATTAACTCGTGAACCTGGCGGAACATTGCTTGGAGAAACCTTGCGAGAACAACTTTTGAACTATCCAATGCACAGTGACGCTGAATTACTTCTAATGTTTGCAGCACGAGCAGAACATTGGCATCATAAAATAAAACCTGCTTTAAAAAATAAACAATGGGTGATTTGTGATCGTTATATTGATTCGAGTTATGCGTATCAAGGTGCAGGTCGAGGAATTGAAATAGAGAAAATTAACGCATTAGAAACCACTTTCTTTAAAGAAGCACAACCCGATTTAACCTTTATATTTGATTTATCGCCAGAAATCGGTTTGCAACGTGCAGAGAAACGTGGAAAATTAAATCGTTTTGAACAAGAAACCTTAGATTTTCATCAACGCATTCGAGAAAGCTATTTAGTTCGTGCAATGAATAATCAAAAAAGATTTCAAATCATTGATGCAAGTTTATCTATTGAACAAATCCAATATACGTTGAAAGAACGGCTTACGTTGCATTTGTAATTCGGTTTGACGGGTTTTCCCAAAACGTAACAACGGTTTTTTTTGTAATGTTTCACCAGAAATCAAATAAAACCCCTCCGCTGCTTTTATATGATTAGGTAAAGTATAGGTTCGATAAATATTCAATGATTCAATAATGTTAATATAATCATTGAGTTGCGTTTGACTAGAAAAACATTCCATCGATTGATGTTTGCGATCTTTTAAATCGGTAATATCTAATAAAAAATTAGGATGTAATGGCACACCGATTTCATACATCATTAAGTTTGTTTGAGTTGCAATCACCGCATCAATTGCAATTTGTGCTAAATTGAAATGATCAGGATGGATTTCAAAAATCGACGGTGCATAAATCAAGGTTGCTTGGTTTTTTGAAATCGTTTCAATTGCAAGTTGTACAGTTGATTTATTATATTTTAATTCACGATCAGGAAAATGCCACATTTCCAAATTTTCATATCCCAAAATAATTGCAGCATTTTGGCTTTCTTGATAGCGATTTGAAATATAATTTTGTTTAGATTTTTCACTCTCATGAATAACCGCTGCATGACCATCAGTTGCAATGATCACAGAAACCTCATTTCCTTGCATAAGATGTCGCATAATTGCACCACCACAACCAAACACTTCATCATCTGGATGCGGTGCTAAAATTAAAACCTTTCCTTGCGGTGGATGGGTTTCTGCATGATAAGGAATGTAATCTTGTTCCATAACTTTATTTTTGAGTGACTATGAAAGAAACTTCTTCTTCCCATAAATGGGTTTTTGATGAGAAAGTTGCAGCGCGTTTCACTAATGAAGCTGAGCAACATATTCCTTTGTATTGGCAAACCATTGAATTAAGCGTTAAAACCATTAAAACCTCTTTTAGTACCAATGCTAAAATTTTAGAAATTGGTTGCGCAACGGGAAATACTTTAGCTTATCTAGTTTCTCAAGGTTTTTCTCATTTAATTGGTTGTGATTCCTCACCCGCAATGCTCGATCAAGCACACCAAAAATTACAACACTTTCAAATCCCTTTAATTGAAACAGATCATTTCCCAACTCAATATGCTCCCTTTGAAGTTGTAATGTGCAATTGGACAATGCACTTTATCAAAGAACGCGAGCAATATATTCAAGCTATTTTTGAGGGTTTGAAATCGGGCGGTTTATTTATTATGACTGACAAAACTATTCAAAGTGATGCAATGAAAATGCTTTATCATAATTTTAAATTAAAACAAGGACTTTCTTTAACACAAATTGAACAAAAAGAGCGAAATTTAGAAGGTGTACTTGTTCCTTATTCTTTAGAGCAAAATTTAACGATGTTGAAACAAATGGGTTTTATCAATCTTGAAATATTAAGTGCCGCGTTTGGATTTGTAACTTTCTTAGCGTGGAAACCTTAATTTTCAAATCTTATTTTATTCTCTGCTAATAAACATAATGCTTGCGGATAAATTCGGTGTTCTTCCTCTAAAACTCTCGCACCTAAGATTTCTGGCGTATCGGTTTTTAAAACGGGGACTTTGGCTTGTAAAATAATTTGTCCAGCGTCAACTTCCGTAATTACAAAATGCACCGTTGCTCCATGTTCAGAAACCCCCGCTTCAATCGCGCGTTGATGCGTATGTAATCCCGCAAAATTAGGCAATAATGAAGGATGAATATTAATTAAACGTCCTTTAAAATATTCAACAAAATCATTGGTTAAGATACGCATAAAACCCGCTAATGCAATAATATCAGGTTTAAAACTATCAATTAACTTTGCTAATTCCTGATCAAATGCTTCACGGCTTGAAAATTGTTTATGATTTAAAGTTGCCGTTGTAATATCATTATTTTCAGCAAATTCCAATCCTTCCGCGAGAGGATTATTACTAATCACTGCCACGACTTGATAAGGGCAACCTTTATTTCTGGTATCATTAACAATTGCTTGCAAATTACTTCCACGTCCAGAAATCAAAATAACTACTCTTTTCTTTAACATTTTCTAAGCCTTAATTGATTTAATTGTTTCAAGAAAAACATTAAAACTATATGATTTATTCACTTGATTTTCTAAATTAATATGCTTAGAAATCTCAGCTGCAAATTTGTCTTTGCTTGAATAAATCTTTTTTAGATCAGGTACTATTTTTTCTATATGAGTTGATGGTTTTGGTTTATATATAGCATCAATATTTCTATATTCTTCTTTATTACGATAGGAATCAGGATTAAATCTTTCTGAGCATTGTTTGATAGCATCCATATCTCCTAGAAACCATGCTTCTAGTTCATAACAAGCAATTCTTATTTTATATTCGCAAGAACAACGCCACATCTTTTCCTTTATATTATTTTTAAGTTCAAGACAATTTTCTGTATCTTGATCAATCAAAATAATGATTTGATTTGCTCGCTTAGAAAGCGTAGGAATAGTTTTATCCAAATTACATTTTAAATCTTCTTTTCCTTGATGAAATTTAATTTCAAAGTGATAGGATTCAAATCCTAAGCGAGGTAAAATACCTTCTAAAAATTTTTTCATAGAGAAATCTTCAACTAAAAAAACAATCATGGATCAATTCCTTTAAAATATTCATGTTGCCACAACCAACCTAATTCACAACCATTTTCATATAATTCAAATATATCTGGATCATTTTTAGCCGCAGAAATAGTGCTTACTCCTTTTTCTTTTTTAACTAAAAATAACTCTTTGATAGTTAAAGCATTTACAAAATCTGGAGAATGTGTAGAAACAAAGACTTGTCCTCCTCGTTGCGCATATTCTCTTAATTCTTCTGCTAATTCTCTTAATAACGTTGGATAAAGATAATTTTCGGGTTCTTCAATACATAATAAAGGACGTGGACTTGGATCATGCAATAAAACCAAATACGCAAACATTTTAATCGTACCATCTGAAGTATATTTTGAAATAAAGGGATTAGAAAAACTATTATCCCCAAATTTGAGCAAAATTTGTCCTGCTTCATTAATAGTAACATCTACTTTATCAATGCCTGGGACGCGCTTTTTCATCTTAGTTAAAATGATTTGAAATATCTCTGGGTGATATTCATAAATATAGCTCGTTACTTGTGCAAGATTATTTCCAGAAGTAGAAAGTTGCTGATCTGCACCCACATCACTAATTTTTCTCATTTCTTCATTTTGAAGATTAGAAACTAACCATTGCTCTAATAAAATACGAAAACTTTTAATAGTTTTATAGTGCTTAAATTGCCCTAATCCCTTTAATGCTAAAACATCTTCTGCTCCTAAAGGTTGTTCTTCTCGTTCTTCTTTGGCATTCCAAGGCTTTTGTTCATAATCTTGCTCATTTTTTATTGCAGAACCTACTCCTCGTGAGTAATCTAAAAAATGCCAAGGTTTTCCTTTTATTCCTCGTCGATATTTTAAGATTTCTCTATCTACAAATATTTTTCCACGATTAAAACCAATCTTTAACTCATAAGTTGCTAAAGAGCTTTTTTCTCCATCTTCAAAATTACGAAATTTGATTTCAAATTCAATTAAATCTTTTTCTGGATCACTATTGCGTGTGATAACTTCTTTAAAACCACCTTCTCTATTTACTGCAACAGTCACGTTTTCTCTTAAACAAGTTGATAAAAAACTAAAAATCTTAAAAAAGGTGGTTTTACCACTTCCATTTGCTCCTAAGAAAACATTTAATCTTTGTAAATCTGTTACTTGTAGGTCTTTGTATAATTTGAAATTTTTAACTCTAATTTGTTCAATTTGAGTTTTCATCTTTTTCTCCTTGTTTTTTATTGAAAGAGAGCTAATAATTCGGGGCTTTTATTTCTATTTGCGCCATCGCTAGAAATAAAACGTTGAACATCAAATGCACTTATTTTTGCAGAATGATAAATATTTCTAGTAAAATCAGTATCATGATTTGAAATGATCACGGGAATACCTTTATTCATGAGTTTTATTGCAAGTTCTGCGAGTTGTTCTTGTTTTTTCAAATCAAAACCGTCGCCCGTATAATTGGTAAAATTAGCCGTCGTTGTTAAAGGAACATACGGCGGATCGCAATAGATTATATCACCAAATTTTGCATTATTCATAGTCGTTGAAAAATCCGCAATTTCAAAGGTTGCTATTTGGCTTTTTTTGAGAAAAAAATGTAATTCTTGCTCTGGAAAATAAGGCTTTGTATAACGCCCAAAAGGAACATTAAAACCACCTTTTGAATTATAACGACACAAACCATTAAAGCCGTGTCGATTCAAATAAATAAATAAAATAGCTTTACGTTTTAAATCAGTCGTTTCATTAAATTCATTTCTTAATTCATAAAACACCTCAGTTTGATTATTTTTTAATTCAAATATTTTTTTAACTTCATTAATAAAAATAACGCCACCGTGTTGAACTTGTTGAAATACATTAATTAAATCTGGATTCGAATCACTTAAAAAATATTCAGGATAATCAACATTTAAGAACACCGATCCCGACCCCACAAATGGCTCGATCAAACGTTTTCCTTCGGGTAATAATGCTTTAATTTTATCGACTAAGCGGTATTTCCCGCCCGCCCATTTTAGAAATGGTTTCATTGTTGATAGTGAAATCTAAAAAAAGTAAAAATAACTTCGGTTTTTGTTACTTATTAACCTTGAAATGGTGATTGCTCTATTTCTAATCAATTCATAATGTGTTTTCCTTTTATGGGTTAATAGAATAAATCTTTT
>JFJP01038970.1_pt1 | contig 14948 bp, 8 predicted proteins | sample 431651 | NCBI WGS metagenome assembly JFJP01 (sample SAMN02602958, study PRJNA72255) | Microbial mat metagenome, whole genome shotgun sequencing project. | biome: fresh water; feature: sink hole; material: water; isolation source: purple microbial (photo- and chemosynthetic) mats found in...
GCGCAACCGCCGTTATCCTGCATATATAATATAATGGTGTTATCAAGCTCTCCGCTCTCATCCAGTGCAGCAATTATCCGTCCGATGCCCTGGTCCATCACGTCGATCATTGCGGCGTAGGTTTCCATGCGGCGCGACTGCCATTCTTTCATAGGCTCATCTTCCCAGGCCTCTATTGATTCCGGCCGCTCAGTGAGTCTGTGGTTTTCAGTTACCACACCCAGTTCCTTCTGCCTGTTGAAGCGTTCCATTCTGAGTGAGTCCCAGCCAATGTCATATACTCCCCTGTATTTTGCTATTTCATCTTCAGGGGCATGAAGGGGCCAGTGGGCTGCATAGTATGCCACGTAACAGAAAAAGGGCTTGTCTTCATCACGCTCCCTTATAAATTTCACCACGGTGTCGCTGATGGCGTCAGTGTAATAGAAGTTTTCACCCGGGGCTATGAAATCATTGTTGCTTAAAAGTGAAAAGGGATCCCAGTAGCTGCATGAGCCGCTGAGGTTCCCGAAGAAGCGTTCAAACCCGCGCTGCAGGGGCCAGTTGCTGGTGTCAACAGCAGTCTGGTCCGGGAGATTTGATGCATTCATGCCGTACAGGTGCCATTTGCCTGCCATCCATGTAGAATAACCGGCATCTTTCAGCAGTTCAGCAATTGTTGCGCTATTTCTGTTAAGATCATCAAGATAACCGGCTTCATCCCATAACGGCCGTGTTGCAAGGTGGCCCATTGCGGCCTGGTGTGGGTAGAGCCCGGTCAGCAGTGAGGCACGACTGGGACTGCACCGTGCGGTGTTGTAGAAGTGAGTGAAACGCATCCCATCTGCCGCCAGCCGGTCAAGATTGGGTGTCATGATCTCAGAACCGTATGAGCCGATATCTGAATATCCTATGTCATCTGCAAGAATTACAATAATGTTTGGCTTTTTCTCAGGAACGGTAGTTTGTCCTGAATTGCAGGAGACCAGCAGTAGACCGGTAATGACCGAGACTATAAAGCTTACCGTGCCGGCAGGCCTGGCGAGGCGATTATTACGGGGCGCTTTCATTTTTTTTAATTATTTGACTATACTGTTGATCATTTTTATCCCATTACATACGCACTTGCCAGCTCCGTGTACTCCTTAACCTGTTCCTGCTCCCATTTTTTATCCCTGTCAAGTTCGGATGCCAGTATGGAGGCGACTCTCGGAGCCAGGGCTATTGAGGCTCTTGCATCAAGATAGAGGACGCGCACTCTGCGCGCAAGAACATCATCTACGGTTCTTGCCATCTCTCTTCGCGCTGCCCAGACTACCTCACCGACGGTAAAGTCAGTGGTTTCATCAAGCCTCTCGGCAAAGGCCGGATTCTCCCTCTGCATCTTAATAATTGCTTCCAGGTCACTGCCGTAAATATACATCCTGTCGTTCCTGTCAGGATTCTCGAAATAGCCGTGGATCTTCAGTTTTTTTGTATGGCATGCCTTCACTGGCAGTTTTTTTGCCCTGACAGCAGCATTGACGGTATCCTCAGCCATCTTTCTGTAGGTAGTCCATTTCCCGCCGGTGATTGTTACCAATCCTGAAGGGGAGACCAGCATCTTGTGACTTCGTGATATCTCCTTGGTTTTGGCTCCGTCGCCGCCGTTCTTTGGTGCCGCAAGGGGCCTCAATCCCGCAAAGACGCAAAGCACATCACTGCGCTGCGGTTTTTTCTCCAGGAAGCGGCCGGCTGTCTCCAGTATGAAGTCGACCTCCTCTTCCAGGGCTTTGGGCTCCAGAACAAACTCTTTGACGGGTATGTCAGTAGTACCCAGTATGACGCGGTTGTGCCATGGCACCCCGAACATCACCCTGCCGTCACTTGTCTTGGGGATCATGATGGCATCATCGCCTCCGAGGAAGCTTTTATCTACTACCAGGTGTACTCCCTGGCTGGGTCTGACGAGTGGTTTCTCAGACGGGTTATCCATCCTTATTATATTGTCGACGAATATGCCGGTGGCATTTATGATGCATTTTCCTTCTGCCTTAAAGTTCATCCCGTCGAGCTCATCCCTGGCTATGACACCTGATATATGTCCATCTGAACTTTTAAGAAGCTCTGTTACCTTTGCATAGTTTACCACCGTGGCTCCCTGTTCGATGGCTGTCTGCATCAGGTTGACAGCCAGACGTGAGTCGTCAAACTGTCCGTCGTGGTAGACGACACCGCCCCTGAGGTTTTTGCGGACTATCCGGGGAATTGACCTGATTACGGCAGCCCTGCTCATTGGCAGCGAGCGTCCGAGACTCATCCCTCCGGAGAGAAGATCATATAAGGTAAGGCCGATAGTGTAGAAGGGCTTCTCCCACCACCTGTAGTTGCCGATAATGAATCGCTGGTTCTTCACCAGGTGCGGTGCATTATTACGGAGGTAGCCTCTCTCACGCAGCGCCTCCCTCACCAGGGCCACATCGCCATTCTGCAGGTATCTCACCCCGCCATGTACCAGCTTCGTGCTGCGTGACGAGGTGGCCTTGGCAAAATCCGACTGTTCCAGAAGGAGAGTACTGTAGCCCCTTGATGCGGAGTCAACAGCAACACCCAGTCCGGTAGCGCCTCCGCCTATGATTATGAAGTCCCACTGCTGCTTTGAGTCCTTCAGCCCATGCAAAAAATCTTCTCTTTCCAATACTGTAAAAGCTTAAATATGATTTTTGTCAGAAAACAGAGTAAAATTATTACAACCTTTTTTGATATCAAAACAAAAAAGAAAGAAAATGTAATAAAACGTAAGTTTTTTATCTTTTTTAAGAATTCCGTTTGCTTGCCGGGGATTGCTATTATTGTTATCTTTGGTAGTACATCAATAAATCCGGCATCCGGTCAGGGAATTATGAGAAACATCGCTCAGCGCCATAAGATAATACTTGCTGAACTTGAAAAGGATGGTTATGTGAGGGTGCATGACCTCAGCGAAAGGCTGGAGGTTTCAGAAGTTACGATTCGAAAGGATCTGAAAGAACTTGAGGAAAGGAGGATGCTGATACGTACCCACGGCAGCGCCAGCCCCGTCAGCCCGCTGACAATAGACCGCCATATAGATGAGAAGGAGAAGGTCCAGGTCAATGAAAAGACCAGGATAGCGGAAGCCGCCAACAGGTTGCTGCAGAAGAATGACAGGATTATCATCGCATCCGGGACAACAGTCCTGACCTTTGCCCAGAAAATAACCATCACCGATCCTATTACCGTAATCACCCCTTCGGTCAAGGTCTCGCTGATACTGAGCTATAAGCCGAACATTGATATTATCCAGCTGGGAGGATCGCTTCGCAAAAGCTCTGCCTCGGTAATCGGCCCCTATGCCGAGAGCCTCCTCACCGAGATGATGTGCAGCAAGCTCTTCATTGGAATAGACGGTCTAGATCTTGACCTTGGCCTCACAACCAGTAATATAGCCGAGGCTCACCTAAACCACTACATGCTCAACGCTGCCCAGGAGGTGATAGTCCTGGCTGACTCAACCAAGTTCGGCAAAAGGGGTTTCGGAAAGATCTGCAATCTTAACAAGATTCACCATATCATCACTGACAGGAACGCCCCTGCGAATATCATCCAGATCATCAGGGAAAAAGGTATCGAGGTCACTCTTGTATAGTATATGTTGTGAAACTTCTGAAGATTATTGAACCTGACCGGCTGCCACCTGACCAGGTTATTTAAATTTGTATTTACCTACACCATAAATAGTAATCATTATGTCAGGAAAATCAGTACTATCAGTTATCGCAGCCATGCTGGCGGTAACGCTTGCCGGGTGTTCAACCTCCAGGACTGCAGTGACGGGAGATCCTTCCGGCCGTACAGCCGGGGCTGAGAGGGAGTTTCGGGCAGCGTGGGTGGCCACTGTTGCAAATATCAACTGGCCCAGCAAACCGGGTCTCTCCGTTGAGGAGCAGAAGAGCGAGGCGATCACGCTTCTCGATCTGCTATATAAAAACAACTTCAATGCTGTTGTATTCCAGGTGAGGCCCCACGGTGACGCAATGTATAAAAGTGACCTGGAGCCCTGGTCATATTACCTGACCGGTGAAGCGGGCAAAGCCCCGGATCCATATTATGATCCGCTCCAGTTCTGGATAGATGAGGCTCATGCCAGGGGCATTGAGCTGCACGCATGGCTTAATCCGTACCGGGCACACCATCCGGCAGGAGGAGAGGTGACTGATGCCTCTATCGTCAGGAAACGCCCTGACCTGGTACTGAAACTTGAGGTAGAGAATTACTGGTGGATGGATCCTGCCCTGAAGGGAACGCAGGATCATTCATACAATGTGGTGATGGACCTGGTACGCAGATATGACCTTGACGGGATCCATTTCGACGACTATTTTTATCCCTATCCCGACTATAACAATTTCAAGGATTTCCCGGATGACAGGAGCTGGCAGGCATACCAGTCCGGCGGCGGCAAGCTGTCACGTTCCGACTGGAGGAGGGAAGCCGTCAATGTATTTATTGAGAGACTCTATGAGGGCATCAAGGCCGAGAAGCCATGGGTGAAATTCGGCCTCAGCCCGTTCGGCATCTGGCAGCCCTTTAATCCTCCGGCAATCGGAGGCGGATTCAACCAGCATGAGACCCTCTATGCCGATGCAAAGCTGTGGCTCAACAAAGGGTGGATCGACTATTACTCACCACAGCTTTACTGGCCGGTCAACCAGATTGCCCAGAGCTACCCGGTGCTGCTGGGATGGTGGAAGGAGCAGAACCTGAAGGGACGCCACCTGTGGCCTGGAATCAGCATCGGGCTTCAGCCGGTGTCAAGGGCAGCCGATGAGACCGTCAACCAGATCATGATCACCAGGGGTCTTCTGCCGGAGAGCCCGGGGGTGGTGCACTGGAGCATCGGCCCGCTGGCAAGCTCACCTGAGCTGGTGAAAGCAATTGCCGATGGCCCCTACAGGAGGAAGGCCCTGGTGCCGCCCTCACCGTGGCTCGACACAAAAGCACCTGCGGCGCCCGGGGTGACAACAAAGACTGTGGACGGCAAACTGCAGATCTCATGGACTCATCCAGGCCCGGCCGAGGTGGGCCGATGGGTGGTCTATTACCGGTATGGCTCGCAATGGAACCAGAATATACATGGAAATACTGTCACAAGCGATACAATTCTTGCCTTCATCCCCAACCGTACCTTCCTTACCCGCACACCGCGTGAAAATATTAAAAGTGCCGAACAGGCTCTGGTAAAACTGGATAGCATAGCAGTCTCAGCCGTGGACCGCTTCGGGAATGAGAGCATCATAAATAAGATGGCGGTGACAGAGTTCACCATTGCCGATGCACCTCCTTTGGAAAGTGTTTTGGCAGACTTTTACAAGGGTATTATGGCTCCGGTGCTTCCCGTGCCGGTAGTCACCCCCGGTATCAACGTACTGATAGATGATCATCTTGACCTGATCATGGGCAAGAGGGTGGGTCTGATAACCAACCCGTCGGCTGTGGGAGCTGACATGAGAAGCGTGGTTGACATCCTCGCATCCACTGAAGGTGTTAACCTGGTAGCTCTGTTCGGCGCCGAGCACGGCGTTCGTGGTGCTCTGCAAGGCAGGATATCCGGTGAGGGTCAACCGGACCCGGTGACAGGAATCCCGGTCTACAGTCTTTACAGCGACACCTGGGCTCCGAAACAGGAGTGGCTCGACAGCCTCGACGTGATGCTGTTCGACATCCAGGGGGTGGGATCGGCATGGTACACATTCAAGTTTTCGATGTCATGGGCCATGGAAGCATGCGCCAAAGCCGGCATTCCGTTCATCGTCCTTGACAGGCCCAACCCGCTGGGCGGCCGCGTGGTTGAGGGACCAATGCAGGACACCATAAGTATATACAGGCACCGCCTGCCGCTGCGCCACGGAATGACCTATGGCGAGCTGGCAACAATGTGGAATGAGACCGAGGGCTATGGCTCTGACCTGACTGTCATTAAGATGAAAGGGTGGCGGCGGAGCATGATGTGGGATGCAACAGGACTGATATGGGTGATGCCATCACCGAATATTGACAACTGGGAGACATCGGTGGTCTATCCGGGCCAGTGTCTCTTCGAGAGAACAAATATGTCGGAAGGACGGGGCACAACCAAACCGTTCCTGCTTACAGGAGCACCATGGGTCAATGCTGAAAAAGCTGCGGAGGATCTTAACTCAAGAGGAATTCGAGGAGCATGGTTCAGACCGGTATACTTCATTCCCCGCTCTGCCGGGACAGGCAATAACCGGAGTAGCAAACCATGGAACGAGATGTGCGGAGGCGTTGAGATAATGCTTATTGACCCTGCTGCATTCCGGTCAGTGGAAGCATCACTCCATATAATCGATGCATACAGGAAGACCAGCCCGGATTCACTGGTATGGTCGCCGCCTCTGTTGATGCGTCAGCTCAACGAGCCCGGCGTCACCGTTGAAGAGGTGGTAAAAGCCTGCCAGGATGATGTTAGTGAGTTCATGGAAATGAGACAGAAATACCTGCTGTACAGATGAGAAGACTGACAATATTCATGCTCCTGGCAGCGGCTGTGCTCGCAGGATGCAGTACGGCCAGGAAGGCACAGGAAATTGTTGTGGCAGAGCCCGTGGTTCCTGTCCTGACGGAAAGGAGTGTGAAACCGCAGGTTATTGAACTTGACCTGAAGGCGCTGTTTGAATCAGACTGCTCAGGTCGGAAGATCTCTCTCAATAAGGGTGATCTGGTACTGACTACTGACAGTGAAGGCATTATAACCTTTGAGATGCCTGAGGCAGATACCCTGATACTGTCTCCCGATCCGTGTCCCGGGCTTAAGTCGCCCTGCAGCTTTGTCATTCCCCTGGCGGGATGGTTTGTGCCGTACAGCTATTCAATCCAACCCGACGGCACGGTGGAACGCAAATCGCCCTGGGTCGAATTTCGCAGGACACCGGAGCCGGTAACCGACCAGCCTCAGTTCGACTTCCTATGCAAGAGTGAATACCCTGCAACGGTAAGCATAAACGGGGTAGAAGTTAAGCAGTATAAGACCGGAATCTTCTTCAGTACGGTCAAATTTACTGAGGGCCTCAACAGGGTGAAGGCGGAAGCGACCTACCCCGATGGCCGGACAGCCTCGCATGAGATGGAATTTGTTTATGAGAAGAGAGACCTGAGCAGGCAGCCATACCCGTTATGGATCGATCGTCGCTCGTTTGAGCCCGCTGCCGACATGGAACTGCTTCCCGGTGAGGCGGTGAAGGTGAGCTTTCGTGCATCGAAGGGGCAGGAGGCCTGGCTGGATATCAGGCCCGGGAAGATAAGCATGAAGTGCTACCGGGAGGATTTTGACGACTACAGTATTTACCGGGCCGAACTGCCTGTGCGCGGTTTTGAGACTGGCGCTGTCAGTACCCTCAGCGTCAGGCTTATGCCGGCAGCGGGCGCGCCGGTGAAGGATTCATACAGGCCTGACATTGTCAGGACTGTCACAGTTAGAAACCCGGAAGAGTTCCCACTGGTAAGGGTGAAAAATGATTATTCAAGGCTTGTTTACAACCTCGGCGCTCCACGGTTGGGCGGACCTATAAGATCTGAACTCGGTCCGGGTGTGGTATTGAAGACCAACGGCAAAACAGGAGATAACTACAGGATAAGGCTCAGCAAAGTGGAGGCCGGGTATATAAATAAGGATGATATTGAGATTATGAGCGGAGGCAGGATGCAGCCGTCTTACACAGTAACAGGCATGACATGCGGTCCGGCTAACGGTGCCGATATTGTATCAATACCTTACCTCGAAGCTGTTCCTTATGAGGTTTATCCGGATCCTGACCAGAGGAGGCTGGTGATAACACTGTTCGGGGCGGAGTCAGCATCGACCTGGGTCACTCACAGGAAAGGATGCAGGGTGATTGATAAGTTAACATGGGAGCAGAGCACACCTGAGACTTTCCGTGTTTTCGTCAACCTCAGGGACGAGGATATCTGGGGTTACGACATCAAGCCTGCCGGCAGGAGCCTCGTGCTTCGCATAAAGTACCCGCCGGCTTATGACCTGACAGCTGAGAAGCCTTTGTCCGGGTTGAAGATTGCCATTGAGGCAGGTCACGGCGGATCCAACTCCGGGGCTATTGGTTTGTCGGGACTTGTGGAAAAGGATATCAATCTTGACCTCTCTTTCAGGCTGGGGGATCTGTGTGCTGCCATGGGTGCCGTGGTGGTACAGGTGCGTGATTCGGACAGGGATATGACCCTGATTGAGAAGCGAAATATAGCCATTGAATCCGGTGCCGACATGCTGATAAGCATTCATGCCAACGCCGGCGGCAGGGGTTATCTATCCGTGGCTGGTACGAGCACCTACTGGCACAATCCCTTCTGGGCGCCTCTGGCACAGACAATCTATGACCGTCTGCTGGAGACCGGACTTACGGAATTCGGTGTGGTAGGGTCATTCAACTACACCGTGACCAGGGCATCTCAGCTGCCATCCGTTCTTGTTGAGCAGGCCTTCATGTCGCACGCCGAAGACGAGGAGAAGCTGGCTGACCCTCTCTTCCGCCAGCTGATGGCTGAAAAAATATACGGTGGGATTATTGACTACCTGGGTATGATGCAGAAGTGAAATAAAACCTGTCAAAGTTTCATGAAAATCACAAATGATAACCGAAATGAAAAAATTCATTCTGGCACTCGACCAGGGTACAACGAGTTCGAGAGCAATAGTTTTTGACTGCAACGGTGACACAATTGCCACTGCGCAGAAAGAATTCACTCAGATCTATCCCCGGCCGGGATGGGTAGAGCATGACCCTGCCGAGATATGGGGAACACAGTCAGGTGTTGCTCTTGAGGCCATATCGATAGCTGGCATCCCCAGCGATGATATTGCGGCAATAGGCATAACCAACCAACGGGAGACAACAGTTGTCTGGGACAGGCGGACAGGTAAGCCAATCTATAATGCAATTGTCTGGCAGGATCGCCGTACAGCTGATTTGTGTGATCATCTGAAGCAGGGCGGGTATTCCCGGATGATTCAGCAAAAAACAGGCCTGGTGATTGATGCATACTTTTCTGCAACAAAAGTGAAATGGATACTTGATAATGTCGAAGGAGCCCGGGAGCGGGCAGAAAAGGGGCATCTCGCATTCGGTACGGTAGATACCTGGCTGGTATGGAATCTTACCGGCGGTGCTGTTCATGTAACAGATGTCTCGAATGCCTCAAGAACGATGCTGTTCAATATTAACACACTCTCTTGGGATGAAGAGCTCCTTGAATTATTAACCATCCCCGCCGTAATGTTGCCGGAAGTGAAGTCTTCCAGTGAAGTATATGCTGAAACCAAAGGGTTATTTCAGACTCCTGTTCCAATTGCCGGTATTGCCGGTGATCAGCAGGCTGCGCTTTTCGGGCAGATGTGCACCGAGCCCGGGATGATAAAAAATACTTACGGAACAGGCTGTTTCCTGATGATGAATATAGGTGCGGTGCCTACCAGGTCTGATAGTAATCTTCTTACAACCGTTGCCTGGAAAATCGGGAACAAGACTGACTACGCACTTGAGGGTAGTGTTTTCATTGCAGGCGCAGTGGTACAGTGGCTGCGTGACGGACTTGGAATAATTGGAGGTTCATCTGAAGTTGAAAAACTGGCCTCAGAGGTGAGTGACAACGGGGGAGTATGCTTTGTGCCGGCTTTCACCGGCCTTGGTGCTCCATACTGGAACCAGCATGCCAGAGGCACTATCACAGGGCTTACAAGGGGCACAACCCGGGCACATATCGCAAGAGCTGCTTTAGAGAGTATCGCATTTCAGACACTTGAGGTTGTGCAGGCCATGAAGAAGGACTCTGATGTAGAGATCAAGGAGCTGAGAGTTGACGGAGGCGCCGCCGTAAACAACCTGCTGATGCAGCTTCAGGCAGATCTGCTTCAGACAAAAGTCCTCAGACCTGCCTGTACTGAGACAACGGCCCTGGGTGCGGCATACCTTGCAGGACTGGCAGTCGGATACTGGAAAGACATAAATGAGATACGGGACCAGTGGAAAGTGAGCCGGATCTTTGAGCCTGACAAAGATAAAGGAAGGTCAGAAGAGATGAAGAAGGAATGGAGGCGGACAATCAAAGCGGTTCTGGCATGGGGAGATGACAAATAATAAGTCGGACTGTCAAATATTATAAAACTTAAGGTTATGAACGCATTTTTTGCTGAGTTCTTCGGAACAGCCATGATAATTGTTTTCGGAGGAGGCGTTGTATCAAACGTAGTATTGAAGAATACAAAAGGGAATAACGGCGGCTGGATAGTCATAACATTCGGATGGGCAGTGGGAGTATTTACAGGAGTCCTTTTAGCAGCTCCGGTAAGCGGAGCACACCTGAATCCTGCCGTTACCCTTGCACTGGTTCTGGCCCATAAGTTCTCTCCGTCACTTATGCTGGTTTATTTCACCGCCCAGTTGCTCGGAGCGATGTTCGGGGCCTTTCTTGTATGGCTGGCTTACAAGAAACACTTTGATGCCACAGACGACCCTGACCTTAAGCTTGCTGTGTTCTGCACTTCACCAAACATCAGAAGCTACTGGTACAATATTCTGACGGAGGTTATCGGAACATATGTCCTTGCCCTTGCCGTTCTCTATATGGCAGAGCCGGAGGTTGGTCTCGGATCACTTAATGCCCTGCCTGTTGCCATAGTGGTTCTTGGTATCGGACTTTCACTCGGCGGTCCGACAGGTTATGCCATAAATCCGGCGCGAGACCTTGGCCCCCGTATCATGCACTTCATTCTGCCAATATCTCAAAAACGCGACAGTGACTGGAAATACTCATGGGTACCAATCCTCGGCCCCATGATTGGGGCTTCAATTGCTGCAGGGATGTTTTTATTGTTTACAAGCTAATTTGTCCTTCCCCGATACTATCAAATATGAGTGTTGCCAACAGGCTGAACTTCAGGTTTTGTTGTTCAGTACATCGCTCATCAGGAAATCGCGATGCGATTTTACCATGTTGACAGTGTAAAGGAGAAGGTTCTTTGTTTCGCTGAGCAGGTTCAGATACATGAGGGTGTTTCTGGTACCTACTGATTCCGACTTTATGTACTTGATCTGCTTCTTTTTTATCCTTGTAATAAGGTCAAGAATTTTCTGCTGCTCGGCAAGAATACCGTCCAGGTTTTTATGGCTCTGTTCCCTTATAAGAACCTCAACATGATCAAAAAATGAATTGACTGACTCATTGAGTTCATGCAGGTCTTTCACCTGTTCAGGAATGATTGAGGGATGATTATTGTCGAGATGATCATAAATCGGGCCGGCAATGTAATCAAGGCAATGCGCAATCTCCCTCAGGTAGTCAAGTATCTGCACATAGTATGGGCCAGTCTCGATAAATTCCTCCTCAAGTTTTCTCAGGGTGGGGTAAAGATTGTATTTCAGTTCCTTCGTCCGCTGGTTGAGCTCATCCACATTCCTCTTTACCTTCTTCATTTTCCTGAAGTCCTCCTTAATCAGGTTAAGGACGCTTGAAAAATATAGTTTCCTGACTGATACAACCACATCCATGATTGATGTGTTGCATTTCTGAAGGATGTTCAGGCCGTTCAGCGTGAGCTTTTCATCAATATCATCCTTCTTTGAGAGAATGCTTATTTTTTTTCTGTGTCTTATTCCTGACCAAATCATTACAAAGAGGGCAATTGCCAACCCTGCCATGGCAGCGATAATTCCTCCCCAGTTGATGACCAGGGCTATGAGAAATGCCATAGAGAAGGCAATAATCGCTGTAAAGAACCATCCGCCGATAATTGTGACCACCCCCGTAATCCGGTAAACTGCACTTTCCCTGCCCCAGGCCCTGTCAGCCAGGGCTGACCCCATGGCAACCATGAATGTCACATAAGTGGTGGAAAGCGGGAGTTTCAGTGAGGTGCCAAGTGCGATAAGGCTACTTGCCACGAACATGTTTACAGACCCTCTGAGGAGATCAAAGGAAGACACATCTTCAGGGTTTTTAAACTGGTTTTTATAGGAGATAAAGTCAAACCTCTTTTCGAGGAATTGAGTAACCCTGTCAGGGACCAAATTGCTCATGAATTTTGAGAACCCGACCGAGTGTCTTACTACCGACCTTGATAACCGGGTTGATGAAAATCTTTCGGATCCTGCCCCCTGCCGGGAAAGATTTACCTCGGTCTCGGTAACAGTACGTGCTTTCTTTGAAAGAAAGAGAGTCAAAACCATTACAAGTCCGGCTGCGAGAAGGAAAATAGTAGGGGTTTTTACAGGTTCACTCAGGGAACCCATCAGCATAGTGTCAGGACTGAAAGAAGGATTACCTGCTAGCTCGCGGTAAGATTCCAATCCTGCGAGGGGTACGCCGATAAAATTGACAAGGTCGTTACCAGCAAACGCCATTGCCAGTGAAAAGGTACCGATCAGCACGATTATCCTGAGTATGTTCACCTTAAAGAGTGAAATCATTAACTGAAGGATAGCGGTGATGCCTATAAAGGAATAGAGAAGAAGATTAAGGGTATGGTGTTCAATCCATTCAATTGCTTCAGGAGTCAGAAAAGAAGCACCTTTGGCTCCCTTTACCAGTAAGAAATAGATAATGGCAGTGATTGCGATGCCTCCCCAGAGCGCACCGAAATACTTCATATACCTTTTATAGTCGAAGGAGAATACAAGTCGGGTAATGAACTGAATTACCGTTCCGAAAGCAAATGCAATAACTACAGAGAAAAGGATCCCGAATATAATGGCAAGGGCTTTGGCAGTATTGATGTATTTGCCAATGTCTGAAAAATTGTCGGTTGAGTTGGAGATCTTGATAAGGGAAATTGCCACGGCTGCACCAAGCAATTCAAAAACAATTGAAACGGTTGTGGATGTGGGGAAACCATAGGAATTGAATGTATCCAGGAGAATTACATCTGTTATCATGACCGCAAGGAAGATGATCATGATTTCAGAGAAATAGAACTGGCCGGGATGAAAAATGCCCGACCGTGCAATCTCCATCATGCCGCTTGAAAAAGTTGAGCCAACCATAACACCCAGTGCGGCAATTGTCAAAATTACTTTTAATGGAGCAGCCTTGGATCCGACGGAAGAGTTGATAAAGTTGACGGCATCATTGGATACCCCGACGACCAGATCGGAAACAGCCAGAATAAGAAGGGCAATTACAATTATCAGATAAACATCCACTGAATTAGAATTATAAATTATTGACTGGAGAGGAAGTGAAATTTCCTGTCCCAGTTTTATAACTCATTATTTTAATTTTAATTCTCAATCGTTTATACTATTTGTTGAGTTTTGCAGCTTCAAAATTAGTCCAATTATGAAGAAGTTCAAAGAAATCGACCTGTTACATTTTTGTTACAGTGGCTTAACTAGGGCATGAAACAATGCCGCCATTGTCAGGAATAGAATTGCCGTGGGGAACCGCCGTTAATAAACATTTGCTTATATTTATAACCTTCGCAGTGGCATGGTATCTTACAATGACGCGTTTAACAAACAGAGAGATTTATGATAAAACGGAGGGGTAGTATTGCTGCATGCATATGGTTATTTCAAATGGCCCTGCTTGTCTGCTGTTCATCGGAAAAGTCAGACAGGCAGCAGGGACGGTTTATCACTGACTATACGGGCCGTTCAGTTAATATACCTGACACCGTTAACAGTGTTATTGCCCTCAGGTCCGGTACCATGAGGCTCCTGGCCTACATGGGGGTGACTGACAGGGTAAGCCATATTGAGGGAAGTGAACAGAAGCGTAATGTACCCTACCTGATTGCCAATCCTCACCTGCGTGGTCTCCCGGTCATTGGAGCTGGAAACCATTACGACACAGAGTTGCTGGCTGCTGCCGCCACTGATCTTATTGTTGCCACATTCATGTCACCGCAGGAGGCGGACAGGCTGCAGCGCCTCATCCGCAAGCCGGTTGTGCTGCTGAATTATGGCGACCTGGGAGAAGGACGCGATGATCTCTTCAGCACTCTAACGCTTCTGGGTGATATATTTCACCTTGAAAAGAGAGCCGACTCATTGACGGGATATATTAGAGCGACAATTGATGAGTGTGCATCAAGGGCCTCGCGTGCCACCGAAAAGCCACGGAAGGCCTATGTGGGAGGGGTGGCCTATAACGGGGCTCACGGGCTGACATCAACCGAAACCGATTACCCGCCTTTCATGATGCTGTCGGTATCCAATGCCGCCGTTGTGCCTGACTCGCGAAAAAATAGTGAAGGACCCGGCCATGAGGTTCTATTTATTGAAGCCGAACAGCTCATCGAGTGGGACCCTGAGGTCATCTTCCTTGATGCCGCAGGCCGCCAGATATGGGAGGAGGAGATAGCATCAGGGATAATGCAGACCTCTCTTGCTGCCCTCCGTACAGGAGAGGTTTACACGGTGCTCCCATACAACTGGAACAGTATCAATTTCGAGAATCTGCTTTGCAATGTGTGGTATGTCGGTTCAGTGATGATGCCCTCGGCTTTTGGCGATGTTGATGTTGCAGGGAAGAGCAGGGAGGTCTACAAGCTGTTTTATGGTACCGATATATATGACCAGGTGTACGATTATTATAAACCTTTCAGCCAGATGAGAAACGATAACCGGGAATGAGCAGGGAGCTTGAGTTGGAAAAGCAGTATATCCGTTTCACGGATCGTAAGGGCAGGTTCCTCTGGCTGCTAGCTTTGGCGACTCTGCTCCTGGGAGTGCTGGGCCTGGCACTCGGCCCAAGCAGCATCAGCCTCAATGACCTCGCAGCACTTTTTACCTCAGGAGGAGATGAGCTTCATCGGGGGATAGTGATGCAGATCAGGTTACCCCGGGTGCTGGCGGGTATAGTGAGCGGCATAGCCCTGTCGGTAAGCGGTGTGGTGATGCAGAGCGTGCTCCGCAACCCGCTTGGGTCGCCTTTTACTCTTG
>JFJP01038971.1_pt1 | contig 14947 bp, 12 predicted proteins | sample 431651 | NCBI WGS metagenome assembly JFJP01 (sample SAMN02602958, study PRJNA72255) | Microbial mat metagenome, whole genome shotgun sequencing project. | biome: fresh water; feature: sink hole; material: water; isolation source: purple microbial (photo- and chemosynthetic) mats found in...
AAAAGTCAAAGAAAATTGTTCTGGCATTTGAAACAGCTAATAAGAGAGGACTTGGAGTGGTGGCTCTGGGCACGAAGATGATTGATCCTCCTGTAGTTGCAAGGGCTCAAAAAACAATTGACCTTGCAATACGTCTAGGTCTGTTATCAGCAGACTGGTCAGCCGAGATACCTGATGAAGAAAATTAGATTTTAATACGATAATTATGGCTGTCAAAACTGTTGTAAATGCTGCCGGAAGATCGGTTCCGCTTGAGTTAAATGGAAAACCGGTTCTTCCTTTTAAAGGAGTAGGAAAACACAGACCTGAGGGTAGAAAATATTCGCCTGCGATAGTTAGTTGTTCTGACTATCCGGCTGATGGCAATAAGGTTATCACTTCTCTGGGTGAAGCTCTGAGAATGTGCGGTCTATGCGATGGCATGACAATATCAACTCATCATCATCTCAGGGATGGCGACCTGGTAAGTAATAAGATATTTGAATTGGCTTCAGAGATGGGAGTGAAGGATCTCATTTGGTTTCCATCAGCCTCTTTCCCCTGCAATGACCCTGTAATCAAATACCTCGACGATGGTACCATTAACAGGATAGAGGGCAGCATGAATGGTCCGCTTGGCAGATATGTGTCAGAAGGAAAAATGAAAGGAACCGCGGTACTAAGATCTCATGGTGGTCGTGTTCAGGCAATTCAGGATGGTGAAGTTAAAATAGACATTGCAGTTCTTGCAGCCCCGGCCTCCGATTCGTTTGGAAATGCAAAAGGTACAGGCGGGCCATCAGCCTGTGGTGTCCTTGGCTATGCTAAAGCAGATTATATGTATGCAAATAAGGTTATTATTGTTACAGATAATCTTGTGGAAGTTCCATGCTTTCCAATGGAAATAGAGGGAAATTATGTCGACTTTGTAGTAGTAGTAGATAAGATTGGCATACCTGAAAAAATTATATCAGGTACAACACAGATTACAAAGAGTCCAGACAGGTTGCTGATAGCTGAATTAACTGCCTCTTTTCTTGAAAAGTCGGGAATTTTAAAGGATAATGTTACCATGCAGGCAGGTGCCGGAGGCACGTCTTTGGCAATAGCAGTGTTTGTGCACCAGATCTTAAAAAATAAAGGGTGGAAGTCTAAATTTGGGTTTGGAGGCAGTACAAAATATATGGTGAAGATGCTTGAAGAGGGGCAGATGGGGGTTATTCTTGACGCTCAGGCATTCGATCTGGATGCAGTGAGTTCGATAACAAACAATCCAAATCATATTCCGTATTCCGTTTTTAATGCCTATAACTTTCATTCAAAGGGTAATCTTACCAGCATGATGGATATTATGATATTAGGAGCGACGGAGGTTGATCTTAACTTTAATGGTAATGTGGTTACTCATTCTGATGGCTATCTGTTACATGGCATCGGAGGATGGCAAAACTGCCTTCACGCCCGGAATGTTATTCTTCCCGTTCCCCTGTTTCGCGACAGGATCCCTGTTATTGTGGATGAGGTGACGACTCTATGTGGACCCGGTGAACTGATAGATGTAATAATCACCGAAAGAGGCATTGCAATAAATCCATTGCGCCAGGACCTTATTGAAAGTGTTAAAGGAAGCGGACTGCCAATAAAATCTATTGAAGAATTAAAGGATGAGGCCGAGAAGATTTGCGGAAAACCCCAAAAACCCGAATTTGAAGATGAGATAGTTGCTGCTGTAAAATGGGTAGACGGGACCATCATTGATGTTGTAAGAAAAATTAAAACTTAAATTATCTGAGACATGAAAAAATACAAATGTGTTATCTGTGGATATATTTACGATCCGGAACTGGGAGATCTGTCGGGGGGTATAGAACCCGGATTATCATTCAGTGATCTTCCGTCTGACTATACCTGTCCTGTTTGTGGAGCAGGCAAGGATGAATTTGCTGAGATGGATGAGTAAATAAATGTCCGGGAATACCAGGTACTTTATTCCTCTACCGGCATTCTTTTTATAACATCAAGCAGGAGGTCCCAGAACATCTGTGCGGTCCTTATTTCAATCATCTCCTCAGGAGTATGAGCTCCTCTTATTGTAGGTCCAAAGGAGATCATATCTATGCCTTTTATTTTTTCATATATCAGCCCGCATTCCAGTCCGGCATGTATTGCCTTGACCTCCGGCTCTTTTCCGAATAGTTCAATATATGATTTAAAAGTGAGCTGTAATATTTCGGATGTGATATTTGGTTTCCAGCCAGGATATCCATCTGAGTGGGTTACCTCAGCTCCTGCAAGTTTAAAACATGACTCAACCATTGAAGCTACGTCTAGTTTTGATGATTCAACGGAACTTCTCTGTGTTGTGACAATTCTTATGGAATTATCATCAAGAAATTTAACAGAAGCCAGGTTTGTTGATGTTTCTACAAGGTCAGCCATCTCCTTTGACCAGGCAATAGCTCCATGCGGACAGCATGCAAGTGCATTCTGAAACCTTTTCTGGCTCTCAGAATCCATCACGTGCCGAGGAAGATCAGTCTCTTTTAATGACAACTTAAAATCTTTTTCAAGTGGTCCAAATTCATCACAAAGATTTTTATAGAAATTGTCTAACCATTGCTGAAGAGGGAGATTTATTGCTTTTGAAATAACAATAATAGCAAAAGCTTCGCGAGGTATCGCATTCCTTAGGTTTCCTCCATCGAAACTGGCCAGGGAAATTTGGAACTCATCCGAAATACTTTTGATAAGCCTGTTCATAATTTTCACTGAATTGCCATACCCCTTGTGGATTTCATCACCGGAATGGCCTCCGTGAAGCCCTGTAACTGAGATCTCATAGGCAACAGATTCTTTGCCAACAGGGACAGTTTTATAATGCATGGTTCCACAAGTGTCCATCCCTCCTGCACAACCTATAAAAAGGATTCCTTCGTCCTCTGAGTCAAGATTCAGAAGTGTTTTTCCCGTGAAGAAACCGGGCTTTAGGTTTATGGCTCCTGTCATTCCGGATTCCTCATCAACAGTAAAGAGACATTCAATCTTACCGGAAATAAGATCATTATCAGTCAGAATGGCCATCTGCGAAGCAATGCCAATACCATCGTCAGCACCAAGTGTTGTTCCACTTGCAGTTATCCAGCCTTCTTTAATAACTGGAATAATAGGATCAGTTTCCCAATTATGACTATAGTCAGCGTTTTTCTCCCCAACCATATCCATATGACTCTGAAGAACAATTGTTTTTCTATTCTCCATCCCCTTGCTTGCCGGTTTAATAATCAGGATGTTACCAACTTCATCTTCTTTGGCTTCAAGATTATTTCTTTTTGCAAAATTCATTAGATATTGCCGAATCTTCTGTTCATTCTTTGACAGACGCGGAATACTGCAAATTTCTTCAAAATAGGTCCATATTGCGACCGGTTTCAACTGACTTAAGACACCCATCCCTTCAAACGTATTTTTCTAATTTGCAGCAAATTTAGTGCTTTTTTTTATGAATCTTATTTCTGAGATTAAATTATATATATATGTTTAAAGACATGCTGAAAATTTGATTATTTTTACAGAAGACATAAGTTGTTCAGGATCTTAAATTATATAAGTATGGCAAAACGTACAATAGTAACATTACCTGGTGATGGGATTGGTGTTGTCGTTATGAAAGAAGCGATCAGAGTATTAAATGCTTCAGGATTTGAGGCAAACTACTTACATGGTGATATTGGGTGGGACTTCTGGTGCAGTGAAGGTAACCCATTACCAGAGAGAACAATCGATCTGATCAGAGAAAACAAAATTGCATTATTTGGTGCAATAACTTCCAAACCTAATGAGGAGGCGAAGGCCGAGCTTAATCCTGCTTTGCAGGGAAAAGGATACTCATATTCAAGTCCAATAGTAGGTCTGCGACAGCTGTTTAATCTCGATATCTGTGTAAGGCCATGCAAGTCATATAAAAGTAATCCATTAAATTTTGTCAGGCGGGGGAAGGGTAATTCAATTGACGAACCCCTGGTTGATGTGGTTATTTTTCGTCAGAACACAGAGGGCTTATATTCAGGTGTTGAATGGACAAATCCACCTCTTCAGGTGTATGAGGCTATGATGACACATCCAAAGTTTCGGGCTAATTACGGAACTACCCCGGTTGATGAGATCTCAATTTCAACCAGGATCTTTACCAGAAAAGCAACTTTGAGAATTTTGATGGCTGCCTTCGAGCATGCCAGGGAAAATGGGTATAAATCAGTAACTGTGTGTGAAAAGCCAAATGTTATAAGGGAGACATCGGGCTTAATGTGGAGACTTGCCAAGGAGATACAGCGAAGCTCGTACTCAGAAATCAAGCTTCTGAATACTAATATCGATGCCCAGATGATGTGGCTCACAAAAAACCCGGAGGAATATGGTGTAATTGTTGCCGGTAATATGTTTGGCGATATTGTATCAGATGCTTTTGCCGGGCTTATAGGAGGACTGGGTTTTGCATGCAGTGCGCAATTCTCGGAAGATGGTATTGCCGTATTCGAACCTACACATGGCTCGGCTCCAAAATATGCCGGGTACGAGGTTTCCATTGTGAACCCGGTAGCAATGATTGAATCTGCATGTATGATGCTTGATTATATTTCTGAGAATGAAATAGCTTCCAGGATCCGCAGAGCTATAGCCGAAGTGATCGAAGAGGGTAAAGTGCGGACATATGATATGATGAAAATGTCGGGAAGGCCCGAGGTTATTAGTAATGGTGCTGCCTCTACATCAATGATGACTGATGCCATCATTGCCAAACTTAAGTAACAAAATATTATTAGTATGACAGAACGGGTTCTTAAATTATGGCCGGAACTTGAGTGGATTAAAGACAAAGCACTCAGGGAAAAAACTGCTGATACATGGGAACTGGCTCTTGAAAGGAGTGTCCTGACAGCAGAAGACCTCGGTAATATTCCATTTACATTACTTTGTGGCCCAGATCTTAAGGTTAGTTTTATGGCTCATAAAAGGTGTGTTGTGCATATAGCCAGGGCCAGTGGTGAGAAAATGAATGAGTTTTTTAAAAGTGATTTACCTGTGAATATTGATACCCTGATTTCCGGTGCAATACTGGCTGATGTTGGTAAAATGCTTGAATATGAATTAGATAGCAAGGGTAATGCTGTGCAAGGCAAGTATGGACAGTATCTACGTCATCCATTTTCAGGAGTTTCGCTGGCAGAGGAGTGCGGGGTTCCACCTGAAGTATGTCATATTATTGCGTCTCATGCTCATGAAGGCGACCTGGTTAAAAGAACCACAGAGGCATATATAGTACATCATGCCGACTTCATGACATTCCTGCCTTTTAAAAGCAGACTGGTAGTTTAGGGAGTTTTAATGTTTAAGTTCGCTTTGTAAACATTTTCTTCTCCCATCTTGTTTACTTTTCTGTCATAAGTCATAAGTCCGTTTGTCTCAGTTTCCACATCAGTGGTCTGAGTATAAATTACTGCGCTCAGTCCGTTATCTTTTACCAGTTTGTATATCGTATCGTAATAGGATTTGTATTTTATCAGGAGCTCAAGTGGATCACTCATGTTACGGTATCCCCAGTTCTTCTGCTCCCATGTATGGTTCTGCACCGGTAGTCCGAGACCACCGAATTCTCCCAGAACGATGGCCCTGTTCTCCTCAGCAGGAGGGGCAAGAGGATCAGGGTAATGATGAATATCATTGATATGGCCCGTTCCCCTGTCTGTCCAGCCTGACACGCTGTTTACCAATCTTGTAGGATCATAAGCGGCAATAAGTTGTGTTATTCTTTCAGTTTCAAACTGGCCCCAGCCTTCATTGAAAGGTACCCACATTATAATCGAAGGATGGTTATATTTAGTATCTATCATGCGTTTCAATTCGAACTCAAACTGTTCAGTCGACTCCCGTGATTTTTCAATATCAGGCTGATCGCCACTTATATATTTATCACCACTAGGCATATCCTGCCATACCAGGATACCAAGCTTATCGCACAAGTGGTAAAAGATCCTGTTCTCAACCTTGACATGTTTGCGTAACATGTTAAATCCCATTTTTTTGGTCATCTTAAGATCGTATTCCATAGCATCTATAGATGGGGGAGTGTATATTCCGTCGGGCCAGAAACCCTGATCAAGCGGTCCATTCTGGAAAACAAATTCATTATTTAAAAGTATCCTCGTAAATCCGTCAGCAGTTTTTCCGAGAGATACCTCCCTTATACCAGCAAAGGAAGTCACTTTGTCAACTATTTTGTTTCCATCTTTTAGCTCAACAGTAATATCGTACAGGAACGGATTTTCCGGAGACCATAGAAGAGGGTTCTCTATTTTCAGAGTGAGGTACTGGTTATTCTTTCCACTTATTTCACCAACTTTTTTGCCCTCCTTTTTTATTGTCAGGGTAACAGTTTTATCTTCACCGTTTGTTGCATCCGTTTTGACAGCAATTGTTCCATTCTCAACATCAGTTATTGTTCTGAAAGCTTCAATATATGATTCATTTACAGGCTCTATCCACACAGTCTGCCAGATACCGGTAGTTGGTGTATACCAGATTCCTTCAGGTGATGCGACCTGCTTACCTCTGGGTTGAGTGCCCTTATCAGTAGGATCCCATATACACACCAGCAATTCGTGGGTTTTTTTATCTGCAAGTGCTTCAGTTATGTCAAAGGTGAATGGGTCGTATCCACCCTTGTGTTGTCCTACCTCTTTACCATCAATCAACACGGTTGTCTCCCAGTCGCTGGCTTCAAAATTCAGCAGTATTCTCTTATTTTTCCATGCTGATGGTACTTTAAAAGATCTTTTATACCATAGATTTTCATTTTCCGTAACACGCTTTCTCACTCCAGAAAGGGCTGATTCCACAGGGTATGGTACCAGGATTGTGCCATCCCATTTTTCCGGTTTGATATTTACAGGGGTAATAGCATAATCCCACATGCCATTCAGGCTCATCCAGCTCTTACGCTTCATGTCGGGCCTTGGATATTCCAGCCATGGTTTTGAGGGGTCAATCTCTGAAGCCCATTTTGTAAGGATTGGATTTTCAGAAATTTTCCAGGTTATTTCATTATTACGTGTACATGATACACATATGACAATAACTAATAGACTTAAGACCCTAAGAGCTCTCATATTGAATAGATAAATGGTGAATTAGAAAAATGTTTTGTTAATAAATTAACAGTCAATTATTTGGAGTTTGAGATATTTTCAGATAGTATTTTTACTTTCGGTTTCCCTAAACTGGTCAGCCAAGTTTCATTTTTTCCACCTCTTCAATATTTCTTTCATTAGTCACAGCTTTAGCATCAGTTGTATACAGGTAATCAATAAGTTCCTGATATTTATCCATTATTTTACCTCTGACAATTTTCATTGTAGAATTCATAAGTCCATTATCTTCCGTAAAGCTTTCTTCAAGTATGCCGATAGCAACAGGTAGCCATCGTTGCGGAAACATATTCCCGAATTTCCCGTTGGAGCGATATTCATTTACCTCATTTTCAATTAGTAAAATAACAGCTCTTATTCCTTCGTCTGAGTCAGCAGTGAGCTCTTTTTCCTCGAGGTACAATTTCAGGGCATGCTGATTCGGAACAACAAGAGCTACTGTATAAGGTTTCTGGTTGTTGTACAGCATACACTGGTCGATGTATTTTGATTGTTCCGAAATAGCTTCTTCTATTCCCTCAGGACTGAATTTTTCACCATCGTCAGCAATCAGCAGGCTTTTAAAACGACCAAGAACATACAGGAAACCATCTTCCGACATATATCCCATATCGCCAGTAAAAAGCCAGCCATCCTTAATTGTATCTTTTGTAGCGGCATCATTTTTCCAGTAGCCATGCATTACGTTACCTCCCCTGATAACAATTTCACCCTTCTGACCAACCGGAAGTTCGTTCCCATCGTCATCGCATATTTTGAGATCCATGTTATTTACCAGCACACCTGATGAACCTAATTTATGTCTGCTCGTTGAATTAGATGATATTACAGGAGATGCTTCGCTGAGGCCATATCCCTGGTACATTGGTATTCCCAGTGCATAAAAGAATCTTTGGAGTTCAATGTCAAGAAGTGCTCCACCTCCAATAAAATAGTCAAGTTCTCCACCATAGCCTTCCCTGATTTTGCTGAAAAGGATCTTATCATAAAGGTCAAGGAGTGGTTTTTTAAGTTTTTGTATACCTCTGCCTTTATTGTATCCCTCCTTGTTATATGAGTAGGATATTTTTATGGCATGATTAAAGAGTATCTCGATCATCTTGCCTTTCTCTTTGATCCCCTTTTCAATATTTTTTCTGAAGTTTTTAGCAATGGCGGGCACGCTCATCAGAAGGTTTGGTTTTATCTCTTTCAGGCATGCAGGAAGGTTTCGCAGAGTCTCGATAGGTGTTTTTCCTGTTTTAACGGAGGCAATACTGGCTCCCTTACCCATGAAGGCAAATATACCGCATGTATGTCCGAATGAATGATCCCACGGCAGTATCAGAAGCGTTTTATAGAATGAAGGTATATCCATCAGGCTATATGCCTGATATACATTAGTAACATAATTACCATGGGTTAATATTATGCCTTTTGGATCGGCTGTAGTACCTGAAGTATAGCATATATTGGCAAAATCAGAAGGGGCAATTCCCTTAAAGATATCTTGAAATTTTGAAAGATTTTCAGCTATTTCAAGCCATTCCCTGCCTATTTTTCTTACTTCGTTAAAATGAATTTCGTTACTAGCATACTCTTCCTGGGTATCGAAGTGAATAATCTTTTCAATTGTCGGGCATTCTCCGATGATATTTTTTAGTTTCTGCGCCTGTATTGAAGAAACCAGAATCATTCTTGATCCCGAGTGGTTAATTCTGAATTTTATTTCTTCAGGATTTAATTTAACTGACAGAGGAACATTCATTGCACCGGTGTACAGGATTCCCATTTCCCCGATAACCCAGTTGTTGCGGCCTTCTGAAATAAGGCTTAATCTGTCTTCTTTTTTTATACCAAGCTTAATTAGTCCTGCCGCAAATTCATAAACCTGCTTTTTTGTTTCGCCATATGTAGTACCCTCATATTTGTCATTAGGTTTCTCCCACAGGTAAACATTATTACTGTATTGTTCAACGCTCTCTTCGAAGAATTGTATCAGGGATTTCATATAGTATGGTTTTATATTTGCAATTTTTTTTAATATGCCGAATATACAAAATCTGCAGTATTTTCCGATCAGCATGTAAAATTATATCATTTGTTTTGGGAACCAATATTTATTATCTTTGATTATTGTCCCTTAAAATTATTATCTTGCATTTGCTTAATTAATTTTAAATATTTTATTATGAGACTATTATCAGGAGTTATTCTAATAGTATTTTTGGTTTTTCTTCCTTCGTGTAAATTTTTCAAGGGGGGTAAGGAAGACAGGGCAATGGCTTTATTACTGGCTCAACAGGACAGTATTCGTGTTGCCGATTCGATTAGGAATGTTCAAGACCAGCTTCTTGCTGCAGAGGTTGCAAGAATTGACTCTGAGCGCAGAGCAGAAGAAGAGCGTTTGGCTTGGGAATTAAAGAACAGATACAATATTATAGTAGGAAGTTTTATTACTCCGGAGTATGCAAAAAGTCTTGCAGAGCTTTACAAGAACAGAGGTTATGATACCAGGATAATTAAGATGGAGGGGAGTCGTTTTGAATTGGTATCAGCAGAGGCTCATAATAACTTCAGGCAGGCTTTTAAAAGGCTTAAGGAATTTCAGGATACCATTAATTTCGAAGCTTGGATGTATATTCAGAAATGAGGTTATCTGAAGTAAGAAACCCTTCTCCGGGAATCCGGGGAAGGGTTTCTTACTTGTTTTGAAGCAAGGGAACTTATTTTCTGAAAATTGTCTCTTCCCTGTCGGGTCCTACCGATACCATCGTTACAGGAACACCGGTTTTATTCTCAATGAACTCAATATACTCTCTCAGAGTGGCAGGTAGTTTATTGAAATCTTTTATCCCTGAAATATCTTCATCCCAGCCAGGCATGGATGTATACACTGGTTCAATATGGGAATCATTATTAAAAGGTATCTCATTACACTCTTTCCCGTCAACCTTATATGAAGTACATATTTTAATAGTCTTAAATCCTGTCATTACATCAGCTTTTGTCATAAAAAGCTTTGTTATTCCATTTATCATAATGGAATACTTCAGGGCAGGCAGGTCAAGCCATCCACATCTTCGTGGTCTGCCGGTGGTGGATCCAAATTCGCGGCCGATATCTCTTAAAAGGATGCCAGTTTCATCATTTAGTTCAGTGGGGAAGGGGCCACTGCCTACTCTGGTGCAATATGCTTTAAAAATACCAAATATTTCTCCAATAAGTTTTGGTGAAATCCCAAGACCGGTGCAGGCACCGGCACTTATAGTATTGGACGAGGTCACAAAAGGATAAGAGCCAAAATCCACATCCAGCATGGTCCCCTGCGCCCCCTCAGCAAGTAATCTCTTTCCCTTGCCTGCCAGTTCATTCACCAGGTATTCAGTATTAACCAGCTGAAACTCTTTTAAAACTTCGATACCTTCAAACCATCCTTTTTCATATTCAGATATCTCGAATTTGAAATCGTAACTTTTAAGTATATTTAAGTGGTTATTCAGATGTTCATTATAAAGATCTCTGAAATTTTTTCTGAGAATATCTCCAACCCTTAGGCCATTCCTGCTTGTTTTATCGGTATAAGCTGGTCCAATACCTTTAAGCGTTGATCCGATTTTCAGGTTCCCTTTTTGTCTTTCATAGGCAGCATCGAGGATCCTGTGACTGGGCAGGATAAGATTTGCCTTTGTAGATATGATGAGACGCTTTTTTAACTCACTTACCGGAGGGCCAAGCTCCTCTATTTCTTTTTTAAACACAGCAGGATCAATAACAACTCCGTTACCGATAATATTAATTTTATCGGAATGAAAAATCCCGGAAGGTATAAGGTGGAGCACATGTTTAACATTGTTAAACTCGAGAGAATGGCCTGCATTCGGGCCACCCTGAAACCTGGCTATTATATCATATAAAGGACTAAGAGCATCAACAATTTTCCCTTTTCCCTCATCTCCCCATTGCAGTCCTAACAGTATGTCAATGTTCATATTACAAAAATATCATTGTTTAAATTGCAGTTCCCAAGTTACGAAATATTTCGACTTTCAATTAGTGAAGGTTTAGATTGTTAATAAATGGTATTAATATTTATGACCTTTCACCAGGAAATTTCAAAGTATAGCATTGTTCCGGTTAGGATAATTTTAGCATTCTGAATATCTTTACATTTAATTTTAACAGCTGTAATAAACAAATTCAAATTGCACTCATTATGAAGAATTTATTAATACTGGCTTTTGTTTTGGCTTTAACGATTCCATCAATCGCTCAGGATAAACCTTTTGTGTCAACAGAGAAAAATGTGTTTAAAGTAAACACTTTAAGCCTGTTACTGGGTACAGGATCTCTTTTTTACGAACGCAGGATATCTGAATTATCTGCTGCACAACTAGGCCTCGGTTACATGAATTTTAGGCTTGTTGATACTAAATTCACGGGATTAATACTAACTCCTGAGTACAGGGTTTATCCAAAAAATGATGCAATAGACGGGTTTTATGTAGCGCCATATTTACGGTATGTTAAGTTCACCATGGAAAATAAAGAGACTTCATCCGAGGGAACATTATCCGGATTTGGAGGTGGAGTTGCTTTAGGCAGACAATGGATTACCGACTCAGGTTTTACAATGGATCTGTTTTTTGGCGGACATTACGGAGACTCCAACGTGTCGGTTGAGTCAGGAACTGATTCTTTTGACACCAATTTTTTTGAAGGATTTAAGATGCGAATGGGGTTTGCATTGGGTTTCGCATTTTAAAAAATTGATTCTATTCCTTGTCCTTTGTTTTTGTGTGCCCGTAGATATACAATGAGTGATAGAGCGGTGTGAAATTATGTAATTCACTGGCTGTATTAATAATTTCATTGATCCTTGGATCACAGAATTCGATTACCTTTCCGGTTTCTATATCAATTAAATGATCATGCTGGCCGCATTGGTAAGCCTTCTCAAACTGAGCTATGTTCTTTCCAAACTGATGCTTTATTACAAGACTGCAGTCGAGAAGTAAATCAATAGTATTATAAAGTGTTGCCCTGCTAACCCTGTAGTTTTTATTTTTCATAAAGATATATAGCGACTCTATATCAAAATGACCTGTTCGCGAGTATATCTCATCAAGAATAGCATACCTCTCAGGAGTCTTCCTGTGTCCTTTTTTTTCAAGATACTCAGTGAAGATCTTTTTTACGGTTATTTTATTATCATCACTAATCATATCTGGTCTAATTTAAAATAGTAAACAAAAATATGCAATATTTCCCGGATTATGGTGCAGATGAACGAAAACATTATTTCGAAAAATCCTCAACCCTTTTGACATTCTCGATACCCTTAATATTAGAGATCTTCAGGATCAGATTATTGAGATCTTTTGTATGGTGTACAAAGAGGTCTATTGTCCCCTCAAAGATCCCATTCTGAACAGTAATGTTGATATGAGTCATATTAACCTTGAGTTCTGACGATATAATATTTGTGATATCGTTTACCAGTCCTATCCTGTCGATTCCCATCATGCTTATTCTGGCCAGAAAAGAGACCAGTTTATGAATGGCCCATTTGACGGCAATGATCCGGTTTCCTTCATTTGACATAATTCTGATGGCAACAGGGCATTTTGGTTTATGTATTACAATGCTCCCTTCAGGAGAATGATACCCTATTACCTCATCGCCAGGAATCGGATTACAGCATTTTGCTATCTCATAAGATTGTTCAGCATTATTCACATTTTCCCTGAGAAGAAATGGAACGCTTTTATCAATTTTACCAAGTATAGCACCACTTTCTTTTTTCTCCTTCCTCGAACCAATAAGTTTGAGTTCCCAATACTTAATTACATTTTTCGACTGACTCTTTTTTACTATTTTTTTTATGTCGTCCGGGTTAATTCTTCCATGACCAATGGCTGAATAGAGTTCATCCTTATTTTGTGCCTCATATGAGTTAAGAAGGTTTTTAAGAATTTCAGCATTCATGCTCATTCCAAGCTCCTTCAGTTTGTCATCTAGAATGTCCATTCCCTTTTGAGTGCTTTCTTTTGACTCGGTTTTAAGGGAGTTTTTAATAGCTTCTTTAGCTTTTGATGTTCTAACGAAAGAGAGCCATTCTCTTTCTGGTTTTGCAATTTCTGAAGTTATTATTTCCACCTGGTCTCCGCTCATAAGTATTGCGCTTATTGGATTTAGCTTGTAGTTTATCTTGGCACCAATGGCCTTATTGCCTACTTCAGTATGTATCTCGTACGCAAAATCAAGAGCTGATGCTCCTTTAGGCAGGCTCACAAGAAATCCTTTCGGTGTAAAAACCATTATTTCTGAAGAGAAAAGGTTCATTTTAAACTCATCAAGAAACTCAATAGGATCCTCAAGAGGATTCTCAAGCATTAGACGGATCTTTTTAATCCATTTATCCAGTTCACTTTCAGGCGATTCATCCCCCTTGTATTTCCAATGTGCTGCATACCCTCTTTCGGCTATCTCGTCCATTCTTTTGCTCCTGATCTGCACCTCAACCCATTGCCCCTCGGGTCCCATGACGGTTACATGTAATGCTTCGTAACCATTTGGTTTTGGTCTGCTTACCCAGTCGCGAAGCCTGTCAGGTTTAGGCATATATGAGTCAGTGATTGTGGAATATATGTTCCAGCACTGAGTTTTTTCAGGGATGTTTGCTACCGGTTCAAATACTATTCTTACTGCAAGGACATCATATATTTCTTCGAACGGGACATTTTTTGCCTGCATCTTTTTCCATATGGAAAAAATAGATTTTGGTCTTCCACTTATGTCAAACATAAGCCCTGATTCTGAAAGTTTCTCAATTAGTGGTAATGAGAATTTATTGATAAGTGAAAGATATTTTTTCTCACTGTGTTTCAGTTTGGCAGATATTTCATCATAGATCTGAGGTTGCCGGAACTTAAAACTCAGATCCTCCAGTTCACTTTTTATTGCATATAGCCCAAGACGATGAGCCAGAGGTGCATACAGGAATATTGTCTCTCCTGCAACTTTCAGTTTTTTATGTTCAGGCATTGAGGCGAGGGTTCTCATATTATGAAGCCTGTCGGCAATCTTGATGAGGATCACTCTCAGATCGTCAGAAAGAGTAAGCAGCATCTTCCTGAAGTTTTCTGCCTGTAGCGAGGATGAATTTTCTTTATTGTATGTTCCTGATATTTTTGTTAACCCATCAATAAGTGAGGCAATTTTAGGATCAAAGTCCCTTTCAACATCTTTTAGTGAGTATTCAGTATCTTCAACGACATCGTGAAGAAGAGCAACAGCAATTGATCTGGCTCCAAGTCCTATCTCCTGATTTACAATTTTTGCTACAGAAATCGGATGAATAATATAAGGTTCACCAGATTTTCTCCGCATGTTCCAGTGAGCTTCGTTAGCAATTCTGAACGCTTTTTCGATCAGCTCCCTGTCGCCGGGCTTCTTACATCTGAGCAGGTTACTTACCAGTGAATCATATTCAGATTGAATATGATTTTTATCTTCTTCATCAAAAATATCTTTGGTCCCCATAAGTTACTTTCCAGCACCTTTCTTGCACAAGTTACAAAGATAACTTTTCCCGACTAATGTTGTTCGTCACATGCAAAATACAAGTGATGTTTTTATTCTCTATTGTCAAAAATTGTAATTGTTCCGGTCTTTGAAATAATTTTTCCAGATGGCGCGGTTGCTTGCAAGAACCATAAATAGACATCCTGTGGCTGGGATTTTCCATTCATCGATCCGTCCCATGCTGCAGTGTGATCATTTGT
>JFJP01029764.1_pt1 | contig 14946 bp, 11 predicted proteins | sample 431651 | NCBI WGS metagenome assembly JFJP01 (sample SAMN02602958, study PRJNA72255) | Microbial mat metagenome, whole genome shotgun sequencing project. | biome: fresh water; feature: sink hole; material: water; isolation source: purple microbial (photo- and chemosynthetic) mats found in...
GACAATCGCAGGAATCCGATTGTCGCCTTTTTGTTGCCATGAAAGCCGGTTTCTGGAAAAATCGGCTCAGTTTGTCGTCTGCGCCTCCACCAGGCGTTTCCCGCAATAAATTTCCCGCAGGCGGGGCTTTTCGATTTTTCCCGTGGGGTTTCTCGGTACGTTGGCAAAAATGATTTTGCGCGGACGTTTGTATCGGGGCAAATCCATGCAGAATGCCAGAATGTCTCCTTCCGTGCAGACTGCGCCATTCTTCAGCTCGATGATGGCCGCCGCCATTTCACCCAGTCGTTCATCCGGCATGCCGATGACCGCCACATCCTTGATGGCGCCGTGCGCGCGCAGAAAGTCCTCAATCTGGACGGGATAGAGGTTCTCGCCCCCCGAGATGATGACGTCTTTTTTTCTGTCGACCAGATAAATGAAGCCATCCTCATCCATGCGTGCGACATCCCCGGTGTACAGCCACCCATCCTTCAGGATCTCCGTCGTAGCCTGCGGATTGTTGTAGTAACACTTCATGACGCCAGGACCTTTGACGATCAACTCGCCGGCCTCTCCGGCCGCGACCGGGTCCCCGGACTCATTCACGATGGCGGCCTCCCATAAGTGACCGGCCTTGCCGATCGCGCCAACCTTGTGGATGTTCTCCACACCAAGATGGACGCAGCCGGGTCCGATGGATTCGCTGAGTCCGTAGTTGGTGTCGTATTGATGATCGGGAAACACCTGTTTCCAACGATGTACCAGACTGGGTGGCACGGGCTGGGCTCCGATGTGCATGAGCCGCCACTGATCAAGCCGGTAGCTTTCCAGAAGAATGTCTCCCCGCTCGATGGCATCCAGGATGTCCTGCACCCAAGGGACAAGCAGCCATACCAGTGTCGCCTTTTCCTCCGATACAGCCTGCAGAATCCAATCCGGACGGATGCCCCGCAGGATGACGGCCTTGCTGCCGGACAGCAGACTGCCGAACCAGTGCATTTTCGCACCGGTATGATAGAGCGGCGGAATGCAGAGAAACACATCGTCACGGGATTGCGCATGATGGTTCTGCTCGGTCAGGCAGGAGGAGACAAGTGCCGCGTGGGAATGCAGAATCGCTTTGGGGAAACCGGTCGTGCCGGATGAGAAATAGATGGCCGCATCGTCGTCATCCAGCAGTTCGACAGCCGGAGCGGTGGATGAACAGTAGGAAACAAGCTGATCATAGCTGTCGGTGAAGGACGGTTTGCAGTCGCCGACAAAGAATACGGTTTTCACCTTGTGAAGATGATCATACACCTGCTCCACGCGGCCGATGAATTCCGGACCGAAGATGAGCGTACTTGCCTCCGACAGGTCCAGACAGTACCTGATCTCATCGGCCGTATACCGGTAATTCATCGGAACAGCCAGGGCACCGGTTTTCAGAATGCCGAAGTAAATGGGAAGCCACTCCAGGCAGTTCATCAGGAGAACAGCGACCTTGTCCCCTTTCCGGATCCCCCGGGTCAGGAGAAGATTGGAAAACCGGTTCGCCTTGACGTCGAATTCCTTCCAGGTCATCTCGCGACGGTACTTTTCCGTCGAACTGCTCTCGATCAGATTGTATTCCCGCCAGGTGACCGCGTGATCCGGCTGGTTGGCCGGATTGATTTCCACAAGACTGATCTCCGAAGGGTACAGCTTCGCATTCTTCTCCAAAAAATCCGTAATCGCCATGCTGCCGTTTTCCTTTCATGCCCTGTTCGTTGAACACCATGCTGCTGAGTGGTCGACATATTTACCGCACGTTGGTGACTTTTCCTTTGGATCCGGTATTGTATAGAAATCTCTTTATTTTCTGGGAAGCTGTCTTCTCCAGATCGGAAATTTGTTCGATTCCCTTCAACTGCGAGAACTTGTTCACCTGCGAATTGACATAGGACCTGATGTCCGTCAGAGTCTTGGCGTAGATGGCCGACAGACCCTGCTCCGCGTTCCCGATGGCAGGTTTGCCCTTTTCGATGGTCTCCTCATCCAGTTTCACAAGTGCGACAAGCCGATTATCCCGCTCCACGACCAGCGATTCCAAAACAAGCGGGTGCTTGTTCAGGACGAATTCGATATCCTCCGGATAGATGTTCTCCCCGGAGGCTCCGATGATGACGTTCTTGTTTCGACCTTTGATGTAGAGATACCCACTCTTGTCCAGCGTGGCACAGTCGCCTGTCTTGAAGAATCCGTCCTCGGTGAACACCGATTTGGTCAGTTCCTCGTTCTTATAATAACCCTTCATGACATGGGGGCCTTTGGTGACGACTTCGCCGATGCCGGTCGCTTCCTCGACATGAATGAGCTTCATCTCGATGCCTTCCATCTTCGGACCCGTGGACCCGAGGCGGGTGTAGTGTGGATTTGCACCGGCTATCAAGGGGGAGGTTTCCGTCAGTCCGTAGCCGATCGCATAAGGGAAGCCCGCTTCCTTGAGGAACCGTTCGACTTCCGGTTGGACCTTTGCGCCACCCAGACCGAAAAACTTGATCCGCCCGCCGAACGTTTCCATCAGAGTCCTGCCGGCAATCTTGTGCAGCAGTTTCCGGATGACGGGCAGTTTGTAGAGCGAGGAAACCACCTTGCTCTTCTCGAAGGACGGAACGATCTTGTTCTTGTAGATTTTTTCCATGACAGCCGGCACGCTGAGCATAATCGTCGGCCGGACAATTTTCAGGGCAGGCAGCAACGAGGACACGGCGACGCTTCTTCCCAGATAAACAACATGACTGCCCTGCATCATGGGAAAAATGAAGCCGATGGTGAACTCATACACATGCGACATGGGCAGGATGGAAAGAAAAACATCATCGGGGTGAATGTCCTGGATGAGACGGGTCTGATGCGCCATGAACACGATATTCCGGTGTGAAAGCTCCACCCCTTTGGGCGTTCCGGTCGTGCCGGATGTGTAGATGATGGAGGCCGTGTCCTGCTCCTCCAGCTCCACACCAAACAGGTCCACCGTTTCCGTTTCACCTGTTCCGACCTGTTCGCCGCCACGGACAAATGATTCCTCTTCCAGACAGAAGATGGATTTCATCGTCTCCCCACAATCCATCACTTTTTCCAGATTGCTTTTCGAGACAAAAGCGAAGCACGCGTCGGAATGTACGACGATTCCTTCAACCTCCGCCTTGCTGAAATCCGGCAGCAGCGGCACTGCGATGGCACCGAGGCAAACAATGGAAAAATAGGCGACCCCCCACTTGGGCATGCTGGGGGACAAGACGGCAACTTTGTCTCCCTTGGAGACTCCGGCCAGTTTCAGCAACCGTGCGTATCTTTGAATGTCCTCGCGCATTTCCGTGTAGGTCATCGGAGGCTTTCCCACAATGGATAAAGCCGGTCTGTCCGGAAATTTTGAAAAAGAATTCCGAAGAACACACGGAATGGTATAATGACCGATATCCTTGATCGATTGCATGTTCGGTCCGACATCCTTACGGCCAGTCATTCCTCCATCACCCCTTCTGCTGCCTCCCGGCTTCCTGGTTGCGGGAAGCAGATCTCCATCATCTATCTGAATCCGTCACTTGAACCAGACCCGTCACTCGTGCCTGGTCAAGGACATGCACGGTTGGCAACGCATACAAATGCTCATGATTGTTTGCGTTTTCACAATGCCTGCAATTCCTGACACTTTTATTCTATCATGCCAATGGGGTTTCTGCGCGATTTTGTACGAGAAAACAACAGAACCCCGCAAGTCGGCCTGCTGCTTTCAGGGGTGAGTGATAGAGTTGATGGAGGAGAACGCCTGACCCTCATTCCAGAAGCCATCGCGCACGGACCCTGGTGATTCGTTTATCATCCATGGCTTCCACGCAGAGCTGCAGCCTGCCGTATTCCACAACCGGTGTTTCACCCGGGTCCGGGAAACGGCCGAGTTGAGCGATGAGAAATCCGCTCAAAGTATGATAATCATCCACCGGGAGTTCCGTCCGGAGCAGTTCGGCGGCGTCATCCAGGGAAATGCCGCCATCCAGCAGAAACGACCCGTCTGCCAACTGTTCGTCCTCCTTCTCCACCTCATCGTACTCGTCCGTGATGCTGCCGACTATCTCTTCCAGCAAGTCTTCGATGGTGATGATTCCAGCGGTTCCACCATATTCGTCGATGACGATGGCAAGATGTGTCTTGTTCTTCTTCATGTCCCGGAAGATTTCGTTGATGCGTTTGGATTCAGGGATAAAATACGGTTTCCGCAGGATCGAGGACAGACTGAATCCTTCGGTGCCGCTATCCAGCATCACAAGCAGGTCCTTGACATGCAGGACGCCGATGATGTGGTCGAGGTCCTCCTGATAGATTGGATATCGGGTATATTTCTCTTGATTGACCACGCAGGCTATGTTTTGAAGATCCGCGTCGGATCTGATCCCCACAATTTGTGTCCGGTGTGTCATGATTTCACGGGCAATCGTATTGTCAAATTCAAAAATGTTGTTGATCATCTCTTTTTCCGTCTCGTGGATTGCTCCCCTTTCTTCGCCCGTGTCGACCATCATCCGAATTTCTTCTTCCGTCACATGTTCCACTTCTGCATTGGGATCCACGCCGCAGAGACGAACAAAAAAATTGGTGGAAAAAGTCAGAAAACGGACAAACGGCGCCGCAGCAATGGACAGCCAATGTAGCGGATTGGCCACGAACATGGCAATCGACTCGGCTTTCTGCATGGCCAGGCGCTTAGGAACCAGCTCTCCCAAAACCAGGGTGAAGTAGGCCAGAAAAAGGGTGATGACCAATACTGCAGCAGTTTTCAGCACGGACTCCGAAATGGGGACGCCAGTTTCGACAAGCAGGCTGACGATCGGATCGGCAAAACTTTCCGATGCAAAAGCGCTGGCCAGAAATCCGGCCAGGGTGATGCCAATCTGAATTGTTGCCAGAAACCGGCTGGGATTCCCAAGCAAAGTCATCAGCAATTTTGCTTTTTTGTGCCCGTTTTCAGCCATCTGCCGCAGCTTGTTGTCATTCAACGAGATCAGTGCAATCTCGGATGCTGCAAAGAAGGCATTGAGCAGAATCAGGAGCAAGAGAACGAGCAGATTGGTCAACACGGTTTATCCTTTCTACAGCGTCATCCCGACGCCGAAGCAACCGAAAAAGCAAACGCATTCATTGGGGTGGAGCGGTTCCAGCCCATTCACCTTTGGCCCGTCACAAAAAGCTGATTTTGTCACGAAGTTCAGTTTTCATCCTTTCATGACGATTTACTCTTCGAAGCCGATGGAATGAAGCTGGCCAATTTCTGGTGAAAGTCCCTCGCCAGGGTTTCCTTCACGTTTTCCGCCAGGATGTTGAAGATTTCCAACAGAAATCTGCGGGTTTCCGGGTCTGTGTCCTTAACCGCATTTGCCGCTTCACGAGCAGCTTTTCGCCATCCCCACCGCATATCTTTCAAGGTGTGCAGGTTGGCAGCACTGACCAAGGCAAACAGCCATTCCACGAATCGCTCCCGTTTCTCCGCGTCCAATCCTGAAAGAAACGCATTGAGGGTCTCCCCGAATAGGATGGCCTGAGGAGACAACTGATTGGCATAACGCAGGTCGCCATCCTCCACAACCCAGGTGAACAGATTATGCTGGAGAATGCCGATGCCGGAACACTCGACCACCCGGTAGCGGTTGTCATGCTGCAGGAGCATGCCGACAATGGAGGCTTTCGGCAGGGTGGTCTGCAGCATGCCGGCAATGGCCGCAAAGCTTGGTTCCGACAAAACCTCCTCCTTGAAGCCGGGACCATCATGATTATAGACAGCGCGAATCCGCTTGCCAGTCTCCGGGGAACAATGCATGGCAGCATAAACGGAAAGATTTCCGCCTTTTGAATGACCCCCTATGAAGATGGGACCGGAAGTCGCTTTCGCAATGATTTCGAGATAGGCGACCGCCGACACCTGTGCCGGAACCGGACTCATGAACGTCATGTTGAAGTCTTCCTTCCAACCGATGAGGGTCGCATCGGTACCCCGGAAGCAGACATAGGTTGTCCCCGTCGGCAGGGTGAATGTGATGGCCGAGAATTGCTTCTGCGTTTCCAGATCGATGTCGTTCACATAGGCGCGCACGATCAGGTCCCTGAACCGGGCATTCTTCAGCACGGCAAAAAGCATTTTCTCGTTTTTTGGCGGAAGCAATGTTCCGGTGATCAACTGGCGGATGCCACGGAGTTGGATGGCCTCCATGAGTCTGATGGTGCTTCGCACCTTGGACAGGGGTGGCACGACATCTCCGTAGTCCTGATAGGAAAGCTGGGAAAGAACAATGCTGTCCGCCGCGCAGAACGGTTTTACATCCCAGGCCAGATCCTTCGTTTCCTCGATATAGTCGATCATGTTCTTCATGCGCACCTCCGCCGGTTCAGCGGTTCTGTGTGTCGACAGCACGGCCGCGATCAAAAGGTTCAACTTTCAGATTATCGGTGTCCAGTTTCATGATTATCGCACATTGGCGCACGATTTGCTTCAGGCACTCATCCGGATGAACAGCGCCGTCATGATTTGTTCCTTGACTTCGCATCCCTGCTCCCACATGCGCTCCGCCTGTTCCATCAAATCGGCGCGCTGTTTGCTGCTCGGGATACCCGGCAGATTGACGCGCACATTCATCAGTGCGCCTTCCAGCCCGGCCAGCGCAAGAGCGGCACCGGTTCCGACATCGGAAAGCGCATTCCTGTTGCCGCAGGTGGCGATGTCCTGGAGGTGGTTCAGGACGGACAGACACTGCTCCGCCGTGTTGAGCGGCACGGTGAGAATACGCACGGACGCGATGCCCAGGGCGGTTTTTCTGGCCAGTTCCTGGTCGGCATTCTCCCTGGGCATTTTTTTGGCGGACAGAAAAACATTGAAGGCGGCTGTATCCGCATCCACTTGTCTTTCCAGAGAGGACTTTAATAGCAGGAGTTCCTCATGCGCCTTTTTGAAAGTCTCCTGCAGATTCGGTTCAATTGCTTCCCAATCTTTCTTTCCATAGGTCAATGCCGCCACCATCGCCCCGAGCGCCGCACCATAGGCGCCTGCAAGTGCAGCCGTACTTCCGCCGCCCGGTGTCGGGGTATCGCTTGCCAGAATATCACCGTATTCCTTCAGGGTATGTCCCATCAAATCCTTCAAAGGGTTCTCCTCCTGCTTGCCGATTCTGCTTCGGCCTTTGTTCCTGCTTTCAAGTAGTCCGCCTGCCGTTCCGCACGACAACCCGCCCACTCTTATATACCACATCCACAGGGTTGCTGCCAAAGTGATAAACGAGCCAATCCGGATTAGGGGCGTCATAAAGGACCAGATCCGCCTTTTTTCCCGGTTCGATGGTTCCGACAGAATCCGCACGGCGCAGGGCATGCGCGGCATTCACCGTCATGCCGCGAAGAATTTCTTCCGGCGTCATCCGCAGGCCCATGCACGCAAACACCTGGATGGCCTGCAGGTTTTCGCACGGACAGGTACCGGGATTGTAGTCCGAAGCGACAGCCACCCGAACGCCGGACTCCAGCATCCTGCGGGCGCGGGCGAATTTTCCGGTCATCAGGTAAAAGGAGGTTCCAGGCAGTAGAACCGCCGTGACTCCAAATTCGGCAAGTGCCGCTATCCCCTCGTCCGAGGCGGCCAGCAGGTGGTCGGCGGAAACCGCATTCATTCGTGCCGCCAGCTCCGCTCCCTGCAGCGGGACGATTTCATCCGCATGGAGTTTCAGCCCGAAACCCATCCCATGACCTGCCTGAAGCAGTTCGAAGGTTTCTTCGGGAGAAAAGACCCCCGCTTCGCAGAAGACATCCATGAATTCAGCAAGACCCTCCTGCCGGACAAACGGCATGACGGTCTTCATCATGAAATCCATATAGGCGCGCGTGTTGCCGTTGTATTCTTTGGGAACTGCATGGGCACCCAGATAGGTGGAAATCACATCGATCGGATGCGTCCGATCCAAATCCCGCGCCACTTCCAGACATTTTATCTCCGTCACGAGATCAAGCCCGTATCCGCTCTTGGCCTCCACGGTCGTTGTGCCGTGTTCCAGCATGACATCAAGACTTTTCGCCGCTTTTCGGTACAGTTCTTCTTTGGTCGCTTCCCGTGTCAGGCGAACTGTGCCATGAATGCCTCCACCTTTTGCGAGAATCTCCAGATACGGAACATCGGCCAGCTTCATGGCCAACTCATTCTCTCGGGAACCCGCATGCACGAGGTGGGTATGTGCGTCCACAAAACCAGGCAGTATGATTCTGTCCCGCGCATCCACCGATTCCACGCCGGAATCCAAATCGCACCAGGAAGTCGGTACCTCACCGCTTTCAACCGCAAGGACACGCCCTCCCCCAATGGCCACCCAGCCGTCAACCAGTCCGTATCCGGTTTCACCGGACATGGTGGCGATTCGGTGGGAACGGATGACGGTTTCAGGCCGTATGGCCCGAACCATTCGCTGGTCCGGTTCGGTCGACAGGTCCAGAGCTGGGGAATAGTCTTGGCGGACCGACCGATCCGAAAGATTTGCCATGGTGTTCCTCTCCTCGTTCAATCCCGTGACGCAAATCATTTTTCTTCCATCTGCCTATTCGCCCAGCAACCGGCTCTCGATCACCTGTTCCGGGACAAAATCATTCAGCCGCAGATAATGGCAGGCCGCTTCCACAAGTGCCCCCATCGGTGTCAGACCGATGATCTCGCTGCCGGCAATCGTCACACCATAACGCTCCGCTTCCATCTTCACGGTTTCAAACACGCGATGAAGCGGGGTTTTCGTAAAGTCGGTCATGTTGATGGACACCTGCACGATGCCCTTTTCAGCCAGTTCCACACCCATCGCCTTGCAATAGCGGAACCCGCCGGATATGTGACGAATGTTCCGCGCGATGCGGTTGGCCAGATCCAGGTCCTTCGTGTTCAGATTGATGTTGTAGGCGATGAGGGGCATTCGTGCGCCCATGACAACCGCGCCGGCAGTGGGATGCGGCATGTCCGGGCCGAAATCCGGCTTCCAGGCGGGCAGTGCCATCTTGTCCTTCAAACCTTCAAACTCTCCCTTGCGAATGACGGCCAGGTTCTCGCGTTCCGGCACCATCGCCGCCTTTTCATATAGGTAGACGGGCAGCCCGTAACGTTCCGCAACCTCGTTCGCCGCTTCCTTGGAAAGCGCCACAGCCTCTTCCATCGTCATGTCCCGGATCGGGATGAATGGGACGACATCCGTTGCACCCATACGCGGATGTTCGCCGGAATGGACATTCAAATCGATTTCCTGAATGGCGATGCCCATCGCCTCGACCATTGCTTTCTTCACCGCCTGCGGTTCGCCCATCACCGTGACGACGACCCGGTTGTGATCCCGGTCCGGCTTGCTGTCCAGCAGCTTCACATTCTCCGTGGTCCGAAACGGCTTCAGGATTCGATCGATTTTCTCCAAATCGCGGCCTTCACTGAAATTCGGTACGCACTCCACCAGTTTTGCCATGTTGTCTTCCTTCCTCGCGTTCCTGTCGTCGTCAAGATATTCCCTGCTCTTTTTCAAAATGGGCCTGGCGAGTCCGGCCTTTGTTATTTGAAATTGACAGAGCAAGTTGTTTCTTTCCCAGACCCTGTGAATTTCATCATACCGGAAAGGCCCTGAATGCGAAAGGATGCCCGCACAGATTTCATTTGCCGAGGATTGCATCACACGCTCGGTATCTGACCGGATCCTGGAAAAAACGGACCGATTGCGGCGTCGATCACACCACTGTCCGGGATGAATGGCAGCGTGATGTGTCCGGCTCCGTCCACCGTGCTGTTGTATGCCGCACTTGTCTCCATCGCATGCGGGTTCCGGGCCCAGGACCGTCTGGCGACACCGCCCATGACATCCCACATCATGGCGGATATTAAAATCCCATCCACCCGCGCGCTGCCATCCAGCACCATGCCGAACCCGCCATTGATGGATTTGCCGATGCCCACACCACCGCCATTGTGCAAGGCAACCAGACTCATGCCCCTGGCCGCATTTCCCGCAAAACACTGCGTCGCCATGTCCGCCATTACGTTGCTGCCGTCCCGGATGTTGGCTGTTTCCCGAAAGGGCGAATCCGTACCTGATACATCGTGATGATCCCTGCCCAGCATGACCGGACCGATATCCCTGTTCCGGACCATTTCATTGAACCGAAGAGCGATACGCAGCCGCCCTTCCGCATCCTGGTACAGGATGCGTGCCTTGGTGCCGACAACAAGCCGATTCTTTGACGCATCCCGAATCCAGGCCCAATTGTCGCGATCCTGCGGACGTCGGTTCGGATCGATGCAAGTCATGGCGGCCGCATCCGTTTTTTCCAGATCATCATCACTTCCGCTCAGGCAGACCCATCGGAACGGACCATATCCGTAATCGAAGAGTTCCGGTCCCATCAGATCTTCCACATAAGACGGGAAAATGAACCCGTCCTTCTCATCGGTTCCGTTCCGGCTGATGGCCGTCGCGCCTGCATCATACACCGCCTTCATGAAGGCGTTCCCATAATCGAAGAAATACGTGCCCCGGTCCGCGAGGAGACGGATGAGCTCGAAATGCCGGCACAGGGACCGGTCCACTGCCCGTCGGAATCCCTCCCGGTCCTCTGCCAGCATCCGGGTCCGTTCAGCGAACGACATCCCTTGCGGGCAATATCCGCCATCATGCGCCACATGGCAGGATGTCTGATCCGAAAGCAGATCGATGTGTTTGTTCTTGGCCACCGCATACGCGAGCAGGTCCACGATGTTGCCATGAAAGGCGACGGAAACCGGTCGTTTCTCCTGCATGGCCTTTTCCGCCAAGCGGAAGGCCTCTTCGCAGGAATCCGTGACATGCCCCACCCAGCCCTGCGTCTTGCGGGTCACGATGCGGCTTTCGTCGACTTCCGCAATGATGCCGGCACCTCCGGCGATCTCGATGGCTTTCGGCTGCGCGCCGCTCATGCCGCCGAGTCCGGAGGTGATGAACAATTTTCCGGTCAGATCGCCGTCGGAGGGGATACCGAGCTTCAGCCGGCCCGCGGTCATCAGGGTATTGAACGTGCCATGCACGATGCCCTGTGGCCCGATGTACATCCAGCCGCCCGCGGTCATCTGTCCGTAATTGGCAACCCCCATCTGCTCGGCGATTTCCCAGTCGGTCTGGTTGTCGAACATCCCCACCATCAGCGCATTCGTGATGATGACGCGCGGGGCTGAGGGATGGGACGGAAACAAACCAACCGGGTGCCCGGAGGAGATGACCAGGGTCTGGTCCTGGGTCAGCACCTCCAGATATGCCTTGATGAGCCGGTACTGGAGCCAGTTCTGGCAGACCTGCCCCGTTTCGCCATAGGTGACGAGTTCATAGGGATAGAGTGCCGTCTCAAAATCCAGGTTGTTGTCGATCATCACCTGGAATGCCTTTCCCTCCACGCAGTTTCCTTTGTATTCATGAATGGGCAGGCCACGGATTCGACCTGCAGGCCGGTACCGGTAAGCGTAGATGCGCCCGAACGCAGCCAGTTCGGCCATGAACTCCGGTGCAAGCGTTGCATGTAAAATGGCAGGAACATAACGCAAGGCGTTCATCAGGGCGGTCTCGGTCTGTTCCTTCGTGAGGCGGAACCCACGGGAAGGAGCCCGGCGGATTCCCGGATCGAAATGCGGGGTCGGCGGCAGATCATCGGAAAGACGCAGAGCTGTCGCGGAAACGGTAAAGTTCCAATCTGGCGGGAATGCGGAATCGAAGCGTGTTTCCATACGGGTTCCCTTTCCGGCCGGTTCAAACCGTCCTGTCAAGCGCGTTCCATCCGGTTCAAGCCGTCCTGTCAAGTGCGTTCCATCCGGTTCAAGCCGTCCTGTCAAGTGCGTTCCGGACGGCATCCACCAGACGATCGCTGCGGACAAGCTCTGTCAGGATTCGGATGTCCGGGGCCGGCACCCGGTCGCCGTTCAAGGTGGGCACGATATTCCGGACAGCCCTGTAGGCAGCTTCCGTCCCCTTGCCAAGCCGACCGGGAACCTGAAGATCGATCGCCTGCGCGGCACACATCAATTCGATGGCCAGAACAGTCGCCACGTTTTCAAGAACCTTGCCCAACTTGCGCGCAGAGATGGCGCCCATACTGACATGATCTTCCTGGTTCGCAGAGGAAGGGATCGAGTCCACACTCGCCGGCGAGGCATAGATTTTGTTTTCGGAGACCAGGGAAGCGGCTGTATATTGGGCAATCATGTATCCGGACTCGACGCCGCCATTTCGGGCGAGAAAGGCCGGGAGTCCGGACAACTGCGGATTCACGAGCCGTTCGATGCGGCGCTCGCTGATGTTGGCCAGCTCGGAAAGTCCGATGGCGAGGAAGTCAAGTGCAAATGCCAGCGGCTGGCCGTGGAAGTTCCCGCCTGAAATCACTTCGTCGCCGTCCGGAAACACAAGTGGATTGTCGGTGACAGCATTCCGTTCAATGGCCAGCACATTCGAAGCGTAATCGATCACATCCTTCGTAGCCCCATGCACCTGAGGGATGCATCGCAGGGTGTACGCATCCTGGACACGGTCGCACCCATTGACATAGGTGCTGCCTGCCACGAGTTCGAGCATCTCGGCCGCGCAGGTAATCTGGCCCGGATGCGGGCGCACAGCCTGGATGCGGGGATCGAACGCAGCGGTGAGTCCGCGCATGGATTCGAGCGTCAGGGCGCCGGCAATGTTGGCAATCCGGTACAGCCGCCGGGCTTCATGCAGGTGGAGGGAGCCAAGGGCGGCCATGATTTGCGTACCGTTTATCAGCCCCAATCCATCTTTCCCTTCCAGCACGACAGTGGAGATACCGGACATCGCCATCGCGGCCGCGCCATCCATCACCCGGCCGCCGAATTCCGCTTCACCCAGACCGATGAGGACCAACGCGACATGGGCCAGGTTCGCAAGGTCCCCACTCGCGCCGAGTGATCCTTTTTCAGGAACAACAGGGTGAATGCCGGCATTCAGCATGGCAACCAGGGTTTCCACAACAGCGGGGTTGACCCCCGAGAACCCCGAAGCCAGGGCGTTCGCCCGCAGCAGCATGATGGCCCGCACAACCTCGGTGGGAAATGGGTCGCCGACACCGCAGGCATGGCTCATGATGAGGTTGCGCTGCAGCTCGCGGGATTGTTCCCGGTCGATGGTGACGTTCGCGAGTTTTCCAAATCCGGTGGTTATGCCATATACGGGAAGGTTTGCTTCCATCTTTCGAAGGACGGTTTCATAGGCAATGGCCAGGTTTCGTCGAGCCTCCTCGGATAAGGCGACGGGATGCCGTTCCCTAGAGATTTGCAAGAGTTCTTCCTGCGTGAGGGACCTTCCGGTGAGAAGAATCGGTTGAACGGGAGTTTTTTTTTGTTGCATGAATCATGCGCCTCCTGTCTGGGGCGGGAATAAAAGAAAAAAAGGAACAGAACCTGCGTTCCCGCAAGCTCTGCCCCCTAATCACTCATATCTGTGGGCATAGGCTATTCATCTGTGATCAGCATAGTGGGAAACGGGATGGATGTCAACGGATTCCCGAAGACTCGCGCCAAGTATCCTCGCCTTTTCAACCGCTTCCGGCTTGCAAGACAGATCCTCCACCGTGTCGACTGCCGTAACGGAGAGACGCCCCTTCGGCGTGATGCCGAGATGTCCGAAATAATGCTCGATTGTCTCAAGGATGTGGAGATTCTCCCGTTCGGTTTGACCTGCGCGAACAGCCACTGAAACGCCGAATTTTCCGGGTGGGATCTTCATCTTGTCCGGATGTGGGTTTGTGTCCGCATATGGCGTGTTCCGGTCAAAGAACACCTTGAGCTGACCGGTTACATCCCCCCAGTAGGAAGGCGAAGCAACGATTATCAGGTCGGCTTCAGCCAGCGAAGCGAGAATGGCGGCAACATCATCGGTTTGAGGACAGGTTCCCACACAATAGCACACTTTGCATCCAGAGCAATAACGGATATCCTTTTCCCCGAGATGGCAGAATGTAACCGTGTCAGGCACCACCTGCAGACCTTCCAGGATGGCTTCCAGCAAAATCACACAGCTGCCGTTTCGCCTCGGGCTTCCATTGATGCACATCACTTTCATATCATCAAAGCGTATCGATGCAGAACGGATGGCCGACCGGATCGAGAAGGACCGTCCAAAGCTCCGCATCCTGCGTCCAGGCATGCCTGGCGCCGCATTCAAGCGCATGCGCCACCATCGATTTCATTTCTTCCTTGTCCTTCGCCTTGAAATCCACATGCACCATTTGTTGCTGACGACCCGGCTCTTCCGGCCAGACCGGGGGCACATAGTCCTCGTTTTTCTGAAATCCGAGGGATACGGTACAGGCAGGGGAGGTGATGGAGACAAACTCGTCGGACGCGTGGCGGATTTCCCAGCCGAGAAGTTGGAGATAGAACTTCGACAAGGTTTCCGGATCCGGGCAATCCAATGTGACATAGCTGATGAAAAAGGGTTCCATATCGGCTCCTTTCAATGGGAGACCATAAACGTCCGCGTCATATCAGTCTGTTGACTTGCCTTCTCAACCATTACCCGGTCCCATGTCACGTTTCACACGGACAGGTACCAGTATACGCCATATTTGTCCACTACTTCGCCGCAACAGGTGCTCCAGGGCAAAATTCCTCTCCCTTGAGCAAGTACGAATCATTTAGAGTTCCAGCACCATCAAATGCGCATTGAGCTCCCCGGGGCCATGGCCTTCAGTCAAAGCCGCAGTCAGTTGATTCCTGAGCGCCGGGTGTTCCTTGTCTTTCCACCATGGCAGGCGCGCACCCTCTTCTTCCTGTGTTGCGGAAACAAATCCTTCTTTGCGGTACGCCGTCCATGGCAAGCATCCCATCCAGATATTGTACGCAGGAAGTATGCTGGAACCTCCATGTGCCAGAATGGCTGCATATGTTCGTGATGCCCTGGCCCAGTCCATGGTCGCACG
>JFJP01038973.1_pt1 | contig 14946 bp, 13 predicted proteins | sample 431651 | NCBI WGS metagenome assembly JFJP01 (sample SAMN02602958, study PRJNA72255) | Microbial mat metagenome, whole genome shotgun sequencing project. | biome: fresh water; feature: sink hole; material: water; isolation source: purple microbial (photo- and chemosynthetic) mats found in...
GACATTGAGGGCAAGGATATCCGCGGCAAAGCCATTGTCCGTGCCGCCGTTGCCATGGCCAAGGCCATGTCGATGAAAATCATCGCCGAGGGCGTGGAAACACCGACACAAAAGGACTTTCTCATCAACGAGGGATGCGACCTGCTGCAGGGTTACCTGCTGGCGCGACCCATGACGTTTGACGATTTTCTACCCTATCTTTTTATCAATAAGACAGGGTCGCCGCAGGAGGACAGTCAACTCCTGGTGATGTAAGAATCCTGAGATTCCTCCACATTCGGCTGAACCAGGGGAAGGGAACAGAGACTATTATTCGATAAACAAGCTCACACCCTTTTCATCATATTCTTTTATAAAGGAAAGTATCTTCGTCTTAATCTGATCCCTGATCTCCCGCATTTGAACAAGGATCTCCTCCCGGCTGCCGACGAGTTTCGAGGGATCGGCAAACGGCCAGTTCCAGCGCTTCACCCGCCCGGGAAAGATCGGACATTTTTCGCTGACCGCAGGAGAACAGACGGTAATCACGGCATCGAACTGTTTCTGGCTTTTATAGAGATCAAAGGCACTTTTCGTCATCTTACCGGATATATCGAGCCCTTCCTCAGCCATGACTTCGACTACATAGGGGTTAAGCGTGCCTGGCTCAAGACCGGCACTCTCGGCAAACAACCTGTCGCCGCCGAAGTTATTGAGATATGCCTCGGCCATCTGACTGCGGGCTGAGTTATGTTCGCAGATAAACAAAATTTTTATCATCGTCGTCCCTGTTCTTATTAAAGGTCCTCACCCTTGGAGGCCTTGTTGCTCCCAGGATGATCATGGATTACTTCCTTGCCTACCGTTTTCCAAAGATCAAACAGCAACAGGGCATTCGGCGGTATTCTCGGGGTCCGCAGCTGTAGCCACACCAGCAATCCAACCACCCCCACACCTATTGCGCCTGCCAGGATTTCCATCATGATCGATTCCCTTACTTTCTGTAATCATTGAAAATTTTTTGTTAATGAAAGTATATGCGGAAAACATGAGGATACGGTTACATTTTGGTTATTTTTTCATAAGAGAGCCGAGCTGCCAGTTGCTCCCAGCCGTTCCCAACAGCTGACTTGCCGTAAATTTTTGCAACTCCCGCAGGGCTCTAAAGGATTAATGAAGATCTATAGGTATTCTATTATTGCCGTAACAAATACGAGGCATTCTATGCACGGTCGCCGCTTTCATGGCAAGAGGGGAACAGCAACCCCAAAAACACATTTCCCTTTGACGGCAAACACGGAAGGCATCTTTCAAAACGCATGCGATTCTACATAACTCCCTGTTTCTTCGCCTTTCTCCACCTATCGTTCGTTCCCGGAATTTCCTTTGCAGACCCGTCGCGGGCCTTATGCCTTCCACCCTGCCGCACTCTTTGGTCAACCGATTTCTCCCTTTTATCGAGTCCGGTTCGGGGGGATTTATTAGCCAAAGGTTTTACCTTTGAAAAGGACCTGCAAAGCGAAAGCCTGATACAACTCGTCGTCGACAAGCGGGGGTTGACCCTCACCTCCTTCGAACAGGCCTTTGGCCTCATGCTGAAAAGAGGTCTGCACATCAGCGGCGCTCAGTGGCTGGAAATCGAATGGGGGGTTGACGCTTATCCTCCCGAAGCCGACTGGCAAAACGGTAAACGCTATGACCCGCTGATGGTCGTCCTGTTTTTCGGCGAACCGCTGCCGGGTAAAATCCCCCTTCTCCCCGATGTTCCCCTGTTCATCGGTATGTTTCTCGGAAAAAACGAGCCCCTCCTTCACCCTTATGCCAGCACAAGTTACCCGGAAACGGGAAGATACGTCTGCCTTGACAACCCACCACCGGGCCTTGCCGTAAGGAGCAGGATCGACATTGCTGCCGCCTTTTCCCGCTGGTTCGCCGGCCGGGAAATGGCGCCGATTACCGGAATTGCTGTTGAGGTCGACACCGGAGAACTGCCCCCTGGAGCATCTTCTTCGGCCTTTATTAAAAGCATCAGCCTGCATACGGCTGAATAACCGACAAGGTGCCATGTTTACTCTTGAACAGGTAGTAACCGACCATTACCCTGCCCTGAATGAGCGCAAATTCAGCGGCCCGATCATTAAAGCCCTGTTGCGGCGATTGCTGCGGGAACAGGCCTTTCACGATTTTGCCGAACACTATCCCCATCTGCGCGGCATTGAGTTTATCGAACAGGTCTTTGAGTACTTCCATTTCAGTTTTGCCGTATCCGATACCGAACGGGAAAATATTCCGCAAAGCGGCAAGGTCCTGATCATCGCCAATCATCCCATCGGCTCCCTCGACGGTCTGGCCTTACTGAAGCTCGTCCATGAAATCCGCTCCGATGTAAAGATCGTCGCCAACGACCTGCTGATGACCATCGGCCCCCTGCGCTCTTTGCTTCTGCCGGTAAAGAATATGACCGGCACCAGTCGGAAAAAACATATAGAACGTATCACCGAAGCCCTGAACTGCGAACAGGCTGTCATTATTTTCCCGGCCGGCGAGGTCAGCAGGTTTGGTCTTCAGGGGATCAAAGACGGCCAATGGTTCCGTGGTTTCCTGAAAATCGCCGAACAGACCAAGGCCCCAATCCTGCCGATTCATATTGCCGGACATAACTCGGCAACCTTTTATCTCACCTCGCTTTTGGCAAGGCCGCTGTCAACGGTCATGCTGGTCGGCGAGATGTTTCACCAAAAACGAAAGCAGCTGCGCATGACCATTGGTTCCATCATTCCCTATCACGCTTACGGCAATATGGCCATTCGCCGCAGCGACAAGGTCAAACTTTTTAAAAAACATCTGTATCGCATCGGCCAGGGGAAAAGACCTCTTTTTGCCACCGAATCGGCCATCGCCCGACCGGAACGTAAAACCGACCTGAAAAAGGCTATTCATCAGGGAGAAAGACTGGGCACAACACCGGACGGCAAGTCTATGTATCTTTTTGAACCGGTGGATTCCTCCCCGGTCATGCGGGAAATCGGCCGACTGCGCGAACAGGCTTTCCGCGCAGTCGGTGAAGGCAGCGGCAAACGGAGGGATTTCGACCAGTTCGACTGGTATTATCGCCACCTCATCCTCTGGGATGAAGAGGACCTGGAGATCGCCGGGGCCTACCGCTTTGTCGATGCCGACGCTGTCGTCAAGAGCAAAGGCCTTGAGGGGCTCTACTCCGCCGGTCTCTTCAAGTATGAAGCATCGACCTCGCCGTTCCTGGAAAACGGCCTCGAACTCGGCCGCAGCTTCGTCCAGCAACGCTACTGGGGCAAACGCAGCCTTGACTATCTCTGGTACGGTATCGGCGCCTATCTCGCCAAAAACCCGCACTACCGCTATCTCTTCGGGGCGGTCAGCATCAGCAATGCCATGCCGCAGCAGGCGCGGGAACTGTTAGTCTATTTTTATAAACTCTATTTCACCGGGGCAAAGGAAGTCGTCTGCTCCCGCAACCCCTTCAGCTTTTCTCAACCGACGGCGACCCTGGCGGCAAATTTTAGCGGTGATGATTACCGGGCCGATCTGCGGCGACTGAAATCCCTGCTTGCCAATCTCGGCACGGCCATACCGCCGCTTTACAAGCAGTACGCCGAACTCTGCGAACCGGGCGGGGTCACCTTTCTCGATTTCAACATCGATCCTGCCTTTAATAACTGTGTTGACGGTCTCGTCATCGTCGACACCGAAAAACTGAAAGAACAAAAACGAAGACGTTATATCGACGAAACAATTCTCAAATAATTACGGATTATTAAGAAAGACAATGGTTTTTACCACAGCCACCTCTACCTTGTGAGTCAACCATGAACACCATACTCAAAAAGAAAAAATTCTTTATCCTCGACACCAACGTCATCCTCCACGACAGTTCCTGCATCTATAATTTCGAGGAACATGACATTATTATTCCCATTCCGGTTCTCGAAGAACTCGATCAATTTAAAAAAGGCAGCCAGATCATCAACCATCATGCCCGGCAATTCGTTCGGGAAATCGACAAACTGAGTACCGGCAAGCTGTTCAACGGTAATATGACCCTCGGGGAAGGCAAGGGCGTGCTGGCCATCCGCCTCGACAAGGAAATGCATGCCGACCTGCAGCTGATCTTTCCCAACGCCGAAAAAAAGGACCACCGCATCCTCAATATCGCCTACCATATCTCGCTCAAACATAAAAACCATGCTGTCGTCCTCGTCAGCAAGGATGTCAATCTGCGCATGAAGGCCCGTTCCGTGCGCCTCATGGCCGAGGATTACACCACCGACTATGTCCGCGACCCAAGCCATCTTTACAGCGGCTGCCACTACGCCGAAAATATTCCGTCGGAGATCATCGAAAAGCTCAGCGAGGCGGACGGCAAGCTCAGCCCGAATGACTACAAACCTGCCACCCCTTTGTATGCCAATGAATATTTAATTATGCGCAACGGTAAAAAATCCATGCTTGCCACCTATCTGGCCGGGGACGACAAAGATAGCGGGTATACCATAAAAAGGGTCGACAAAGCCGTGGTTTATGGCATAACTCCTCGAAATGCAGAACAAATTTTTGCCGTTAACGCCCTTCTCAACCGCAATATCAAACTCGTTACCATTACCGGCAAGGCAGGCACCGGCAAAACCCTCCTGGCCCTGGCGGCCGCCTTGGAGAGTCGCTCCGAATACCGGCAGATCCTTCTCACCCGCCCCATCGTCCCCCTTTCCAACAAGGACCTCGGTTTTCTTCCCGGGGACATCGCGGCAAAGATCAAACCCTCGATGCAGCCGCTCTATGACAATCTGGCGGTCATCAGCGGCCAGTTCCCGGAAAAGAGCGAAATGTTCCAACGGCTGCGGGTCATGCTCGACAGCGACAAGCTGGCGATAGAACCCCTCGCCTATATCCGCGGCCGGAGTCTGGTGAAGATGTTCATGATCGTCGATGAAGCGCAGAACCTGACGCCGCATGAGGTAAAAACCGTTATCACCCGCGCCGGAGAAGGCACAAAAATCGTTCTTACCGGTGATATCAACCAGATCGACCATCCCTATCTCGGGATTCATTCCAACGGACTGCGCACCCTCATCGATAAAATGCAGGGACAAAGAATCTATGCCCATGTCGATCTGCGCAAGGGAGAGCGCTCGGAACTTGCAGAGTTGGCAAGTAATATTTTGTAGAATTGGAGGGCCGGGGACAACGATCAAAGCGCTTCCAAAATCTTCATCATTTGCCAACAGGAGTTTAATTACATCCTAACACCCGTTTAATACGAGTTGTCTAAAAAGAAGGAGAGGAGAAAGAGACGCACCATACAGTGTCGACAGTGCGACCTCTCCTTCGCCTTGAGATAATCGTGGAACAGCCACCTCTTCACCGGCGTATCCAGCAGAAGAAGAGGTCTGATTTTTGAGTTTTCTTTTTCATTATTGGAGGTGCACCATGCGAAATAACGAATTCTCTCAACTCACCGATTCTTCATCCTGTGAAAATGAAGAATATTTGAACCCGGTTCAATTGGCCCATTTTGAAAACAAACTGCGCTTATGGCGGCATGAATTGATCGGTGTCTCCCTGTCAGCGAAAAACGATTTGAAAGAAACCTGCTTCGGGGTGCCCGATCTTTACGATGTGGCCTCGGCACAAACGGAGATTCATGTGGAACTTGAAGGGATGAAAAGAAATCGCGGACAGATTATCCTGATCGATAAGGCTCTGGCCAGGATTAATGACGGCACCTATGGTTACTGTGAAATGACCGGCGAGAAAATCGGCCTCAAGCGGTTGGAGATCCAGCCCACCGCCACCCTCTGCGTCGAGGCGCAGGAGATGGTTGAGCGGGCGGAACGGGGCGCGAGGTATGCGCAGATTGCCTCTTGTCGATTTTAACCAGTTAAGCAATAAGGAACTATTAAGCTCAGCAAAACCGCCGGAAAAGGCGATGTAACCTGCAGTTTTCAAAATAAGAGCTCTCTTTCGTGCGGACAATGCGCGGGGAGAGCTCTTGTTTTCCCCCTGAAGAACATATTCGAAGGCAATCCACATTCCCGACCAACTCTTACCAGCCTCTTCTCCCGACCGGCCAAGGAGATTTTGTAAGGTTTATGCAATGGCCGACATATTTTCAGAATGCCATCCTCCCTCCTGTTGAAGATCGGTTCGTATCATCTTCAGACCAAAGATCTCAGTATAAGCGAAACTATGAGCAACCCTCCTTTCGGTAACCCTTGGTAATAGTCATATAACCGTCTTCTAACACAAACAAAATCAACAGCTGATAGAAAGAGAGGATGTAAGCAACACCAACAACATCCACTCCGGCAGTCAATGAATCTCTATCAACTCAAAGCCCTCGATGCCCTGGCCACTTACGGCACCTGTCTGCAGGCAGCCAAGGCCCTCGGTGTCACTCAGCCGGCGGTCTCAACGCAGCTGCGCAAGCTCCAGGATACCTACGGGGTCAAGTTGTTCAATCGCTGGGGCAAACAGATCGAATTCAGTCCGCTGGGAGAAACCCTGGTGCTGAAAGCCCGGACCATCCTCCGCCTGCTCGACGATTTCGAGGCGACCGTTGATACGGCCGGTCGACTGGAATCGGGGCAACTGGCAATCGGTTTGTCCTGCCACTATTTCGTCATGGACATGCTGGCCGAATTCATGAAGCGTCATCCCGGCGTCACCCTTCGTGCACAAATCGGCGATTCGTTGACCCTGATCGATGAGGTCCTCGCCTGCCGGCTCGACCTGGCGGAAATAACCGCCGCCGAACCGGTAAAACAGCTCTTCAACCTGGCCTATAGCAATCAGCAGATCGTCCTCTTCGTTGCCGGGCACCACCCCTGGGCAATGCTGCCGGAGCTCGATGCCCACGGGCTTCGCGACCAGGCGATGGTCGCTCGCCATTCCACCTCGATGACCCGGCGAATTTTCGAAGATCGGCTCAACAAGCTCGAAGTCGAGCCGCGGGTGGTGATGGAGCTCGATTCGTGGGAGACGGTCAAGGAGGCGGTAGCCGCCGGTATCGGCTTCGGCATTGCCCTTGAGGACGAGTTTTCCAGTGACGAACGGTTTCACGCCGTCCCGCTCAAGGGCATTGACCTCTCCGTTCGCCAGTATTTCGTTTGTTTACCCGAGTTCAAACAATTGCGGACCGTTCAGACCTTTCTTGACCTGGTCCGCGAGTTCCGCGTCCGACGAACCGAGGGTCAGGAAAAATGCCTGACCAAAACATTTCCACCCACCCTATCAATGCAAGGAGAATGAACATGAACCGAAGATGGTTAAGAATCACCAAAAATCTATTGCTGACGCCGATGCTGCTGCTGACTGCCCTGCCCGCCTGGGCCGAGGACCTGCTGGTCTACACCGCCCTCGAGGACGACGAGATCCCCGGCTACCTCGAACTGTTCAAGAAAAGTCATCCGGACATCAACGTGAAAATAGTCAGAGACTCCACCGGCATCATCACCGCCAAACTTTTAGCCGAAAAAGACAATCCCCAGGCCGATCTCATCTGGGGAACCGCTGCCACCTCGCTCATGCTTTGTGATCAAGCGGGAATGGTCCAGCCCTACGCCCCGAAAGGGCTGGAGAAGGTCCGCGGCTTCATGCGCGACACCAATCCCGTGCCGCACTGGGTGGGCATCAAGGCCTGGGAAACCGGGTTCTGCGTCAATACCGTGGAGATGGAGGCGAAAAAGCTGCCGATGCCGAAGAGCTTTGCCGATTTGATCAACCCGGTCTACAAGGGACACCTGGTCATGCCCAATCCGGCCTCGTCGGGTACCGGCTATCTGACCGTCTCGGCTATTCTCCAGTTGATGGGCGAGGAGAAGGGCTGGGCCTATCTCGACAAATTACATGACAATATGTCGAGCTACACCCATTCCGGCTCGAAGCCCTGCAAGATGGCTGGGGCCGGCGAGACCGAGATCGGCATCTCCTTTGCCTATCGCGGTTTCATGCAGAAGAAGAAAGGGGAGCCGGTGGTCACGGTCTTTCCGAGCGAGGGTTCCGGTTGGGATGTGGAAGCCAATGCCCTGATCAAGAAGGCCAAGATCAAGGATTCCGCCAAGACCTTTCTCGACTGGGCCATCGGTTCCGAGGTGATGTCGGCCTATGCCAAGGTCTATCCGGTAACCGCCTATGCCACCGGGGTGGCCATTCCCGAAGGCTATCCGGCCGATCCCGAGAAGCAGTTGATCAAGAACGATTTCGCATGGGCGGCGACCAATCGTGCCCAGATCCTCGAACAGTGGAGCAAACGCTACGACGGCAAGAGCGAGGCGAAAAAATAACAGGAAAAGCCACGGAGCCGGGTTCTTGCCGGCTCCTTCATCTTAGCAGGATACCTTCATGGATACCACGGACAACTACCTGACAGTGGAAAAGGTCGGCAAGACCTATGGAAAATTTACCGCGCTCAGTGACGTCTCCTTTAGCGCCCGGCGGGGTGAGTTCCTCTCCATTCTCGGGCCGAGCGGCTGCGGCAAGACCACCCTGCTGAGGCTTATCGCCGGCCTGGAACCGCAGAGCGAAGGCAAGGTCATCATCGACGGGCGCGATGTTTCCGATTACCCGGTATCCAAGCGCAATATCGGTATCGTTTTTCAATCCTACGCCCTTTTTCCCAACCTCTCGGCCCGCAACAACATCGCCTACGGCTTGAAAAGCCGTGGGGCAAGCCGCGAAGAAATGACCACCCGGGTTGATCAGCTTCTCGATCTGGTCGGGCTGCGCGGCATGGGTCGCAAATACCCGGCCCAGCTTTCCGGCGGCCAGCAGCAGCGGGTGGCCCTGGCCCGGGCTTTAGCGGTTTCGCCGGGGCTGTTGCTGCTCGACGAACCGCTTTCGGCCCTCGATGCCAAGGTCCGCCTGCTACTACGCGGTGAGATCCGCCAGCTGCAGAAGCGGCTGGGCATCACCACCGTCATGGTTACCCACGATCAGGAGGAGGCGTTGACCATGGCCGACCGCATCCTCATCATCGAAAAGGGCTACCTGGTTCAGGATGGCACCCCGCACGATGTCTACGATCGGCCGGCAACCCCCTTTGTCGCCTCATTCATCGGGGCAATGAACTTTATTCAGGGTGCGGTCAAGGTTCAGGACGGGGTCTACGGCCTTGGCGCCCACCAGGTTCGAGTGGGTGTGGAAAATGGCTCGGCGGCGCTGCCGACGGGCAGTAAAGTGACCATCGCCATCCGCCCGGAGGATGTGATGATCGGGCGGGGGATCGAATCCACCAATATGCTGCCCACAAAGGTCATGACCATGGAGTATCGCGGTGCCCAGTTCCGGCTAGGCCTCAGCATTGGAGCCGGTGATCGGGACGGGCAGAGACTGGATGCCGACGTCTCGGCGGAAAAGGTGCGCCGCCTCGAGATTTGTCCGGAAATGGAGCTGCCGGTTCATCTCCCCCTCAACCGCCTGCGTGTTTATGGTGCTGGAGAGGGCCATGCCTGAGAACGGGGCGGCAGTAAGCGTCGCCACGCCTCCCCGCCCGGCCAAAGCGGCGCAAGGGTTTTGGGCGGGAGTCGATGGCGAGCGCCTGATCAAGCGGCTGCTCATCCTTGTCCTCTGTCTGTGGATGGTGGTCGTTCTGGTGCTGCCGGTCCTGCAATTATTGATCAAGAGCCTGGTCGACGAGCAGGGCAGTTATGTTGGGCTGGCGCATTATATCAAGTATTTCAACACGCCGAGTTTATTTGTTTCCTTGTTTAATAGCCTGGTGGTGGCCGTGTTTACCACGCTGTTCTCGGTGGTGCTCGGCTTCGGCTATGCCTACGCTCTGACCAGGACCACCATTCCCGGCCGGGGTCTGCTCAAGGGCATGGCCATGATGCCCTTGTTTGCCCCGACCCTGCTCAACGGCATCGCCCTCATCTACCTGTTCGGCCGCAAGGGATTGGTGACCACCGGTTTCTTCGGTGTCCTGCCGGGCATCGATATCCATCTCTACGGTCCGGTCGGAATCATTATTGCCGAAACCCTTTATGCCTTTCCCCAGGCGGTGCTGATCCTGGTCATTGCTTTAAAGATGACCGACGCCCGTCTCTACGAAGCCGCCGAATCGCTGGGAGCCACCCCTGGGAAAATCTTTTTCACCGTGACCCTGCCGGGGGTGAAATTCGGCTTGATGAGCGCCTTTTTCGTCTGCTTTATCCTCTCCTTCACCGATTTCGGAGCGCCCAAGGTGGTGGGGGGCAACTATGCGGTACTCGCCACCGATATCTATAAACAGGTTATCGGCCAACAGAATTTCAGCATGGGGGCCGTGGTCAGCGTCGTTTTGCTCATTCCCGCGGTGCTCGCCTTCATTGCCGACCGGCTCATTCAGCGGCGTCAGATGACGGTCTTTGCCGCCAAAGCGGTGCCGCTGATCCCCAAACCGAATAGCCGCCGCGACGCCTTTTTCCTCTGCTATTGCTGCTTGATCGGCGGTCTGATCGTCCTTTTTTACCTCACCGCCCTTTTTGCCTCCCTGGTCAAGGTCTGGCCCTATCAGCTCGACCTCGGCTTCTGGCATTTTCACTTTTCCGGAACCGGCGGGGGCGGCTACACCGCCTTTTGGAACAGCCTGCGAATGAGTTTCTACTCGGCCGTGTGGGGTACGGCGATCACCTTCTTTGCCGCCTATCTCATCGAAAAAACCAGACAGCTTCAAGGCCTGCGCCAGGTCGCCTATTTTCTCTCCCTTGCGCCTCTGGCCCTGCCGGGCCTGGTTATCGGACTCGCCTATATCTTCTTTTTCAACGCCAAGGGCTGGAATCTGGGTGGCCTCTTCATCCCCAATCCCTTCAACTGGGTCTATGCCTCCATGATCATCCTGGTGCTTTGTAATATCGTGCATTTCTTTTCCGTCAGCTTCCTCACCGCAACCACCGCCCTCAAGCAGATGGACCGGGAGTTCGAAACCGTTTCCGCCTCCATGGGCGTCCCTTTTACCAAGACCTTTGTCCGGGTGACCGTGCCGGTATGCCTGCCGGCCATCCTCGAGATCGGTATGTATTTTTTTGTCAACTCCATGGCCACCGTTTCGGCGGTCATCTTTCTCTATTCCGCCGATCTGCCGCTGGCCTCGGTGGCCGTCGCCAATATGGACGACGCCGGTGATACCGCTCCGGCCTGTGCCATGTCGATACTCATCGTCGGCGCCAATATCCTCGTTCGCCTTGTCTACGGCGTGTTGACCGGAGGCATTCGTAAACGGAGTCAGGCTTGGCTTATCAGATAACATCAACCAGGATTTGAAAATCATGAGTGACCATCAGGTAAAGAGTACTGTGACCGGGATTCAGGCAGTCATCCTCGACTGGGCCGGTACCGCCATTGATTACGGCTGCGTCGGACCGGCGGCGGTGTTTCTCGAGGCCTTCGGACGCTTCGATATCGTCGCCACCGTCGCCCAGGCCCGCCAATTTATGGGACTTGAGAAAAAGGACCATATCCGCGCCATGCTTGGCCTGCCGGAACTGGCTGCCGCCTGGCGGAGCCGCCATGGCCGGGATGCGGGCGAGGAGGATGTAACGCTCGTCTACGCCGCCACCGAACCCCTCATGATCGAGGCGGTCGCCAACCACTGCGGCCTGATCGATGGGGTGCTGGAGTTTGCCTCGGCACTGCGCCGGCAGGGTATCAAGATCGGCTCAAGTACCGGCTATACCGCCAAAATGATGGAGGTGGTCGTGCCCAGGGCTGCCGCCCAGGGCTACCGTCCGGACGCGATCGTCTGCTCGTCCGATGTGCCCGCCGGCCGCCCCCATCCCTATATGTGCTATGAGAACGCCCTGCGTTTGCAGGTCTATCCCCTGTCGGCGATGGTCAAGATCGGCGATACCGTCAGCGATATTGAAGAAGGTCGCAATGCCGGGATGTGGACCGTTGGTTTGACCCGCTGCGGCAATGAAATGGGTTTGACCAGAGAGGAAACCGAGGCCCTGGACCCGGGCGAACTGCACTCTCGGGTCGCGGCTATCGAGGCCCTGTATCGGCGCCATGGGGTGCATTATGTGGCAGCCGGCATTTGGGAGTGTCTGCCGATCATCGCTGATATCAATCGACGCCTGCTCGCCGGCGAGAGGCCGGAGGACGGCATGCGATGACCGTCTCTTCCTCGTCTTCCACTCCCCGCCCGAGCGAGGGTGACAGCAATCAGAGCCCCCATCGCCGGCAATGGCAGGAAGAACATATCGACGTCGCCACCCGCAGCCTCCTTGAACGCGACGAGAGGGTCTTTCTGCGCCAGAGCCTGTCGACGCCCTGCCTCGATGTTCTCACCGGGGCCTCGGGTTCCTGCCTTACCGATGTGCAGGGCCGATCCTTCCTCGATTTTCACGGCAACAGCGCCCATCAGGTCGGCTACGGCCACCCGCGGGTGGTGCAGGCGGTGGTCGAGCAAATGCATGACCTGCCGTTTTGCCCGCGCCGTTACAGCAATCGACCGGCGATCGAACTGGGCGAACGGCTCTCGGCCCTTGCCCCGATGGCTGATGCCAAGGTTCTCCTGGCTCCCGGCGGCACCAGCGCCGTCGGCATGGCCCTCAAACTGGCACGGATGGCCACCGGCCGCTTCAAGACCCTCTCCATGTGGGAGTCCTTTCACGGGGCCTCGCTTGACGCCATCTCTCTCGGCGGTGAATCCCTTTTCCGTCAGAACATCGGGCCGCTGTTGCCGGGGACGGAGCATGTGCCGCCGGTCGATCCCTACCGCTGTCTATGGAACCCCGGCGGCGACTGCAATGACTGCGACGGCCGTTGCGCCCGTTATCTCGAATATGTCCTGGAGCAGGAGGGCGATGTCGCCGCCGTGGTTGCCGAGCCGATCCGCTGCACCAGCGTCAATGCCGCTCCGCCCGGTTACTGGCAGCGGGTGCGACGGGCCTGCGACCACCACGGCACCCTGCTGATCTTCGACGAGACCGCAGTCTGTCTCGGCCGCACAGGCACCATGTTCGCCTGTCAGCAGGAGGGGGTCGAACCGGATATAATGGTCATCGGCAAAGGACTGGGCGGCGGCATCTTTCCCCTGGCGGCGATCCTTGCCCGGGGCAGCCTCGATATCGCCCCGGATCGTGCCCTCGGCCACTATACCCATGAAAAGAATCCGGTCGCCTGTGCCGCCGCGCTGGCCACCATCGATATCATCGTCGATGAAGGCTTGTGCGCCAGGGCCGTCGAACTGGGAAGTCGATCGGTCGCCTTTCTGCAACGACTGGCGGAACGTTTTCCCCTCATCGGCGATGTTCGCGGTCGGGGCCTGCTTTTCGGTGTCGACCTGGTGATCGACCGGAAGAGCAAGGAACCGGCCATCGACGCCGCCGACCGCATTCTCTACCATTGTCTCGCCTCTGGCCTCAGCTTCAAAGTTTCCAGCGGCAGCTTCCTCACCCTGACCCCGCCGCTGACCATCGGCGAAGACGAACTCGACCGGGGCCTCGATATCCTTGCCGGGGCCTTTACCCAATCAACCATCAAGTGATTATTGCCATGAAGACTCTCCTCGATTATCTGCCTGAGAATCCGTATTTACTGCTTACCCCCGGCCCCCTGTCCACCACCAAGACCGTCAAAGCGACGATGTTGCGTGACTGGTGCACCTGGGACAGGGAATACAACGACATCGTCCAGGATATTCGCGCCCAACTGGTGCGCCTGGCCACAGATGAGCCGGGCTATACCTCGGTGCTTGTCCAGGGCAGCGGCACCTTTGCGGTCGAGGCGACTATCACCACCATGATGCCCGATTCCGGAAAACTCCTGGTGCTGGCCAACGGTGCCTATGGCCGGCGTATGGCGACCATCGCCGAACGCTGCCGAATTGCCTGTCGGGTTGAAAATTATGGCGAATTGTCACCGCCCGATGCCCAGGGTGTCGCTGCTCTTCTCGCCGAGGACCCTGCGATCAGCCACGTTGCCGTGGTTCATTGCGAGACCACCACCGGCATGCTCAATCCCGTCGATGCCATCGGGGCTGCGGTCAAGAAGGCCGGTCGTCTTTATCTGGTGGACGCGATGAGCAGCTTCGGCGGCATCCCCATGGACATGGCGGCCATCGGGGCCGATTTCCTCGTGAGCAGCGCCAACAAGTGCATCCAAGGCGTACCCGGCTTCGCCTTAGTTATCGCCAAACAGGAGGTGTTGGAGAAAACCGCCGGGCAGGCCAGGTCACTCAGCCTCGATCTTTACGACCAGTGGCAGACCATGGAACGCCAGGGCGGCAAATGGCGATTCACCTCGCCGACCCACGTGGTCCGCGCCTTTGCCCAGGCCTTGCTGGAACTGGAGGAGGAAGGGGGGATAGTTGCCAGAAGCCGCCGTTACAGGGAAAATCAGAGCCTTCTGGCTCGGGGAATGGCTGAACTCGGTTTTCAACCGCTGCTTCCGGAACAGCTGCAATCGCCGATCATCACCGCTTTCCATAGCCCGGAGGCGGCCGGTTATAATTTTCAGGATTTTTATCAGCGACTGAAAACGGCGGGCTTCGTTATCTACCCCGGCAAGGTCTCCGACCACGATACCTTTCGCATCGGTAGCATCGGGGCTGTGGCACCGACGGATATCGAGCAGCTGCTGGCGGCGGTAAGAGAGGCAAAAAGCTGGTAATAATTCAACATTACTGCTTTTTTATGATTTTCCCGCCGTGTCGACAAAACTCTCCCGCAAAACCGACAAGGGATGGAGGCTGGTGGCGCCGGTCGCATGGGTGATTTGCAATCGGCAAGTACCGCATTCGCTGACCACCCGTCCCGCGCCGCTTTCTCGCACCGCCTTGAAGAGTTCCTGGCCGACCTGCAAGCCGATGGCATAGCGATCGGCTTTAAAGCCGTAGCTGCCGGCAATACCGCAGCATCCGGCATCGGTATCGACGAGACGCAGTCCGGGGATCATCTCCAGCAGTTCCAGCCCCGGCTTGCCTATCCCCTGCGCCCGGAGATGGCATGGGGC